>OGFC01000232.1_pt1 | contig 59299 bp, 34 predicted proteins | sample 1570841 | NCBI WGS metagenome assembly OGFC01 (sample SAMEA2582137, study PRJEB24529) | metagenome | biome: Human gut stool | place: China | collected 2011 | reverse complement strand
AAATATATTTTCGATACAGACCGGCCTGAACTAAAAACATTCTTAATTCAAGCTGTAGATATAAATATTCACAAGTAGTAGTAAGGGGAAGAATTAAAGTTTTGGTAAATCTGTATAAAAAGAGAGATTAATATCGTATCATTCCTAAAATTTTACTTCGTGATAACAAGCAAGCTCCCAACACTCCAGCTCGTTCGCCTAGTTTAGACAATCTTATTTCAGTATCCTGACTCACTAAATTAAGGGAGTATTTCCGTATAGCACTCTTTATCGGGAGGCTGATGTATTCTCCAGTCAGAGATAATGCACCACCTAAAACGACCAGTTCCGGATTGAATATATTCATTAAACCAGCAATCCCTCTGCCTAAATTCAATCCCATTTCTTCCAATATTTCAATACAAAGCACATCTTCTTTTTGTATGGCTTCAATCATATCCGCCAAAGTTATTTTTTCATTTTTATCTATTTTAGCCGCAAGGATCGTGCTACTGCCCTCTTTATATCTTTCTAATAATTTACGATGCAAAGCTGATCCTGAGGCTTCAGTTTCAATGCATCCCTTCTTTCCGCAGTGACAGAGAATCTCGTTATCAAAGAAACAAAAATGACCGAACTCTCCGGAAAAACCGGATTTGCCATAATACAATTCTCCATTAATAAAGATAGAAAGCCCTAGACCCCAGTTCAGATTAATAAATAAAATATTCTTTTCACCTTTAACAACTCCCTGCATATACTCTCCATACAACATGGCACGAGTGTCATTCTCAATATATATCTTGATTTTTATGCGCTCTTCCAATATTTGAGATAAAGGCTTTTCTTCAAAGTAAAAAATACTGTAGCTGTAACCTGACTCTGGTCTAACACGACCGGAAATATTGACTCCGACTGCTAACACTTTTTCACGTGATACAGGTAAAGAGTCTATAAAAGTATTTATCAAAATACATAATGACTCAAGAGCTGCCGGAGTATTTTCTAAAACAAATGGAATGTTTTCTTCTATCCTCAATTTTTCTCCTTTAAAATCAACAGCTGCAATATTGATCTTATCCCGAAAGATATCCACTCCCACAAAATAGCCTGAAGTTGGGTTCAGTCCGTAAATATTAGGTTTACGTCCACCACTGGTTTCTTGCTTCCCAAAATCCAGTATATAACCGTCTTCTTGTAACTCGCCAATCAGCTTAGTTACGGTTGGAATGCTTAAGTCCATTTCCTTACAGAGTTCTGCTATCGTAGCATCACCATTAGCAATATAATAATGTATGATTTTCTTTTTAAGAGACTCATTACGGTTATTGTCGGTAGTGATAAGAAATTTTGTATTCATGGCCTTATTTTTTGCTATTCATTGTATGATTGAACAAAAGTAAATAAATATATTTCAAATATAAGCTTGTTAAAATAAAAAAAGCACAATATTTCAACTCTTCACTTGACTTTCCACATAAGCTAATACTTATAAGATATTTTTTACACTCTTTTTAAATCTATTTAAGTCATTATTTACCAGAGTCTGTCACGAACTCTGTCAATATACGAGATAAACTCATATTTATCCGCAAGTTTCAACCTTGGTTATTAACAAATAAAAGTAATTTATTATGAAGAAAAATTTCCTGATTTTAGTGCTTGTTATGCTGCTTCCTGCTTTTGCATGGGGACAAGAGCAGATAACTATCACAGGAACGGTTATGGATGAGTCTAATTTCTCCGTGCCGGGCGCCTCTATTGTGGAAAAAGGAACCACAAATGGTACAGTGACTGACCTTGATGGTAATTTCTCCATTATTGTATCTAACAAAAATGCAATCTTGCAATTTTCATTTATCGGCTACAAAACGCAGGAAGTTCCATTAGCCGGAAAAACAAAAGTAAATGTTATTTTACGCGAAGATGCAGAGCAACTGGATGAAGTTGTTGTTACCGGTTACGGTGGACAACAAAAGAGGGCAACCCTAACCACAGCTATTTCCAAGTTGGACAACAGAGCGCTTGAAAATGTAGCAATCTCAAATGCCGGACAATCACTGCAAGGTACAGTGAGTGGTTTACGCGTTGTAAATACATCCGGTAAGCCGGGAGAAGCACCTAACATCGTTTTGCGTGGGGGAGCTACTATTACGGGTGACCCTGCAAACAATCAGGCACTGGTTGTAGTTGATGGTATCGTACGTTCCATGAATGACGTAAACCCCGCCGACATAGAATCTATCCAGGTTCTAAAAGATGCGGCTTCCACTGCGATTTATGGAGCTCGTGCCAACAGCGGTGTTATCCTTGTAACGACAAAAAGAGCCAAAGAAGGAAAAGCGACTGTTTCTTACAAGTTTAAAGGCGGTATGAACTTTGCCCGCAAAGGCTATGAGTTCCTTGGAGCCAGAGACTTCCTGTATTATAATCGACTAGGCAATAAATACATCAATGATGCCGGCTATACCAGAACATTGCAACAGGTAAATAACACAACCGGTTATGGAACCAATGCCGGAAATCATTTCTCTGTTCATTATCTGACAGATGAAAACAAACATCTTCTAAATGAAGGATGGGAGCAAATGACAGACCCGTACGATGGCGAAGGACAGCTGATCTTTAAAGACTACGGTGGTCAAATGATGGATGCAGCATTCAATGATCCTTCATTTACACAGGATCATTATTTCAGTGTAACCGGAGGAAATGACAAAGCAACTTTCCTGACATCTTTCGGATATTATAATGAACAAGGACAGGTTGTCGGTACTTCTTATGAACGTTTCACCGGAAATATCAATGGTTCTTATAAGGTTCGCGACAACATTAAAATCAATGCAGGAGCAACTTATTCATTTTCAAAAAAACCAGGGTTATGGATCAGCGAAGCACAGCTGTTCTATCGCTCCATGAGTTTATGGCCGACCCTAAATCCTTATGATGAAGATGGAAACCCTGCCGCCGGTGTCGGATCTGCTGACGGGAATCCTCTTTATTGGAAAGACAAACTACAACGTATCAATAATGTACGCCGGACAACCTTCAATATTGGAGGAAGCTGGGAAATTATTCCCGGACTGGCATTGAATGAAAATAGTTCAATTTACTATATTGATAACGAGCAAGAAGATTTCGATAAACAATATCAGACACAGAATAGCTCAACTCCCAACAATACACGCAACGCCCGTGGTATGTATGAACGTCAGTTCCAACAGCAACATAGTGCCACATTGACTTACAATAAATCATTTATAGAGAAACATAATCTGGATGCAATGATCGGTGGCGAGTATTTCGACTACAACCGCTTCAAGCTACAGGCGAAAGGAAATAAAGCCCCCAGTGACGATATTCCTACACTGAACGGATCAAGTGACAAAACGGAAGTCTATTCTTATAAAGATGGTTATCGCATGCTATCAGGCTTCGCCCGTGTCAATTACAACTATGAATACAAATATCTGTTCTCTGTTGTTGCCCGCTATGATGGCATATCCAAACTAAGTGATAATCGCTGGGGATTCTTCCCGGGTGTTTCCGCTGGTTGGAACCTGCACGAAGAATCATTCTTTAAAGATACAGAAGTGGCCAAATATGTATCTACTGTTAAACCACGTGTCAGCTACGGTGTAAATGGTAATGTCGCCGGACTAGGCAATTATGAAGTATATGGAGAATACAACACGATCAACAACAGTTCCAGTATTCCTATTCCTTATAATGGCAACGTTGGTTTCCTGAATACCGGACTGATCAACAGCGACCTTCGCTGGGAAAAAAGTAATTCTTTTGAAGTAGGTCTCGACCTGGGCTTCATAAACAATCGCTTCAACCTGATCCTGGATTATTATAACCGTACCACCAGCGACTTGCTGACCAGCCTGGAATTGCCCGGATATACGGGTTTCAGCAATATCAGAACAAACTTGGGTAGCTTGCGTAATACCGGTTTCGAAGCAGAAGTAAAACTTAATATCCTTTCGAACCCCAAAGCATTCAGTTGGGATTTCTCATTCAACACATCGTTGGTACATAATAAAATCATTAAGTTGCCTTACAATGGTAACGAAAATAACCGTCAGGGAGGTATGGAAGTATATGATCCTAAATCCGGAAAAGTGACCTGGGTAGGCGGATACCAGGAAGGACAACCTCTCGGCGAAGTATATGCTTATAAACAAGAACGTATTTTCAAAGACTGGGATGACGTAAAAGCTAATGCCGGTGACAGATATGACGCAGTCGCTGAACTATATGGGCCAAACAAATGGGCGCAGATGAGTGATAAGGAAAAGATTGGTAAAAAACCGATTGAACCGGGAGATGTTATGTGGGCAGACCTCGATAATAACGGTGTGATCAACGAATATGACCGTGTAAAAGTCGGAAATGTTTTACCTAAATGGACAGGAGGATTTTCTACAAATCTTTCTTATAAAGACATCTCTTTATTTGCTCGCTTCGACTATGCATTAGGGCATATTATTTACAATGACCTTGCTGCACGTTCACTGGGACAATATCAAGGTTCTTTCAACATAATAAAAGACGTTTATAACACTTGGTCTCCCGAGAATGTCAATGCTGATCTGCCTAAATTCTATTATGCAGACCAGTTAGGAAAGAAGAACATAACACGTTCAAACAATGCGAATCCCAATATCAATAATAACAGTTCCCGTTTCTATGAAAAAGGAGACTACCTGGCATTGAGAGAGATCACATTAAGTTATCGTTTACCTAAAAAAATTATTGAAAAAGCGACACTGAGTGATGCCTCTATTTACATAACAGGACAAAACTTATTCTATATTACCGGTTATACGGGAATGTCACCCGAACCGGCAGTCAAGAAAGATAATGCCGGAGTAGACGAAGGTAGATATCCTATGCCACGAACTGTATTATTAGGTGTTTCTGTTTCATTCTGACAACCTCTTTAAATTAAAAGCAATATGAAAAAAATATTTTTATCAATAGCCATAATATCATCGCTCTTCATAGGAGGATGTACATCTTTGGATATGAAGCCAATCAGTTCCATATCAGATGCAAATTACTGGAAATCGGCTGACCAGTTCGATGCTTTCATGACCGGATTGCACACTCGCTTCAGAGAACATGCCTATAATTTCTTCCTTTTAGGGGAAGCACGAAGCGACGTTTTTGGTGATTTACCATTCGGAGGTGAGGCTTCACAGGGCATGGAGCGCTTTCCGTATAATACTTTAAACGAAGAAAACCCGGGTATTTCCAATTACGGTAAATTCTATGAGAATATCAATCAGTTAAATCTAATGATACTTCGTACCAGTGAAACTGAAATATTGACCGAAGAACAGAAAAACTATTACCTTGGGCAAGCTTATGGTATACGGGCATTCTATTATTTCCATATTTTACGGTCATGGGGGGATGCAGTCATTACAACTGAACCAACATTTACAGTAGATGTTTCCAATATGGCAAAAGAAGCATCTCCGGCAGCCGATGTAATGACACAAATAAAAGCAGATATTGAAGCTTCTATAAATGCATTTGGTTCGGATTATACCATCAAAGGACAAAAAAGCATGTGGTCAAAAGCGGCGACATTAATGTTAAAAGGCGAAGTATATCTTTGGTCTGGAAAACAAATGGGAGGAGGTAATGGAGATGCAACCGTTGCCAAAAGTGCCTTGACAGATATACAGAACAATGTTTCTTCACTTGGTTTGATGGAAAAATTCAGTGACATTTTTGCCTATACAGAGAAAGGAAATAAAGAAATCATTTTTGCTTTCCGGAATCAACTCAAAGAATATGATTTGTGGAATGGTTCTTTTGGCGGTAGTTTTCTCCCCCAAAGAAACTACTTATCCACCTATTACGATGCTGCAACCGGAGAAAAATTCGACCTGACAAAAGAAAACAGATTAGGCCTGATCCGTCTGGGTATTAAAAAAGACAATATGGATAGATATGACGATAAAGACAGCCGCAAACTAGCAACATTGAAAGGTGCTTACAATAAACTGGAAGATGGAACACTGGATCTTATAGGCGTATTTAATTATAAATACCAGGGAGTACAGGATGCTGGTGACAGCCGCTCTTTATGTGATGATTATCCTATATACCGCTATGCAGACCTTTTGCTTATGCTGGCAGAGGCAAAAGCAATGTTGGGAGAAAGTCCAGCAGAAGAAATAAATGCGATACGTCAACGGGCTTATGGGGAAAACTACGATAGTGAAACAATCGGTTTCCCCAATCAACCGAATGATAAAGATATCAACGAAACTATTTTAGAAGAGCGTTTTAAAGAATTTATCATGGAAGGCAAACGCTGGTATGATTTGCGCCGTTTTGGTAATGAATATGTATTCGAACATACATTGGCAGAAAATGGAAATACTGACAAGTTATTATGGCCGATCGATAAAACGACGCTGACCAACAACCCTGCCTTGAACCAAACTCCAGGTTATAAAGTTGCAGGAGCAAAATAAATTTACAAATAATCTTGAGTTCCAAAGAAGGATTGTTGTATATAAAGCAACTTTCCTTCTTTAGAATTTTATTTTCCTCCAACCAAGACTGTTTCCACAAATTTCCACACACCTAACATAGTTGAAAACAAATTCCACTTATTAGGAAAATATTTCTCAAATCACTATCTATTTATTAAAATATTTTATTTATATTTGCCATGTATTTAAAATACAGTATATAATAACTACTAAAATACTACGTACCATGGAAAGAATTAAAGGTCTTATCGATGCTCCTTTTACTCCGTTTTATGAAAATGGAGAAGTGAATTACGAACCCATTGAAGCTTATGCCAAGCTACTTGTTAACAACGGATTGAAAGGCGTTTTCATTAACGGATCATCCGGCGAAGGATATATGCTGAATGAAGAAGAACGCATGAAACTGGCTGAAAGATGGGTGGAAGTTGCACCTAAAGGATTCAAAGTTATCGTGCATGTCGGAAGTACCTGTGTGAAGACAAGCCGCAATCTGGCTGCTCATGCTCAAAAGATCGGTGCGTGGGGTATCGGTGCGATGGCTTCTCCTTTTCCTAAAGTGAACCGTGTGGAAGAGCTGGTAAAGTATTGCGAAGAAATTGCCTGCGGCGCACCGGAACTACCTTTCTATTATTATCATATCCCGGCATTCAACGGGGCATTCCTTTCTATGGTTGATTTTCTGAAAGCGGTGGACGGACGCATTCCTAACTTTGCCGGCATTAAATATACGTACGAAAGCCTGTATGAATACAATCAGTGCAGATTGTATAAAGAGGGTAAATTCGATATGCTTCACGGACAGGACGAAACAATTCTACCATGCCTGGCTATGGGCGGAGCACAAGGCGGTATCGGCGGAACCACCAACTATAACGGAAAAGAACTGGTAGGAATTATCGAAGCATGGGAAGCCGGCGACCTGGAAACAGCCCGCGAAAAACAGAACTTCTCACAAGAGGTAATCAACGTTATTTGCCATTACCGCGGAAATATCGTAGGGGGAAAGCGCATCATGAAACTGATCGGTCTCGACCTCGGTAAAAACCGTACTCCGTTCCAGAACATGACAGATGCCGAAGAGGTAGCCATGAAAGCAGAATTGGAAGCCATCAATTTCTTTGAAAGATGTAACAAATTCTAAGGCCTTATGGATGCAAAGACAAATATAAACCAACCGGCTGATTACCTGGGTTACTGGGGAGACGTCTATAAAAACGACTTCTTGAACGATATCATGCCTTTCTGGCTGAAATACGGTATCGATAAGGAGAACGGAGGATATTTTACCTGCCTGAACAGGGACGGCTCACTGATGGACTCAAACAAGTCTGTCTGGTTTCAGGGACGGTTCGCTTTTATACTGGCATATGCCTACAATAATATAGAGAAACGCGAAGAATGGTTGCAGGCATGTAAAAACGGGATCGATTTCATCGAGAAATACGGTTTCGACACCGACGGACGCATGTTCTACGAAGTAACGGCAACCGGTGTTCCGGTACGCAAAAGAAGATATGTATTCTCTGAAACATTTGCTGCCATTGCCATGGCTCAATACTCGATCGCTTCGGGTGATAAGAGTTATGCAGAAAAAGCGGTTAAACTGTTCAAGCAGGTTCTTCATTATAAAAATACACCGGGACTGCTGGAGCCTAAATTCAGGGAAGGTTTCATAGCCAAAGGACATTCCCTTTGTATGATCCTGATCGATACGGCCGCACGTATCCGGGAAGCGATCGATGACGAAGTCCTGAACCGACAGATAGACGAATCGATCAGCGAACTTCGACGAGACTTCATGAAGCCGGAGTTTAAGACAATCCTCGAGACGGTAGGCCCGAATGGCGAATTCATCGACTCGATTCCGGGACGTACCATCAATCCGGGCCATTCCATCGAAACAGCCTGGTTCATTCTGGAAGAAGCCAAATACAGGAACTGGGATCCGGAGCTGAAGCAGATGGGGTTAACCATCCTCGACTGGGCCTGGGAATGGGGTTGGGACAAGACCTACGGTGGAATCACCTATTTCAGAGACTGCAAGAACCTTCCTCAGCAGGAATACTGGCATGATATGAAATTCTGGTGGCCCCAGTGCGAAGCCATTATCGCCACATTATATGCTTATGAAGCCACCGGCGACAGCAAGTATCTTAAAATGCACCAAATGATCAACGAATATACCTATGCCCGTTTCCCGGACAGAGAATACGGCGAATGGTACGGCTATTTCCATTACGACGGAACACTGTCGCAGCCGGCCAAAGGTAATATGTATAAAGGCCCGTTCCACATCCCACGGATGCTTCTGAAATGTAATTTGCTTTGTAAAGAAATTCTTTCAAAATAAAAACCTACACCAAACTTTGTTTTTCCCTATCCAAAATAAACGATATGAATAATAAAAAAATCTATCCCTGGGTAGTTGTCGGTCTGTTATGGGGCGTAGCCTTACTGAACTATATGGATCGCCAAATGCTCTCTACCATGAAAGATGCGATGATGATCGACATCACCGAACTGGAATCGGCGGCAAATTTCGGCCGCCTGATGGCCGTATTCCTCTGGATTTACGGATTCATGAGTCCTGTAGCAGGAATGATTGCCGACAGGGTAAACCGCAAGTGGCTGATCGTAGGAAGCCTGTTCGTCTGGTCGTTCGTTACGCTGATGATGGGTTATTGCACTACCTTCAACCAGATCTATTTCCTCCGTGCCCTGATGGGGGTAAGCGAAGCTTTATATATCCCTGCCGGATTATCATTGATCACCGATTATCACCAGGGAAAGACCCGTTCGCTGGCCGTAGGTATCCACATGACCGGACTTTACACCGGGCAGGCTCTGGGCGGTTTCGGTGCGACAGTAGCAAGCGCTTTCACCTGGGAAACGACCTTCCATTGGTTTGGGATTGCCGGAATAGCATACAGCGTGATCCTGATCCTGTTCCTGAAAGATAAGAAAGATCATATCGTCCATAAGATAAAAGAAGTAGGAGCTGCCGTGGAGAACCCGGTTAAAGGAGCTCTCAAAGGAATGGGAATGTTGTTTACGAACATTTCCTTCTGGATCATCCTGCTCTACTTCGCAACACCGAGCTTACCGGGTTGGGCCACCAAAAACTGGCTACCTACATTGTTCTCGGAAAATCTGTCGATCGATATGTCTGAAGCCGGCCCGCTATCGACAATTACGATCGCCTTGTCTTCATTCATCGGAGTTATTGTGGGCGGTATCTTATCAGACAAATGGATACAGACAAACGTCCGGGGACGCGTTTACACGGGAGCCATCGGACTGGCGTTGACCATTCCATCGTTATTATTGCTCGGTTTCGGGCATAACTTCCTGATGATTGTCGGTGGTGGTCTTTGCTTCGGTATCGGTTTCGGTATCTTCGATGCCAACAATATGCCGATCCTATGCCAGTTCATTTCACCGCGTTATCGGGCTACAGCTTACGGTATCATGAATATGACCGGAGTATTTGCCGGGGCAGCCATCACAGATCTATTAGGCAGATCGACAGATGCCGGTAATCTCGGACACGACTTTGCGATGCTGGCAGGACTCGTGGCGATCGCCCTGATCATTCAGATCTGTTTCCTTCGTCCCAAAGTGGCTAATATGACGGATTAATTTTAACAAACAACACAATAGAACAATTATCATGAAGAAAAGCATCTTTTATCTCTGTCTTCTATTCATCGCACAAACCGCCTTTGCAGCAGACAGCTTGTACGTAAGGGAACAGCAGATTCCTATTCTGATCGACCGTACAGACAATGTGCTGTTGGAAATGCGTATTCCCGCACAGAAGGGGGATGTATTAAATAAGTTCACCCTACAGTTCGGTAACGAGACAAACCTGTCGGACATCAAAGCGATCCGGTTATTTTATAGCGGAACGGAAGCGCCGGCAAGGGAAGGCACGCATTTCAACCCGGTTACTTATGTGACAAGTTTCACACCGGGAAAGACACGTGTAGCCAATCCTTCTTATTCCGTAAAACAGGATGAAGTGACCGCACCGGCAAACACCATCACACTGACTTCCAAACAGCCGATGGTAAAAGGGCCGAATTACTTTTGGGTAAGTATCGAGATGAAACCTGAAACGTCTTTACTATCGAGAGTGTCCTTCACAATGCCCGAAGCAGTCATCAACAATAAACCGGCTGCAATAGCCTGGAAAGGGAAAACAGAGGCTCCCCGTCGTGTCGGTGTAGGAGTACGCCAGGCAGGTGACGACGGTTCTGCCGCTTTCCGCATCCCGGGAATGGTTACTACCAATAACGGAACTCTTCTGGGGGTATACGACATCCGCTACAACAGCAGCGTCGACCTTCAGGAAATGGTCGATATAGGCGTAAGCCGCAGCACCGACAAAGGACAAACCTGGGAACCGATGCAGGTAGCCATGACATTCGGTGAAACCGGCGGTTTACCCCATGCCCAGAACGGCATAGGCGACCCGTCCATCCTTGTGGATGAAAAGACAAACACGATCTGGATCGTTGCCGCCTGGACACACGGAATGGGTAACGGACGTGCCTGGTGGAACTCGATGCCGGGTATGACTCCCGATGAAACGGCCCAATTAGTGCTAGTAAAGAGTGAAGACGACGGTAAGACATGGAGCGAACCGATCAACATCACTTCACAGGTAAAAGACCCTTCGTGGTACTTCCTGCTGCAAGGGCCGGGACGCGGTATCACTATGCAGGACGGTACACTGGTATTTCCGATTCAGTTCATCGATGCGACACGCATTCCCAACGCAGGGGTAATGTACAGCAAAGACCGCGGCAAAACATGGCATATCCATAACCTGGCCCGCACCAACACGACCGAAGCACAAGTGGCAGAGGTAGAACCGGGAGTGTTAATGCTTAACATGCGTGATAACCGTGGCGGTAGCCGTGCCGTGGCAACGACCAAAGACCTGGGTAAAACATGGACGGAGCACCCTTCCAGCCGTAGCGCGCTTCAGGAACCGGTATGTATGGCCAGCCTCATCAAGGTAGATGCCGAAGACAACATCACCGGAAAGAAACTATTACTGTTCTCCAACCCGAACACGACAAAAGGACGTAACCATATCACAATCAAAGCCAGTCTCGACGGAGGTCTGACCTGGCCGGCAGAACATCAGGTACTGCTCGACGAAGCCGAAGGATGGGGTTACACTTGTTTGTCTATGATCGATAAGGAAACTGTCGGGATCTTCTATGAATCAAGTGTGGCACACATGACTTTCCAGGCGATCAAGATCTCCGACCTTATTAAAGAATAAGGATGAAACACAAACTGTTCATAACACTTATACTCTGTTTATGGCTACCGGCGGTCTATGCTGCCGGTAGTCTGAACTTACTCCCCTGGCCGCAGCAGGTGGACTGGACAAAGCAAACATTCTCCGGAAAAGATATTTCGGTATCACTGGCTGGCGAAACCCGACAAATGGTTACCGACTGGTTGCAGGAAAGCAATATCAAAGTAAATCCCGCCAGCAAAAGGACTTTCCGGGTAACATTGGTGGAAAACCTGCCGGAAGCAGCCATCAACCAGAACGAAGCCTACAAACTACAGGTTTCATCGCAGGGTATCTCTATTGAAGCAACAACGGAACAGGGTGTTTACTGGGCCATCCAAACCCTTCGGCAATTGACGGAGAAGAAAGGCGACAGATCATACATCACCGGATGCCGAATAACCGACTGGCCTGCTTTCCGTATCCGCGGTCTGATGCAGGACGTAGGGCGCTCTTACATCTCGATGGAAGAGCTGAAACGCGAAATAGCCATGCTGGCACGTTATAAGATCAACGTATTCCACTGGCACCTCACCGAAAACCAGTCATGGCGACTGGAAAGCAAGATCTTCCCGATGATCAACGACAGTATCAATACCACCCGTATGCCGGGCAAGTATTACACACTGGAAGAAGCCAGGGAACTGGTTGAATTCTGCAAACAACATCAGGTATTACTTATCCCCGAGCTGGACATGCCGGGACACAGCGCCGCTTTCATCCGTACTTTCCGCCACGACATGCAAAGCCCGGAAGGGATGAAGATATTGAAGCTATTGATCGAAGAGGTATGCGAAACATTCGATGTTCCGTACCTGCATATCGGAACGGACGAAGTGAAGTTCACCAATCCGCAATTTGTGCCTGAAATGGTTGCATTCGTACGATCAAAAGGCAAAAAAGTGATCTCCTGGAACCCGGGATGGCATTATCAACCGGGAGAGATCGATATGACACACTTGTGGAGTTACCGCGGCAAAGCCCAGCCGGGGATACCTGCCATCGACTCCCGTTTCCATTACCTGAACCATTTCGATACCTTTGCCGACATCCGCGCCTTATACAACAGCACGGTTTACAACCATACCGAAGGCAGCCACGATATGGCCGGTGTCATCCTGGCCATCTGGAACGACCGCCTGGTGGAACCGGAAGAAAACATAATCCGGGAAAACGGCCTTTACCCGAACATGCTGGCCATAGCCGACCGTTCCTGGCGGGGAGGGGGCTATGAATACTTCGACAAAGAGGGTACGAACCTGCCTTCCGAGGATAGTCGGGCATATATCTCCTTTGCCGGATTCGAGAAACGTATGCTCTGGCATAAAGAACACAACTTCAAAGGATACCCGTTCGCTTACGTAAAACAGACGAACGTAAAATGGCGTATCACCGATGCATTCCCCAACAACGGTGACCTGAACAGCACATTCCCACCCGAAGCAGAACTGAAGGAGAGCTATGTCTACGACGGAAAAACATACGGAACAGGCGAAACCATCGGAGCCGGAGTCTACCTGCGCCATGTATGGGGCAACCTCATTCCCTGCTTCTATAAAGATCCCGAAGAAAACCATACGGCCTACGCCTGGACATGGGTCTATTCCCCGAAAGAACAGGAAGCAGGTGCCTGGATCGAATTCCAGAACTACGGCCGTTCGGAAATGGATCTGGCACCGCCACAGGGACAATGGGATTACAAAGGAAGCCGCGTATGGCTGAACGACCGGGAGATACTGCCACCCGTCTGGACAGCTACCCACAAAGAAAAATCGAATGAAATAGCCTTGGGCAACGAGAACTGCGTAGCCAGAGATCCTATCCGGGTACATCTTCAGAAAGGCTGGAACAAAGTATTCCTGAAACTTCCCGTAGGCAAATTCACGCTGCCGGAAGTCAGACTGAACAAATGGATGTTCACCTTCGTATTCGTTACACCCGACGGTGAAAAGGCGGTAGACGGACTGATCTATTCGCCCGATAAAAAGAAATAAACAGATCATTATACGATGAAAAGGACTCTTTTATTCTTATGCCTGTTGCTTTGCACAGTGACCTATGCCCAGAACAAGGTAAAGGTTGCCTGTGTAGGTAACAGTGTAACATACGGCGCAGGCATAGAAAACCGGGAAATAAACGCTTACCCGGCCCAGCTTCAGCGTATGCTGGGAGATGGTTACGAAGTAATGAACTTCGGCAAAAGCGGTGCGACGCTCCTCAACAAAGGACACCGTCCTTACCGCGAACAGGACGAGTATAAAGCAGCACTCGGCTTTGCCGCCGACCGGGTCGTTATCCATTTAGGACTGAACGATACCGATCCGCGCAACTGGCCCAACTACAGGGATGATTTCGTAAGCGATTATCTCTCCCTGATCGATTCCTTCCGTAAAGCGAATCCCAACTGCCGGATATGGATCTGCCGGATGACACCGATCTCGCACCGCCATCCACGCTTCAAATCAGGAACACGCGACTGGTACCGGATGGAGCAGGAAACGATTGAAGAAATAGCCCGTCTGGCCAATACCGGACTGATCGACCTGCAGGCCTGTCTCTACAACCGTCCGGATCTGTTACCCGACGCTCTTCATCCGACTGCCGAAGGTGCCGGGATCCTGGCTAAGACGATTTATCAGGAACTGACCGGCAACTACGGAGGTCTCCAAATGCCTGTCACTTACTCCGATAATATGGTTCTGCAACGGGAAAAACCGCTACAAATCAACGGCACGGCCAATGCCGGCGAAAAAGTAACCGTTCAGATCGCCGGACAAAAGCGAGAGGCAACAACAGCCACCAACGGCAAATGGTCTGTTACACTCGATCCGTTACAGGCAGGAGGGCCTTATGAACTGGCTATCGAAGCCTTTTCACCGACAGATAAAAAGAACAGAAAGAAAACTCCGGCTTCCCGGAAGCTGGTTTATAAGGATGTACTGGTCGGCGAAGTATGGCTTTGTTCCGGACAATCCAACATGGCATTCCGGGTAGACGAGCTGATAGACAGCCAGCATAAGGAATTACTCGAATATGCCAGCAAGCAACCGCAGATACGCCTTTTCAACATGCAGCCCCACTGGTATACAAATGCGGTGGAATGGGATGTTTCGGCAATGGACTCCCTCAACCGCCTGCAATATTACCACGATACGCAATGGACGACATGCAACGAACAGACAGCCGATCAATTTTCAGCCATAGCTTTCGCTTTCGGACGAATGTTGTCGGACAGCCTGCAGGTTCCGGTCGGACTTATCCTGAATGCCATAGGCGGCTCGGGAACCGAAGCCTGGATAGACAGGAAAACACTGGAGTTCGATTTCACCGATATATTGTACGACTGGACACAAAACGACTTTATCCAGGATTGGGTACGCGGCCGTGCCATGCTCAACACCAAAAAGTCGACCAATAAATTGCAGCGTCACCCGTACGAACCCTGCTACCTTTATGAGACAGGCATCGAACCATTGCAACAATACCCGATAAAAGGCGTAATCTGGTACCAGGGCGAATCGAACGCACAGAATATCGAAACACACGAACGCCTGTTCCCGTTACTGGTGAACAGCTGGCGCGAAAACTGGCAGGAAGAGCTTCCGTTCTATTACGTCCAGTTATCCAGTATTGACCGCCCCAGTTGGACATGGTTCCGCAACAGCCAACGCAAAATGATGGAGACAATACCGAATTGCGGCATGGTTGTCAGCAGCGACCGGGGAGATTCCTTGAATGTACATCCAAGATACAAACGTGAAATTGGGGAGCGCCTGGCCCGTTGGGCATTGAACAAGACATACGGACAATCGGTAATTCCTTCAGGCCCCTTGTACCGTTCTATCGAATTCAAAGACGCAGCAGCCTATATCTCCTTCGATTATGGAGAAGGTCTGCACACCTCTGACGGACAACCTGTACGCACATTTGAGATAGCCGAACACGACGGCCTGTTCGTCCCTGCCCAAGCGGAGATTATCGGCGGCAAAGTCAAGGTATGGAACGAGAAGATTACTAATCCGAAACTGGTACGTTACGGCTGGCAGCCTTTTACCCGCGCCAACCTGGTCAATGGGGAAGAACTTCCTGCATCAACATTTAGAACTGAAATAAAACCGAAAGAGATCATGATTAACTGGAGTAAATTACCCGATCTGCCCGGAATGGCAGATACGGCATCCCTGGGAGTATCGGCTCCGTTTGTCGGCATCAGTAACGGAAAACTATTGGTAGCCGGTGGTTGTAACTTCCCCGACAAACCCGTTACGGAAGGAGGAGCCAAGAAATATTACAGCGATATATTCGCCCTCGACCTTTCAGCTCCGGCTGCCGGATGGAAGAAAGCAGGCAACCTGCCTCACCCGGTAGCCTATGGCGCAGCAGTCACTACCCCCGAAGGCATCGTCTGCATCGGAGGCAACAATAGCGATTCATTCTTTCCGGATGTCTACCTCTTGTCATGGAATAAGACCGATGAAAAGGCGGATATCCGCAAACTGCCCTCACTTCCGGCTCCTATGGACAATCTTTCCGCCACATACATCGACAATACGGTTTACGTAGCCGGAGGAAACGAAGACACGCATCCCTGCAACACCTTCCTGTCAATGGTACCGGCCACGGAAAGCAACTGGAACAGTCTGCCCGGCTTCCCGGGAGCAGCCCGCGTCCAACCTGTTTTAGCCGCCCAAAAGTCAGAAGACGGTACCCGTATCTATCTGGCCGGCGGTTTCCAGCCGATACAAAACGATATGGACGCGATCGTACCGACAGATATGCTCTCGTACCATCCGGCATCAAAAACGTGGAGAACGGAAACGAAATTGCCTGTATTTGCCAACGGAGATCCCCGTACCTTTACCGGAGGTTGTGCCGTTTCATACGGTGACAGTTCGATCTTGCTGATGAGTGGCGTCAATTATGACTGTTTCTTTAACGCCATCAACCGTCCGAAACGGATGGCCAAGGCGGTAGAACAATTTGACACGACCGGTATCGATTGCCTGGAAAGAGAAGCGAAAGAATACATGCATCATCCGGTGGAATGGTACAAATTCAACACTGCCTTGTTGCAATACAATACCTTTACCAAAGAATGGAAAGAGCTGGGTAACTACGAACAATTAGCCCGTGCCGGAGCCGGTGCCGTACTGACAGGCGACAGCCTGATCATCGTCAACGGCGAACTGAAGCCGGGTATCCGTACCCCGCAGGTGAATTGTGCACAGATCAAATAGTTTATACACAAAGTTTTCAGAAAACATCTGTCATCTGTCACACAAACAGATAAAAGACTATAGATTAAGACATAAAGGGTTGCAGATAAAATAAAACATCTGCAACCGCATCTGCCACCTGTCACACAGCAAACATCTACGGCAACAACTAACCGGAATATAGTATACTACTAATTGTTAAGTGCCGACCTACTAGCACAAAAGTCCTTACCCACTAAAACTACCCTGTACAGGATAATCTGCCAGGCTGTACAGGCTGAAAAGCTAGGGTGTACAGGATAATCAGCTAGGGTGTACACCCTAGCGATACTTAGTCGGAAGTTTTGAGTTAGTTTCTCCCTTAGTTGGATTTAAAAGGTAGTAAGCTTGATGATAGTTTCCCTTGAAATCATTAAAAAAGGCTGATCGAATGATCAGCCTTCTCTTCATATAATAACCTTTTATTATTTAACGTCCCACCATACACGTGAAGTGAAAGAATCACCATTATCCAGACGGCCGACAGCATCATTGTAGTTAGTCATATTAACCTGAGATTCTGTTGTCGGATAACGGAAACGACGAGGAATAGAACCGTCGGTAGCACATTCGGGATACGGGTTAGAAGCTTTCTGAGTCGGTGTTAATTCAGGATAACCCGAACGACGCCAGTTCGCAAAAGACTCATATTCATCGCAGAAACAAGTAATCCAGTATTGCGTATTGATCTGTTCCAGAGCTTTGCTCTGATTAAACGGATTTTCCTGCAAATAAGTTGCAATTGCACTCGGTGTTAAATACTGATTGTATAAAGCTGACGCACTTGAATACTGACTGAACTGTTCCATTGCCGCACGTACACCCTGTTCATAATAAGTTTGAGCATTTCCGCTTACCCAACCGCGTACGGCTGCTTCAGCCAGTAACAGCTGTTGCTGAGCATAAGTTAAAAGATAGGTATGCGATGTCGGATTGGAATAAGTATAACGGTTGACTGTCGAATAGTTACTTTGATAGTTATTCAAATAATCAGCTGTATTAAATTCCGGATAATCACGACCTATAAACCAATTATTTGTAGGGTCATTACTATATCCGCAAGGAAGACCTTTCTGGATGGCAGGATCTGAGTTTCCATATTGGAATGAGCTACCAGCCTGATGGGAGATAGTAGGATCTTCACAAACCGTTCCGATCAAAGCTAAACGGGGATCGTTATCACTTTTCAGCATATCTACAAATACGTTACTCAGAAAGAACTCGCCGCGAGCTTCATGAGCAAAGATCTTGGCATACGGTTCGGATGAATCATCTGTTGTTACAGCTCCCGGATGATCCAACTTGACATTATCGGCAACCGATTCAAGTAAACCGTTGGATACAGCAGTCTGTACCCATGTCTGGGCTGTTGTCGGATCCACTTTCGACATACGCATAGCCAGGCGTAGCATCAAAGAATTGGCAAACTTACGCCATTTCTCAGTATCTCCCTGGAAGTATACATCATGTGATTCTAACGGAGCCGTACCGCCATTTCTCAAATTAGCCTGTGCCTCATTCAGCTCCTTCAACATATCCATATAAATATCCTGTTGTTTATCATACACAGGGTAGGAATACTCTTTTGGCTGACCTGCCTGTGAATAAGGAACATCTCCGTAAAGATCGGTCATACGGTGCATGATATATACACGTGTAACGCGTGCTATATTATAATCCAATGCATGCTTAGGATCATCTTTCCATATATTCAATACAGTTGTTACATCACGCACAGCACCACGATCGCCGGCATAAATGTCCCAATAAGCAGCAGAATAACCATCATTCCAACTGTAAAAAGCATATGTCCACCAATTGTAAATAGAAGCAATATGTTGCATCCATTGTCCCGAATAAATACAACCGGTACGCCAGATATCCCAATCAGAGCCTAAACCCTGATGCTGAGCATTAGTAAATAACATTTCATAAGGGGCATTCCCCTCGTTCATACTCTCCGGGTCGATATTCACATCGCCAAAATCACTACAACTTGTGGTAGCAGCCATCAACCCTACTGTCGCAAATGCATATTTAATATATTTATTCATAATGTATCAATCTAATTAAAATTTAACATTGACATTGAAACCAACACTTCTGGTTGCAGGGTAACCGTTCAATTCCAGACCCTGACCGTTTGAGTTGTTATAGGCAGCTTCCGGGTCAATATTGTCCGTATGTTTGATAATAGTCCACAAGTTACGTCCTACCAACGATACGTTCAAACCTTTCACGACTTTCAGTTTTGTCAACATTGTCTGTGGGAATTCGTAACCGAGAGATAGTTCACGTAATTTCAGAAAGTTCGCATTGTATACGAATTCTTCTGCAATATTATTTCTACTGATGCCACTGTAATACGTTTGTGCATCCACCGCAACCGTATTAGGTACATAATTTCCGCTTCCATCCAGCATAACACCTGCACCGACTACGCTTCCACCTGGGTTTTCAGCAGTACGTCCAACCAATGTATTCTTGTGCAAACCTTCGCTATACAGTGAATAGTTCGTTCCAGAGAACAATTTTGCACCGACCTTGAAGTCTAACAAGAATGAGAGAGAGAAGTTTTTATACTTGAATGCGTTACTCCAACCACCAGTAAAATTATAAACACCATTACCCAAGCTTGAAAGCTCATCTGCTCTCTGAGGAATACCGTTTTCATACACAATCTGTCCGTTATGACGTTTATATTTATAACCGACCAATTCACCATAGGAAGAACCCACGATATTCTGGACAGTTACATTTCCTGAGCGAGAGGAAGCACCGTCGATCTGCAAACGATCTACTCCTTCACCCAGATACTTTACTTCACTATCGTTATAAGCAAAGTTCAATGTAGTATTCCATTCAAAATCTTTTGTATGAACCGGAACTGCATTTACCATAAATTCAAAACCCTGGTTGCGGATTTCACCGACATTCATAATCATTGATCCGTAACCGGAAGCGGTAGAGGTAGAAACCACAGCGATATCATCCTTCGTATTCTTCACATAATAAGCCATATCGAATGATAAACGGTTATTCAGGAATGCCAGGTTCAAACCACCTTCCCACTCGGATATACTTACAGGTTTCAAATTAGCATTCGGATACTGGTTTCCGTTATTCTGTGTTATTGTATTTTGTCCGTTTACCGTATAATTTCTTAATTGATAAAGCAACAGATTTTTATAAGGGTCTGTACCATTAGAAGCAGTAGCAAACGAACCACGTACTTTACCGAATGTGAACCATTCCGGCATTTCAAATGAATCGGTAAATACCCAGGATAGAGTAACCGACGGATAGAAATAGCTGTTGTTATCCGGAGACAGGGTTGAGAACCAGTCGTTACGACCGGTCAGATTCAGGAATAACTGGTTTTTCCAACCGAAATCGGCTGTTGCATATACTGAGTTTACACGATATTCCGAATAATCCTTGCTGGCGCGTTTGTCTCCCAGGTTATTAACAGACCACAAGCCATCTACAATAAACGGACGACCACCATCTGACGGAGTATATTGTTTGGTTATGGTACGCTGACGGTTACCACCCAACGTTGCACCTATCGACCAGTCGCCAAATTCCTTATTGAAAGCAACCAGGTAGTTCAGGTTCATTTCAGAGAAGCTCTTGGAATACTCTGTCAACCAACCGGCAGGGTCGGCAGCAGCACCAGTCGGCTGTACCTGCTTGAAGTCCATATTGAAACCATCACGCTGAATAGCTCCCTGAACAGACAACCAGTCGGTAATATCATATTTCAAGGTCATAGATCCCGTCAAACGGTTCTTGTTCATATCGTTGGTCTTGCGATACTGCAACCAGTACGGGTTATTGAAATAAATATTCGTACCACCCAGTAATTCGGATCCGTCTTCAGCCGTACCCCAGTCGCTATCGGCACTACCTCTTTCCAGCCAGCGGATATCGAACGAATTACCACGGTGTATCAAAGAAGCGTTGGTATTACCGTTACCATCCGACAAATTAGAACGACCATTTGCTTTTTCAAAGATATAGTTAGCATTCACCATCAAATGCAGATTTGACAAGATATCGTACGTAGTGTTCAAATTAATACCCTGCTGCTGGTTACTGGCATTAGGCAAAATACTCTTTTCATACACATTGGATATACCGAAACGATAGGTGATCTTATCCGCTGCACCGCTGATAGCGACAGAAGCCGATTCATTGATACCGGTACGGTAGAAATTATCCCAGTTATCGACGTAAGAATAGTTATAATTATTTCCTAAGAAATTAACAGCATTACCGCCATCCAGAACTTCACCCCAGCTGGATTGTTCCGAAGCCTTGGCCGAGTTGATATCGGTCGGACGGCTACCATACGTACCCTGACCGAATACTTTCTGATAATCGCGGTAATCGTAAATAGCTGTAAATGTCAAGTTATTATTGAATTCGATTGAAACAGGTTTACCCTTTTTACCTGATTTAGTAGTGATTAGGACTGCACCGTTACCGCCACGATAACCATATAGAGCAGAGGCGGCTGCTCCTTTCAATACCTGAATCGATTCAATATCATCCGGGTTGATGTTGTTCAAACCGTCACCCATATCCATACCACCCCAAGTTCCGGCGCTACCCAGGTTCTGATTACTGAACGGGACGCCGTCCACTACATACAACGGCATATTATTACCCGTCAAAGAGGCATTACCACGAATAATAACGCGAGAAGAACCACCAGAGCCGGTAGCATTACCAGACACACTAACACCAGCTACTTTACCAGACAACGCGTTACCCAAGTTTGGGTCACGCGCTAAGGTGAAGTCTTCACCTTGAACTTGCGTCGTCGAATAACCCAGGGAACGTGATTGACGTTTGATTCCTAAAGCAGTAACCACTACTTCATCGATCTTCTGTGTGTCTTCCACCAACTTGATGTTGAAATTGGTCTGACCTTTCACTGGGATCTCCTGAGTGGTATAGCCAATGTAACTGATTTCAATGATAGCACCATCGGGCACTTCCAAGGAGAAGTTTCCATCCAGGTCTGTAATTACTCCATTGGTAGTTCCTTTTTCAATGATGTTGGCTCCAATAACAGGAAAACCTGTTTCATCCACCACTACACCTGTGATTTTCTTTGTTTGCTGTGTTACAGCTGAAACATAATTTGATGTTTCCATTGCATTGTCGGTCGGTGCGGCTTGTGCGCCTACAGCAGCGCAACATAATGTTAGACCAACGCACAAATGCTTGACAGAAGTAATGTTATTACTCTTTTTTTTCATACGTTTTTGTTTAAAAGATTAACTGATACTATAAAAAATTAACAAGAAGCCAGTAGGGCATTCATTTTAGTGTTTTCACATAGGCATTACTTTTTAATTTATTTTTGTCGTTTAGCAAAAATAGTAATAAATATATTCAATGCAATAAATCGATATGTTAATTTACTGTACAGGAGACACTCTGTCGCAAATAAGAATTGAATATCAACATCTACACAAATAGACAAAGTCAAACATTTAACATTTTCAAAATAAATAAAACTTTCTGTCTAACTATACGTTCATTAAAAGTAATTGTCAAAAAGATAGCGAAACAGTCGAACATCACAGTCATACCCAACTAATTAATTAATATTTTTTCCTCTTAATCGTTTGCTTTTATACCTAATTTTTCTGAATTTTGCACGCGACATCAATATGTATTTAATACAATAAGCATATTTAATATCATGAAACCTACTAATTTATTATTATTATCGATCCTTATTCTCTGTTCTTTCGCTCCGGCCAGTGAAATACCACCTTACAAAAATCCGTCACTTCCGGTAGAAGAACGAGTGAAGGATTTATTAGGGAGAATGACGATCGAAGAGAAGTTCTGGCAAACATATATGATGCCAGGTGATCTGGATAAAGGGAAAGACCGCTTTTCCCACGGTATCTTCGGATTTCAGGTTTCTACCGTAGGAGCCAGTAACCCGGAACTCAAACAATTGCTGCAATACAACCCGAAATTGACAGCAAAAGAAATGGCTAAAAAAATCAATGAGATCCAACGTTATTTTGTAGAAGAAACCCGTCTGGGCATACCGATTATTGCCTTCGATGAAGCTTTACACGGATTGATACGCGGGGGTGCCACAGCATTTCCCCAATCCATCGCATTAGCCGCCACATTCGATACAACTCTGGTACGAGAAGTTTCGCATGCAATCGCCATGGAAACCAAAACACGCGGTATCCGGCAAATACTATCGCCCGTGGTTAATCTGGCTACAGATGTACGCTGGGGACGTACGGAGGAGACATATGGGGAAGATCCGTATCTTTCGGCATGTATGGGTGTCAATTTCGTGAAAAGTTTTGAAGAAATGGGAGTGATCACCACCCCCAAACACTTTGCCGTCAATTCCGGTGACGGAGGACGGGATAGCAACCCGATCCACTTCACCGAACGGTTCCTGGAAGAAACGCATCTGATTCCTTTCAAAGCTTGTTTTCAGGAAGGAAAGTCACAGTCTGTAATGACAGCATATAATATGCTAGATGGAACACCTTGTACAGCCAATCACTGGCTATTGATCGATAAACTCAGGAACGAGTGGGGATTCGACGGATTTACGATTGCAGATGCAGACGCCGTCGGTATCATCCATAAGTTACATCATACTGTCAATAACTTCTCGGAAGCGGGAGCAGATGCCATTAACGGTGGCCTGGATGTGATTTTCCAGACAACTTACGACGAACACCGACCATTCTTACAAGCTTGCCTGGATGGTTTAGTTACGGAAGAAGCATTAGACAGGGCTGTGGGACAAGTATTAAAAGCAAAATTCCGCTTGGGCTTATTTGAACATCCTTATATCAACGAAAACGATGCAGAGAGATGGAACGCTTGCGCCGAACACAGGGAGCTAGCGCTCGAAGTCGCCCGTAAATCAATTGTATTATTGAAAAACGAAAACCAGGTTTTACCTTTATCCAAACAGGTAAAACGCATTGCTTTAATCGGTGAAGATGCTGCTGAAGCCCGCTTAGGGGGGTATAGCGGACCGGGAGTAGACAAAGTAAGTATTCTGGAAGGATTAAAAAATAAAGTAGGAAATCAGATTGTTATCAGTTACGAAGAAGGGTGCAAGCGGGTAAACCCGGAATACCTGACCGTTCCAACCGATTATTTATTTACTTCAGACGGGCAACCGGGACTGGAAGGACACTATTTCAATAATATCTCCTATGAAGGAATGCCGGATTTAATACGGATCGACGAACGTGTACAATTCTCCTGGACGTTGTTTGCCCCGGATTCCTGCCTGGCTGTCGATTGGTTTTCTGTCGAATGGAACGGGAAATTAAAATCTCCTGTCTCCGGAACATATCGGTTAGGGTTGGAAGGGAATGACGGTTACCAACTAACCGTTGATGGAAAAGTGCTAGTGGACAAACCACATAAAACCTCTTTCGGCCATACTTTGGTTCCTTTTACTTTTGAAAAAGGGAAAGAATATGACATTCGTATCCGGTTTTATGAGAATACGAAAAACGCACGTATCCGGTTAGTTTGGGACGTAGATACGAAAAATGAAGACCAGTCCATCGAGCAAGCCGTACAAGCTGCCCGCGAGTCTGACATCGCCATCGTTGTCGCCGGCATTGAAGAAGGAGAGTTCCGCGACAGAGGGTATCTGACATTGCCCGGCCGACAGGAAGAGTTAATCCGTAAAATTGCCGCGACAGGTAAACCCACTGTTGTCGTTTTGATCGGTGGAAGTGCCGTTGTTATGTCTGAATGGCTGGATCAGGTTCCGGCTGTACTGAATGCCTGGTATCCGGGAGTAGAAGGAGGTAACGCGGTTGCCGATGTTTTATTCGGCGATTATAATCCGTCGGGCAAACTGCCAATCACTTACCCGATCGACGAAGCACAGTTACCACTCAATTACAGTCATAAACCGACCGGACGGAGCGACGATTATCTCAACCTGACCGGTGAACCGCTTTTCCCCTTCGGCTACGGATTGAGCTATTCTAAATTTGATTATTCAGGGCTGAAAGTGACGAAAGCGGCACAAGGCACAGCCTTCCATGTTACTTTCTCTGTGAAAAATACAGGAAAATATGCAGCGAATGAAGTCGTACAACTCTATTTACGCGACCTGATCGCTTCCGTAACCCAACCAATTATACGGTTGATCCACTTTAAACCGATATCACTGGCACCGGGAGAAACAAAAGAGTTGCACTTCACCGTAAACGAGAATGACCTGTCTATGTTGGATAAAAAGCTGAACCGCGTGATCGAGCCGGGTGACTTCAGGCTGATGATCGGCCGTTCATGCAAAGATATCCGGTTGAAGACAACACTTACGGTAAACCATCCAACGGCTTTAGAGACTAATCATAAATACAAATAATTACCATGAAACAATTGACTCAATGCATGAGCGTTCTCCTGCTGTTACTTTGTCTTTCGTTCAGGACATCAGCACAGATAACTCTTGTGAAGAATGGCAAAGCCACTTCACGTATCATATTAATTGAGAAAAATGAAGTAAATAAGCAAGCAGCCACCTTGCTGCAAGACTTTGTCAAACGGATCAGCCAGGCTACGCTTCCGATTGTTTCCGATACAAAGACTAAAAGCGGGGATATCCTGATTGGCGGAAAACAAGTTTCAGCCGGTGAAGACGGTTTCTTGCTGAAAACGACGGCAAACGGACAACTGCAAATATCCAGCGGAGGAGATAAAGGCGCCATCTATGGTGTTGTTACCTTACTCGAGCAATATCTGGGTGTATCCTATTTTGCAAAAGAGGTTTATACATTGACTCCGATGCAAACGATCACCCTTCCCGCCATCCACAGGGAAGAAACACCGGCATTCCGCTACCGCCAGACTTACAGTTATAACAATGACGATCCGATCTATAAACTGTGGTTTCGCCTGGAAGAGCCGAAAGATATGTTTATCGAAAACATGTGGGTACATACGTTCAACCGTATTCTGCCGTCCGACCGGTTTGGTAAGGAACATCCCGAATATTACTCATTCATCAACGGTGAACATCGTCCGGGACACAACAGCCAATGGTGTCTGACCAACCCTAAAGTATTTGATGCAGCTGTACGCCAGCTAGATTCGATCTTTAAAGCTCATCCGGACATGAAAATGATTTCGGTCAGCCAGAACGACGGTAACAACACGAATTGTTCCTGTCCGGCTTGTAAGGAAGTAGACGAGTACGAGGGTTCACCTTCCGGTAACCTGATCCGGTTTCTGAATAAACTGGCCGAACGTTTCCCAGATAAAGAATTTTCCACACTGGCTTATCTGTATTCCATGCAGCCGCCCAAGCATGTGAAACCGCTACCCAACGTTAACATCATGTTGTGTGACATCGATTGTAAACGTGAAGTTCCATTAACCGACAATGCCTCCGGCCGTGATTTTGTGAAAGCACTGGAAGGATGGTCGAAGATATCCAACAATATATTTGTATGGGATTATGGCATCAATTTTGATAACATCGTCTCACCGTTCCCCAATTTCCATATCCTGCAAAAGAACATCCAACTATTCAAGAAAAATCATGTAACAATGCACTTTTCGCAGGTAAATGGTATCCGGGGTGGGGATTTCTCTGAAATGCGGGCTTATATGATCGGCAAATTAATGTGGGATCCGTACCAGAATGCCGATTCCCTGATGCAGACCTTCATGAATGGTTATTACGGAGCAGCCGCCCCTTATCTGTATCAATACCAGAAAATCATGCAAGGCGCACTGCTGGCCAGCGGACAACCGTTATGGATATATGATTCTCCGATATCTCATAAAAACGGCATGTTAAACCCTGTTTTGCTGAAAACATACAACGAATTATTCGACCAAGCCGAAGAAGCCGTCGCCGGAGATACAGTATTGTTGCACCGCGTACAATTATCCCGCCTTCCTCTGCAATATTCGGAACTCGAGATCGCCCGTACACAGGTCGGTACAGATAAAACGAAGATCAGGGAACTGCTCGGGCTATTCGACCAGCGTACCCGTCAGTTCGGCGTCACGTCATTGAATGAACGCAAAAACGCACCCGGCGAATATTGTGAATTGTATAAGAAACGATTCTTACCGCAAAACGAACAAAGCAAAGCCTCCGGAGCTTCCCTCACCTGGATCATCCCGCCTCAAGAACGTTATAAAATATTGGGCGAAACAGCTCTGACAGACGAACTGTTCGGAGGAACAACATATGTAGAAAGCTGGGTAGGATGGAACGGTACAGACGGTGCTTTCATTCTTGACTTGGGAGAAGAGAAAAGTTTTACCCGGATAGAAGCAGATTTCCTCCATCAACTAGGTGGCTGGGTTTTATTACCTCATAGTGTCAGCTATTCTATTTCTTCGGACAATACAACATACAAACCTTTCGGCTCGTTTACATTTGCTGAAGACCGCGACCTGCAGGTTAAATTTGTCGGAGGAAAAGCAGAATCGGATAGCCCTGTCAAGGCCAGATACATCAAAGTTGAGGTCAAAGGGATCGGATTATGTCCAGACTGGCATTATGGTGTAGGTTATCCGGCTTGGTTTTTTATGGATGAGGTAAGTGTATATTAAAAAATCCGATAAACTGATCCAATTATGAACAGAAAACTATTATTCTATATAACAGCAATCCTGCTTTGCTTTGGGATACTTTCCTGTAATAAAAAAGAATCCATCGCTACATGCAACTATGAAGTAGTACCTCTGCCGAAGTCGATTACTCCGGCCAAAGAAGCTCCTTTTATATTGAGTACATCTACCCATATCGGATATCCGGAAGGAAACCAGAAGTTGAAACAAACAGCAGATTTTCTTTCCGGATATATCCGCGAAATGACAGGCATCGAAACAAAAGTAACAGAAGATAGGGGTTCTTCCAATGGTATTCACCTCGTATTGGATCGTACTGCTGCATCTTCACCGGAAGGCTACCGGTTAAAAGTCAACAAGAAAAATATTACCATCACAGGAAACTCGGAGGCCGGTATATTTTATGGTATACAGACACTTCGCAAATCACTGCCCGTAACGACACAAAAGGAGATAAGTTTTCCGGCTGTACAGATTTTAGACGAGCCTCAATACCGTTATCGGGGAATGCATCTTGACGTAGGTCGCCATTTCTTTTCGACTGATTTCATCAAGAAATACATCGACATTATTGCTCTCCATAACTTGAATACTTTCCATTGGCACCTGACAGAGGATCAAGGATGGCGTATTGAGATCAAAAAATACCCGAAGTTGACCGAAATTGGTTCCAAACGGAAAGAGTCGTTACTGAATGACGGCTCCGGGAAATTCGACGGAAAGCCGTACGGTGGTTTTTATACGCAGGAGGAAGTACGCGACATCATCGAATATGCAGCAGAACGTTATATCACCGTTATTCCTGAAATCGATCTGCCGGGACACATCACTTCCGCACTCACAGCCTATCCGGAGCTAGGATGCACAGGAGGGCCCTACGAAGTGGCTACTACGTATGGCGTCCATAAAGAGGTATTATGTGTTGGCAATGAACAGTCGCTTCGTTTTGCAAAAGATGTGTTATCGGAAATTATTGAGCTTTTCCCTTCCCATTACATTCATGTAGGAGGCGACGAATGTCCACGTGACCGCTGGCAACAATGTCCGAAATGTCAGGCATTGATACATAAAAACGGATGGAGAGATACGAAAGAACACAAAGCAGAAGACAAACTCCAGAGTTATTTTATGACAGAAGTAGAGAAGTTCGTCAACAGCAAAGGACGTCAGATTATCGGCTGGGATGAAATATTGGAAGGAGGATTGGCTCCCAATGCAACCGTCATGTCGTGGAGAGGTACGGAAAACGGCGTCAAAGCAGCCGAAATGCAACACGATGTCATTATGACTCCGGCAGGTGTAACCTATTTCAGTGGCCGCCAGTTATTAGAACTGGGAGGCAACCGGGGTGTTCGCCGTGTCTATGATTTCAAAATTTGCCCGGATACATTACCGGAAGCCGCCGCCAAACATATCATCGGTGTACAGGCCTGTCTATGGTCGGAGCGGATCGACACTCCGGAACGGGCCGAATACCTGATCCTTCCACGTCTGGCTGCATTAAGTGAATTGGGCTGGGCTGATCCGAAACAACACGATTTCGACGCTTTTATGGATCGTTTGTATCGTTTGATTCCTGTATATGACAAATCGCATTATACTTATTCGGAACATGTTTTTCAAATAACTGAAAACTTCCGAACAGACACGGTACAGGGTGCACTTGAGGTTTCCCTTTCCACTATCGGCAACCGCCCGATTTATTATACGATAGACGGAAGCCAGCCGGATACTACTTCCCTGATTTATACGGAACCCCTAAAAATACAGGAAGACACCGAACTAAAAGCCATTGTCATTACTACCAAAGATACCAGTGATGTATTTGAAGAACATATCCGTGTAAACAAAGCGACTTTCAAACCTTCCTGGCTGGCCAATGCACCACATGAGAACTATACCTTCAATGGGGTAAGCACATTGACCGACGGATTACTGGGTAATCAGAACTACAACACCGGCCGCTGGCTCGGCTTCCTGAAAGATATGGATCTGACCATCGACCTGCAAAAGCCGACACCTGTCTCTTCAGTATCGCTGACTGTCAACGTATCAAAAGGAGCTGCCGTAATGGATGCCACCGGGTTGGAAGTATGGTGTTCGGAAGATGGGAAAGAATACCGGAAACTAGCTTCAGCCTCTTATCCGGTTTTAGGAAAGGAAGATAAAGATGGTATTTACCCGCATTCACTTTCTTTCTCCGAGGTAGAAACCCGTTATGTACGGATCATTGCTAAAGTAACGCCGAAATTGCCAGCCTGGCACATGTGGCCCGGCAATCCGGCATTTTTATTTGTAGATGAAGTTTGTATAAAATAGATCACTTCTCTCGGCCGGGAGTTTTACCGCTTCCGGTTGAGGGATTATTAATATCATACCCAAACAATGCAAAATCCCCCAGGCACGGATCATCGGGAAATACTTTCTTCAAGGCTTCGGTAATCTCGACAGCCGTCTTAAGGGTGGCGACCTTTTGTTCGGTCAACCCTAATTCCAGGGATATCTGGTGAACATGGGTATCTAAAGGAATGATCAGTTCATGCGGCTGGATCGAAGTACCCCAGATACCGAAGTCCACAATACCGTCTTTCCGAACCATCCAGCGGAGAAACATAGCCAGACGCTTACAGGCTGAAGTGCCGGTTAACACAGGAATACCTTGAATGCCACGAAAGACATCCTGTATTTTAGTCACCGGATTAGGGTAGGGACTGGCAGCCAAAGCCTCTTCCAATGAATCATACTGTTCGTAGACCGCTTTCAAACGGGCACACAACTGCCGCAGATCGGAATAGGTATAGAAGCGATAAAACGTGTCCCGCTTACCTGGCTCCGGCTTACTAACAGGCCACTCGTTGTATCCCTCGTCCATAATCCACTGATAAGGGCCGGGAAGCATGGCATCATGCAGTTCGTTAGCCTTCCGCAGGATCAATTCCCGGCGTCCATAGGAGATCCAGGAAGTGAGAAAGGCCGATATTTCAATATCCTTCTTCTCCGTATACCGATGCGGAAACTGCACAGGGTCGTCCGGGATAAATGTACTTACGTTATATTCTTTCGCCCACCGGCGAAGCTTCTCTTTTATTTGTTCATCCATTTTTTCTACCCGTATCTGTCTTTTTCCCTTTCAGTCGTTTTACATCCTCATCCAGTTCTTTAATACTATTCAGTCGTTCTACCGCACGCTGCACTTCTTTATATTGAGTATATTCCTGTCCGGCTTTTTGTACAGCCAATTGATGAGAGATATGGCCCGCATCTTCCAGAATACTTTTTTCGTTCATTGTCAAAACCAACTTCAATTTCTCTATCCAATCTCTCATATACAGCGGTTTATGAGCCATTGCCTGCGCCTCTGCGAAAGCTAGAAACTGTTCGACTATCAGTTTCAACATACTTACTTCTTCTTCATTCAGATAGTTTTTTCCAACGGTTATATCTGCTTTAACAACTTTATCGGGATGACTTGTAGAGGTCAATCCCATCATAGGTAACGAAGCATTAGCCCTGTAATAGATCAACTCCGCTGCAGTTTTACCACTAACAGCCCAAAGTAGCTTGTTTTGAACCTCTTTATAAAAAGAAAGTGTCATTTCATCAGTCGGATCATAGTCGATACTTGTGGCATAAATATCTTTGATTTGCTGGTAAAATACCCGTTCAGAAAGCCGGATTTCCCTGATACGTTCCAGCAATTCCCTGAAATAATTCATGGAAGAGCCCGTTTTGAAACGTTCGTCATTCAACGCAAAGCCTTTAATAATATAGTCACGAAGCCTTTGAGTCGCCCATATACGAAACTGGGTGCCTTGCTGTGATTTTACCCGATAACCGACAGATATGATGACGTCCAGATTATAGTAGTTAGTTTCGTACTCTTTCCCATCATTAGCAGTTGTTCGGAAATTCCGAACAACTGCCGACGGGTTTAGTTCTCCTTCCTCAAAAATATTCTTAATATGCTCACTGATTGTTGATTTCGACTTTCCGAACAAAGTACCGAGTTGTGACTGTGTCAACCATACAGTTTCTCCTTCAAACAGAACATCTACTTTGATCGTCCCATCCTGTGACCGGTATATTAATACCTCATTGTTACTATTATCCATGATATCAATTATTATTTCTTCTTCAGGAAATACTGCCGTTGTTCCTCCGGATAATGTTCGATAGCGTAACGGAGAGCCGTACGGGGGAGACGTGTCGCGTATTCTTCGAGGAATTCCGTTAATGTTTCCCGGTCTTTCTTGCCGACTTCTCGGAGCATCCAGCCAACCGCCTTATGCATCAGGTCGTGTTTATGCGTCATCAGCTTTTCGGCCAATGCCAATGTGTCGGTGAATTCGCGGTTACGGATAAAAGTAACGGTCGAGACCATTGCGATCCGTTGTTCCCACAGACATTCGCTTTCCGCCAGTTCATACAGGCGCGAACGGTCTTTATTCAACAAATAAAGCCCGACCACATACGGGCAGGTGACATCTACCAAATCCCAGTTATTGATACGGGCGGCATTATCGAGATAAAAGTCATATAATTTCTTACGTTCGGCTTCGGTTGCCTTTTTGAACTGTTCGACAACGATCAGCAGGGCACAAAGACGTGCTTCGTGGTATTCGCTTTCAATCAGTATCTGCAATTCGTCCAGAGGTGTTTTCTTGTTTGCCTTTGCGATACTACGGGTCAGGGGAGCCACCAGCCCGAGGAAGACATCGCCTTCGGCATACTGCCCGGGGCCGGTCTTAAAGAAGCCCTGCAGGAAAGCGGCCTTCTCCGGATTAGCCATCGAGAGAAGCTCGCTCAGTATAAAAGCCGCCGTCATGGGCGTAAGACGCGTGACACAGGGCGGTCGCCTTCCAGGAACCCGATCACATTATTGCAAACCGTACGGGCCATTACGATACGCACATCCATCGTCTGCGTACCGATGTGGGGAGTTAATACTACGTTATCCATCTCCAGCAATTCTGGCAGGGGATAATCGCCGAACTCGAATACGTCGAGACCGGCACCGTGAATTGTCCCGTCCTGTAAAGCTTTTACCAAGGCATGTTCATCCACCAACGGGCCGCGAGCCGTATTGATCAGGATAGCCGACGGCTTCATCTGTTTCAATTCCGCCTCACCGATGATATGGTAGGTATCAGGAGTATAAGGAGCATTCAGAGAAACAAAATCAGACTTTGCCAGCAGATCTTCCATCGAAACATACGTTACATTCAGTTTTGTTTCTTCCTCTACATAAAGAGGACGGCGGTTATGATAGATCACGTCCATGCCACAGGCATTTGCACGTTTGGCCAATGCTTTGCCGATACGTCCCATACCGATAATACCGAGTGTCTGTCCGGTGATGTTAACGCCCAGGTTTTCCAGAACGCCGATCTTCATTTCTTTACCGAGCGTACGCAGTTTACGGTCGCATTCGGTGATACGGCGAGCGGTATCGATCATCAGTCCCAAAGCCAGGTTGGCGGTAGGGGCAGTGACGGGGTCGGGAGTATTGGCGACAGTGATACCTTTTTCAAGGCAGTAAGCCACATCAATGTTATTATATCCCACCGCATAGTTGGCTACCATTTTCAGGTTCGGGGCATGGTCGACCAACTCCTTGTTTACCGGAAAGTCGAACATGGAGCATAACACATCATACTCCGGGATCATCTCCATCACTTCTTCATACGTAAAATCTCTTCCTTCGGGAAAAGTTACATCATATTTGCTTTCCAGCTCGGTGAAGCCTTCACGAAACATGTCGTAGGTCACTAATATCTTCATATTCCAGTGTATATTATTTTCTTTATCAGCCGTCAAATTTAAACAAACAGCCCTTTAATACAAAGAAGAATTGCTACTTTTGTCAAAACATTTAGTAAAATAAACGACTATTGATCTATGGTTTTAAACTATATCTGGATTGCCTTCTTTCTTATCGCGTTCGTTGTCGCACTGGGGAAACTGATCTTTGCCGGAGACACGGCGGTATTTACCGAAATCATCAATTCATCTTTTGCCTCTGCCAAAACAGGGTTTGAGATATCCCTCGGACTGACCGGGATATTATCGCTCTGGCTGGGTATCATGAAGATCGGTGAAAAGGGGGGAGTGATCCAGTCGTTCGCCCGCCTGGGAGCACCGGTTTTCAGTAAGTTGTTTCCGGGCATTCCGAAAGAACATCCGGTGACAGGTTCGATCTTTATGAACATCTCCGCCAATCTGCTGGGGCTGGATAATGCAGCTACGCCGATGGGGTTAAAGGCCATGCAGCAGCTACAGGAACTGAACACCGAGAAGGACTCGGCCAGTAACCCGATGATCATGTTTCTTTGTATCAATGCGTCGGGACTGACATTGATCCCGATCACCATTATGATGTACCGGGCACAGATGGGGGCGGCTAATCCGTCAGACGTTTTCCTGCCGATCATGCTGGCTACGTTTTCATCTACACTGGTAGCCATACTGGCTGTTTGCATCAAGCAACGGATCAATATTCTTCAGAAAAATCTTATTCTATTCTTCGGTGGATTGGCTGCTTTTATAGGCGGGTTGGTCTGGTTGTTCAATTCGTTGGAGCAGGAACAGGTGTCGCTTTACTCGACTTTGTTTGCAAACACTTTGCTGTTTACGATCATCTGCGGTTTTATCGTTAGCGGCATCCGTAAAAAGATCAATGTATATGACACGTTCATTGAAGGGGCCAAAGAAGGATTTAAGACAGCGATAACGATCATTCCGTATCTGGTAGCCATACTGGTCGGGATAGGGGTGTTCCGCGCTTCAGGTGCAATGGATTTTATCATCGAGGGTATTCGTGTGGGTGTTGGCGCACTGGGTGTCAATACTGATTTCGTAGGCGGATTACCGACCATCCTGATGAAGCCTTTAAGCGGTAGCGGAGCACGCGGAATGATGTTGGATGCGATGAATACATATGGTGCCGACTCATTTGTGGGACGACTGGCTTCGATCGTACAGGGTTCGACGGATACGACTTTTTATGTCGTGGCTCTGTATTATGGAAGTGTCGGCATACGTAATACCCGTTATACAATACAATGTTCTTTATTGGCAGACCTGGTAGGGGCTATTGCAGCTATTGCATTGACTTATCTGTTTTTTGCCCAATAGGATTTTACCGGTTATCAAAATGTCATTACTATAGCGGGTAATCGGGATTAATATAGCGACTAATTAGAATTAGTACCGCGACTAATATTTTTTAACGTATCATTTAGATCAGAAAATAAGAATAACAATAGCAATATGGCAATATCATTTTATGCAGAGGATATCGAACTCCCTGCCATCAAGAAAAGAGCAGTAGGCAACTGGATAAAGGCCGTTGCAGATACATACGGTAAAAAAACAGGAGATATCAGCTATATCTTTTGTTCCGATGAAAAGATACTGGAAGTAAACCGCCAGTACCTGCAACATGATTATTACACGGACATCATCACCTTCGATTACACCAGCGGCAATAAAATATCGGGAGATCTCTTTATCAGCCTGGATACGGTAAAAACGAATGCGGAAACATTCAAAACCGACTACAACGAAGAATTACATCGCACCATCATCCACGGGATTCTCCATCTTTGCGGCATCAACGACAAAGGGCCGGGGGAGAGGGAGATCATGGAAGAAAATGAAAACAAGGCACTGGCTATTTTGCCGGAAGAATGCCGGGAGAGTTAATCCCGGCATTCTCTTTAATCTTTCATATTTCTTTCAATCTCCTCAATCGTAGGCAAGCTACTTTTAAATTCTTCGGGCAAAATATCCTTTGGGGACAGATTCTCACCCAAACCCGCCATTCACTCATTTTTCAATCGAGGGAAAGTCTTTCGCCTATACTTTTGAACTGTAATCGGATTTTTCATTTAAATTTACAGTTATGAAAGTGAGACTCTTATTTTTATTCCTATGCCTGACATGGAACGGCTGGGCGGACACATTCGTCCCTTACAATCCCGACTCCCTGAAAAAAGGAGATTGGATAACCCTCGAAGCTGTCCATTATTATCCCTATGTCGCCCCGGGGATTAAAGAAGAAATTCCCTGGAGGGCGGAAAACATACGTCGGATCACTATACAGGCAACAGTGGCAGACAGAACGGACAAATCCATTTCTATCGACTATGCGCTAGGGTACTTGTATGATTGCCGTAATGACAAAGAGAGGCCCGGCTTTTATTATTTCGACAGCCGTTATCAGCAGGATTTCGCTTTCGATAATAATACGTCAAACAAACAAATTATGCGCGTTACGTACGATCGGAAAAGCCGGAAACCACTTACATCCGATAAAAAGGACTCATTCTATTCCTATTCGAAAACATATGTTCCTTTCGGAGTAAGACAAGAGGGATTACCTGCTTATTCGGAAACATCTGTACGGGATTCGTTAAACCTGGAGGAGCTAATCACCCCGGTAGCCAATGATTTCCTCACCGGCTGGAAAGAAGACGGGATTATCCTAACAACACCGGGTACACGAGTTATCGATGCCTCATTCGCTCTTCCTCCGAATACGGAATTTACCTGTAGTAATTTCGAAATCAATGCATCTAAAGATTCGACCATTCACAAGAAACTATTTATCGCTTATCCGGCAGAATACAAGGTAGGAGAACGAGTAACGTTGTTGCTTACCCCGGGAGACTCCATTACTCAGGACAAAGAGGTATATGCAAATACACATACCTACCATTATGAGGGACGGGGAAATGAACAAAACAACCTCCAATACAACTACCGGCGGTTCTCTTACTACAATACCGATGACTTCAGATCTTCTCCCGACGAACTGGAAAAAGCCTTCCAATCCCGCGATTCGCTTTTTCAAACGGCTTTTGAGAAAGACTTTAAGAACATGGATCCTTATTGGTACAGAGTATTCGAACTCTCGGAACAGTATTTCAAAGGAGCATATATCCTACAACGATATTACTATGCCGACGATAAAGAGACCTGGCACAAAAGCAGCTTACTTGACTGGCAAGCTCCCCATTTCGCATCGGTCAATCCGATTATCGATTATGCATACAGCCTGAAAAAACCGTATGCGGCAAGCTACAATTATTTCCTGTACGCATATGCTATCCATAAAAAACAGGAACTCAAATCAGACAATCTATGTCTGAATAAGCAGAAAAAATTAACTCCGCAGGAAGACTATCTGCTAAATAAACAAATCCTCTCCGGTTATCCCCAATATCTGGTAAACGGAGCAAACCTATCAACTTTAATGTACAGTAAGATGCTATCTGAACTAGAAGAGGATTATAACGATTTTATCACTTCCTGTCCAGATACCAGCTTGACAAACAATGTAAAAAAAATATACAATAAACTATTACCTTTCGAAGCAGGAAAGAATATCAAGGAGACCGGTCTGATTATAACCGATAGTCTGCATCTGGTAAAAGGAAGCGATCGGAAATACATCCTGTTATTTTTATCAGCAAGCAAAGGTCTCTACGGAATAAACCTTCAAAATGCGCTCGACCTGAAACAGCTCCTTAAGGAGAAAGGATTGGATTCTACCGTACATCTCGAACTTTACGCAGATTTTGAACGTCGTAATGCAGAAGTAGTAAAGCCATACAAAGCCATTCCTGAGAAGCAAGCACACGATTTGAATTATAATCTGGAAGTCGGTTGGATTACTATCCTGATGCGCGAAGACGGGACTATTCTCTATCGAAAATTCAGCAGTATTTTAGACACGGAACCAATCCTTGGATTAGTTGAAAAAGACCTGAACAGAGAAGACAAATCATTGAATGATTTTATGAAAGGATTCAAAGAAGGTATTCTAGGTGCGCTTTTGATCTCGGCAATCATTGGTATCATATACTATTTCCGGAACAAAAACAAACAGAAGCAGGAGCTCAACCGCCGCCGTATCCGCGAACTCGAACTCCGTGCGATCCGTTCCCAGATGAACCCGCATTTCATCTTTAATGCACTAAGCTCGATACAGAACCTGATCAATCGATCGGCTAACCAGGAAGCGAACAAATACCTGATCGATTTCTCACGTTTGCTCAGGAAAGTACTGGCAACATCCGAAAAGAAACTGGTTCCTCTCTCGGATGAGATCGAACAGTTGCAGCTCTATTTAAAGCTCGAACAACTTCGTTTCCCCTTCTCTTACTCGCTGACAGTAGACGAGAACATCGAGCCGGATACGATCGAGATTCCGGGAATGCTGATACAACCCTTCGTTGAGAACGCGGTTAAACATGGAATCGCTCCGCGCGGTACGGGAGAAATCACAATTCGATTATCTTTGCAAAACCAGTTGTTGATAATCGACATTACAGATGATGGCCCGGGATTGAGGACAGAGGCGAACGGTGGTTTCGGTATCCGTGCCGTCACCAACGAATTCGAGATATTAAAGACTTTGTACAATACGGAAATCGGCGTCACGATCGAAAACAGGCAGGAGAAAGAAGCCGTTTCCGGTTGCCATGTCCGGTTATCCATCCCTTTATAAAACGAAATATGGAAACAAAGATAACCGCAGCGATTGTAGATGACGAGCAGGGGAACCGGGAGAACCTGCTCCGCATGCTCGGAACCTACTGTCCGCAAATCAAAATATCGGTCATTTGCAGCTCTGTCACGGAAGCTTGCACCGTGCTACCCGAAGTTAAACCGGATATCCTTTTTCTGGATATCCGGCTGGGCGACGATACCGGTTTTTCCCTGCTGGAAAGTCTTCCGGATGTTCCTTTTGAGGTGATCTTTGTAACCGCCTACGACAGCTACGCGATCCAGGCGATCCGCTTCAGCGCACTCGATTATTTGCTGAAGCCGATCGACCCGGAAGAGCTGGCACATGCCGTAGAGAAAGCCGTCCAGGTTGTCCTGCGAAAACAGGAGAACAAACGGATGCAAAACCTTCTCCAAAACACGCGGGTATTGGATAAACAAAAGAAAATAGCATTGTCCGTAGCCGACAAAATAGAGTTTGTGGAGATCGGTTCGATTATCCGCTGCGAATCGGAAAGCAACTATACCACCTTCTATTTAAAAACGGGGGAGAAACTGGTTGTCTCCAAAACCTTAAAAGACTTCGACGAACTGCTAACGCCCCATAACTTTCTGCGCGTACACCAATCCCACCTGATCAACCTGGATGAAATCAAAAGCTTCATCAAGAGCGACGGGGGATATATCCGTATGAAAGACGGTTCGTCTGTCCCTATCTCACGGCAACGACGGAACTATGTGATGGATGTACTGAAAGAATTATAATTCTATAACGAAACTAAGCATAAGCAAAATATCCTTCGGGATGGTGAGTAAAAGGCGGAGTATGACTATCTTTGCAAAAGAAACAAAGATAATTACGACAATGACTTTCAATTACGATGTGATCGTGGTAGGTGCTGGTCATGCGGGCTGTGAAGCCGCTTCAGCTGCCGCCAACCTGGGTTCGAAAACGCTTCTTATCACTATGGACATGAACAAGATTGCACAGATGAGTTGCAATCCGGCCGTTGGCGGTATCGCTAAAGGACAGATCGTCCGTGAGATCGATGCGTTGGGTGGTTATATGGGAATTGTTACAGACCGCACGGCCATCCAGTTCCGTATGCTGAACCGGAGCAAAGGCCCGGCCATGTGGAGCCCGCGTGCACAAAGCGACCGTGCCCGCTTCATCGACTGCTGGCGGGGGATCGTGGAAAACCTTCCGAACCTGTATATCTGGCAAGACACCGTTCAGGGATTATTACTCGACGGAAACACGGTCTGCGGTGTAAAGACCAGCATGAACGTGGAATTCCGAGCCAAAAGCGTTGTATTAACCAACGGGACATTCCTGAACGGATTAATGCATATCGGACGCACGCAAATACGCGGTGGACGTATCTCCGAACCCGCTGCAACCGGACTTACCGAACAGCTGGTATCCGCAGGCATCAGATCCGAACGTATGAAGACAGGACCCCCTGTCCGTATCGACGGCCGCAGCATCCATTTCGATGAAATGGGGGAACAACCGGGAGAGAACGACTTCCATAAATTCTCCTATCTCGATTTCCAGCCGCGTCCTTTAAAACAGCTTAGCTGCTGGACTACATTCACCAATGAAGCTTGTCATGAGATCCTGCGCGAAGGCCTCCCCGACTCTCCCTTGTACAACGGACAAATCCAGAGTATCGGCCCGCGCTATTGCCCGAGTATCGAAACAAAGATCGTCACCTTTGCAGATAAAACGCAGCACCAACTGTTTCTGGAACCGGAAGGCGAAACGACACAGGAATACTACCTGAACGGCTTCTCCTCCTCTCTCCCATTAGATATCCAGTTGCGTGCCCTGCAAGCCATCCCGGCCTTCAGGGACATTCAGATCTACCGTCCGGGATATGCGATCGAATACGATTTCTTCGACCCTACCCAACTGCATCACAACCTGGAAACGAAACAGATCAAGAACCTGTTCTTTGCAGGACAGATCAATGGAACCACCGGTTATGAAGAGGCAGGCGGACAAGGACTGATTGCAGGCATCAACGCACATATCAATTGCCACGGCGGTGAACCGTTTGTATTGGGTCGCGACGAAGCCTATATCGGTGTACTGATCGACGACCTCGTAACCAAAGGAGTCGACGAGCCCTACCGTATGTTTACCTCCCGTGCAGAATACCGTATCCTGCTCCGCCAGGACGACGCAGATATGCGCCTGACAGAAAAGGCATACAAAATAGGTTTGGCAAAACAAGACCGTTACGACCTGCTAAAAGAGAAAAAAGAGCACAGAGACGCTATTATTGCTTTTGCAGAAAACTACTCTGTGAAGCCGCAATACATCAACGACGGATTAGAAGCACTGGGTACTACCCCACTCGCTCACGGCTGCAAACTGATCGACCTGATCCTTCGCCCGCAGCTCACGATGGAAAGTATTGCCACCCTCGTTCCGGCACTCCGCGCAGAACTGGACAAGGTTCCCGTTTCACGCAAAGAAGAGATTATCGAAGCGGCAGAAATCCTGATCAAGTATAGCGGGTATATCCGGCGCGAACAGATCATCGCAGACAAGATAAACCGCTTGGAGAATATCCATATCAAAGGTAAATTCGACTACAATTCGATCCAGTCTTTATCCACGGAGGCACGTCAAAAGCTGACGAAGATAGACCCCGATACGATTGCCCAGGCAAGCCGTATCCCAGGTATCTCCCCAAGCGATATAAACATCCTGCTGGTACTGCTCGGAAGATAAAACGCGAATTGTTCCACGTGAAACATTTACTTTAGGTAAAAGAAGGTAAAACACTGGGAATAGGCCAGAAACAATTAAACAAGATGAGTTCAGAAACCGATAAACATATAAAAATGATCCTTTCGATCCTGCCGGACAAGCCTGGGTGCTACCAGTACTTCGACGACAAGGGTACGATCATTTATGTAGGCAAGGCTAAGAACCTGAAGCGCCGTGTATCCTCCTATTTCAACAAGGAACACGACAGCAACAAGACGCGTGTATTGGTGAAGCAAATACGCGACATCAAATACATTGTAGTCGATACGGAAGAGGATGCGTTATTGCTCGAGAACAACCTGATCAAACAGTATCGCCCACGATATAACGTGATGCTGAAAGACGACAAAACGTATCCGTCTATCGTCGTAAAAAACGAATACTTTCCACGCATATTTCAGACCCGGAATATCGTGCGGGACGGTTCGCAGTACTACGGGCCCTACCCTTCCGTGTACACAGCCAAGGTGATGCTGCAAATGCTGAAAGAGCTCTATCCGTTGCGCACCTGCAAACTGCCGCTTACACCGGAATCGATTGCCGAAGGGAAATACAGCGTTTGCCTGGAGTATCACATAAAACGTTGCAAAGGCCCCTGTGTAGGATTGCAATCCCTGGATGAATACCGGCAGAATATCTCCGAAATAAAAGAGATCCTACGCGGAAATATTTCCCAGATCAGCAAACATCTGTATGAAGAGATGCAGGTATTGGCAGGAGAATTGAAGTTCGAAGAAGCACAAAAAATAAAGGAGAAGTATGAGGTAATAGAGAACTACCGCTCGAAATCGACGGTCGTTACTCCCATGCTTCATAATATAGATGTCTTTTCGATTGCCGAGAACGAGCGTTCCGCCTATATCAATTTCATGCATATCGGTAACGGGGCCATTGTACAGGCTTATACGTTCGAGTATAAAAAACGGTTGGACGAAACAAAAGAGGAACTGCTTAGCCTGGGCATTATAGAAATGCGCGAACGTTTTAAAAGTACGGCACGGGAGATCATCGTACCTTTCGATCCGGATATGGAACTGGCAAACGTCAGCTTCACGGTACCCCAGCGCGGCGACAAAAAGAAGCTGCTAGAGCTGTCTGAAATGAATGTAAAGCAATTCAAAGTAGACCGCCTCAAACAAGCAGAGAAATTAAATCCGGAACAACGCAGCACACGTATATTAAAAGAAGTGCAGGACGCCTTGCACCTTCCCAAATTGCCGATGCATATCGAATGTTTCGACAACTCGAACATACAGGGCAGCGATGCCGTTGCCGCCTGCGTTGTGTTTAAAATGGCGAAACCATCGAAGAAGGACTACCGCAAATACATCATTAAAACAGTGGTCGGCCCCGATGATTACGCATCGATGAAAGAAGTGGTACGCCGCCGTTACCAGCGAGCCATCAACGAAGGTTCTCCCCTGCCCGACCTGATCCTTACCGACGGTGGAAAGGGACAAATGGAAGTAGTACGCGAAGTCATACAAGACGAACTCCATTTGGATATACCTATAGCCGGGTTGGCGAAGGACGGGAAACACCGCACTTCCGAATTGCTTTTCGGCTTCCCCCCGATTACGGTCGGCATGCAGATACAAAGCCAGATGTTCCGTTTCTTTACACAGATACAGGACGAGGTACACCGCTTTGCCATCACCTTCCATAAGGATAAGCGCAGCAAGAGCCAGACACGTTCCGAACTGGATAATATCAAAGGGATCGGGGAAAAGACAAAAGTATTGCTTCTGCGCCACTATAAGAGTGTGAAAAGGATACGCGAGGCCAGCTTCGAGGAATTGAAGGAATTAATCGGAGAAGCCAAAACAAATACATTAATAAATGGTTTAAAGTAAACATACAAATGAGGACAGTTATACAGCGTGTACAGCATTGCTCCGTCACGATCGACGGAGAAGTCAAATCCAAGATAGGAAACGGGATGCTGGTTCTGGTAGGTATTGAAGACCGCGATACGCAGGAAGATATCGAGTGGCTATGTAAGAAGATCACCAACCTGCGCATTTTCGACGATGAAAACGGGGTTATGAACCGTTCTGTGATCGAATCGGGGGGCGAGATAATGGTGGTTAGCCAGTTCACCCTCCATGCGTCTACAAAGAAGGGAAACCGCCCTTCCTACATCCATGCATCCAAACCGGATATCGCCATCCCGATGTACGAAGCCTTTTGTGAAGAGATAGGGCTTCAGCTGGGCAAGGAAGTGGCTACCGGGACATTCGGCGCCGATATGAAAATAGAGTTATTGAACGATGGGCCGGTCACTATCCTGATCGACTCGCAAAACAAAGAATAAGATGGCGGATATTACCTTGCAGGAAGCCCAGGAGAAAGTAGACCACTGGATCAAAACATACGGTGTGCGCTACTTCAACGAGCTTACCAATATGACGATCCTGACCGAGGAAGTAGGCGAACTGGCCCGTATCATGGCCCGCACCTACGGCGAACAGTCTTTCAAAGAAAGTGACAAACACCGCGATTTAGGCGATGAAATGGCAGATGTACTATGGGTACTGCTTTGCCTTGCCAACCAAACCGGCGTAGACCTGACAGCAGCATTCGAAAAGAATCTGCAGAAGAAAACCGACCGGGATAAAGAACGACATATAAACAATAAAAAATTATAACCTATGGCACACGAACACAATTGCAGCTGCGGACACGACCATGATCACGATCATGAACACGACGGGCAGATGGATAAATATCACGAAGCATTCAGCAAATTCGATCCCGCCGGGACAGAGGAAATAGTAGGCAAACACGTCAACTCGATCCTCGAAAACCATGAAAAGGAGAACTTCACCCCCGAGGTTCTGAAACAGATACACGGTTGTATCGACCTGACGTCGCTGACCAGTATCGATACGAAAGAAAGTATCTGGAAACTGGCGGACAAAGTGAACGATTTCGAAGGTACGCGCCCCGACGTTCCCAACGTAGCGGCGATCTGCACCTACCCTATTTTTGTCGAAACAGTGAAGCAGGCACTGACAGCCCAGAACGTAAAGATCGCTTCAGTGGCCGCTGGTTTCCCTTCATCACAAACCTTCATGGAAATAAAGATAGCGGAAACAGCGATGGCCGTCATGTCAGGAGCAGATGAGATCGATGTCGTTATGAACCTCGGCTATTTCCTGGAAGAGAACTACGAAGAGCTCACCGAAGATATCCAGGAGATCAAAGAAAGCTGCCGCGAAGCCAAGCTGAAAGTGATTCTGGAAACCGGAGCTTTGGTTACTCCGGAGAATATCCGTAAGGCAGCTATCCTGGCTCTCTATTCCGGTGCAGATTTCATTAAAACATCTACGGGCAAGGGTTATCCCGGTGCCACCCCGGAAGCTGTTTATACGATGTGTAAAGTACTCAAAAAGTACCATTCCATCACAGGCAATAAGGCCGGCATCAAGATTTCAGGTGGCGTGCGTACAGCAGAAGATGCAGTGAAGTACTATACCATCGTGAAAGAGGTTCTGGGAAATGACTGGCTGAACAGCGAACTATTCCGTATCGGAGCCAGTAGCCTGGTGGAAGATATCGAGCATAGACTGGGGAAATAAAGTTGCCAGTTGAGAATAAAAAAAGGTTCAATCCATCGATGGGTTGAACCTTTTTTATTGGAATATTTACTTATTTCTGTCTTTCCATTATATAGTCGGCAAGTAGCAAAAGCCCCTCGCGGGCATCCGACTCCGGCAGCTCCATAAGGACTTCCACCGCCTTGGCGTGATATTCCTTCATACGCATTTCCGCATATTCGATACCGCCGTTCGCTTTGGCAAATTCGATCAAGGCATCGATATTCTCAGCAGAAAAATCCTTCTCGTGGATCACTTTCAGCAGAGACTCCACTTCCTCTCTCCTGCCCTGTTCAAGCGCATGCAACAGAGGTAAAGTAACCTTTCCTTCGCGTATATCATTACCGGTAGGTTTTCCGATATTCATTTCCTTGTAGTAATCGAAAATGTCGTCTTTGATCTGGAAGCAGTACCCCAGGTATTCACCGAACTTACGGCATTTCAACACCAGTTCTTGTGAAGCATCCGCCGAAATAGCGCCGATCTCGGTACAGGAAGAAAGCAACGTTGCCGTCTTTTTCTTTATGACCTGCATATAGCAAGCTTCGTCCAGAATGCTTTCTTCGGCCGTTTCCAGCTGCTTGATCTCACCTTCCGACAGGTCGCGTCCGAGGTTGGATACGATATTTATGATCTGTAGGCTGCCTGTCTGGATAGAACGGATCAATGCGGTGGAAAGGACATAATCGCCCACCAGCACAGAGATACGGTTATCAAAAATAGCATTCAGGGAAGGTACTCCACGACGCTGTTTGGTCTCGTCGATCACATCGTCGTGTATCAGCGTAGCCGTATGCAGCAGTTCCAGAAAAACGGCCGAATTGATCGTATGATCGGTTACTTTTCCACAAGCTTTAGCGGTAAGCAGCACCAGCAACGGCCGTACATGTTTACCGCTGGCATGCAGTATCTGGTCAATAGCCGATTGCAATCTATGCGTCTCACTACGAAGTGAATCCGCAAATTCCTCGTTAAAGCGTTTAAACTCTTCAGCAACCGGTTGTTCTATTTTCGTTCTATCATTCATAATCTATCCAAAGATTCGCAAAAGTAACAAAAAGTATTGAGTAAGCGAGTTTTTTCGTACATTTACCGTCTATTGTCACCCTAAAACGTGTTAAAAGAGATGAAGTTATTCCTCATAGATGCGTATGCACTGATCTACCGGTCGTACTACGCTTTTCTTAAAAATCCGCGTATCAACTCAAAAGGCATGAATACATCGGCCATTTTCGGGTTCATAAACAGTCTGGAAGACGTTTTAAAACGTGAAAATCCGACGCACATTGCCGTGGCTTTCGACCCCAAAGGGCCGACTTTCCGTCATGAGGCCTACGAACTGTACAAGGCACAGCGCGAAGAAACACCGGAAGTGATCCGCCAATCCGTACCTATTATTAAGGATATTATAGAAGCATACAATATCCCTATCCTGGAAGTCCCCCGTTTTGAGGCGGACGACGTGATAGGCACCATCTCCAAGCAGGCGGAGAAAGAGGGTTTCGATGTCTTTATGATGACACCCGACAAAGACTACGGCCAGCTGGTATCCGATCATATATTCATGTACCGCCCCAAGTTCGGAGGCGACTACGAAATTATGGGAGTGAAAGAAGTGCTGAACAAATACTCGCTGACTTCGGTCGACCAGGTGATCGACCTGCTTGGTCTGATGGGCGACAGCTCCGACAACATTCCGGGTTGTCCGGGTGTGGGAGAAAAGACAGCACAGAAATTACTCGAAGAATACGGCTCGATCGAAAAACTGTTAGAGAATACCGACAAGCTGAAAGGCGCACTCCAAAAAAGAGTAACGGAGAATGTGGAACAAATCCGCTTCTCCAAATTCCTGGCAACGATCAAGACGGATGTCCCCATCCAGTTCGACGCCGTGAAATGCGTCCGCGAAAAACCGAACGAAGCCCGGCTGACTGAGATTTACACAGAATTAGAATTCAGAACATTTATTAACAAGTTGACAGCCGAGGAGAAAAAGCCCGCTCCGGCCAAGGTTGCGAAAGGCCCTATTCAAGGCTCTCTGTTTGATATATTTGCGCCCGAAGAGCCGAGCGTTCCAAAATATTCGACTCTCGCGGACTTAAAATCGATTGCCCACACTTACCATCTCGTTGATAATGAAGAGAAAAGGGATAATTTAGGCCGTTTTTTATTGAGTCAGGAATTTTTTGCTTTTGACACGGAAACCGATGGCATCGATCCGCTTACTGCCGGATTGGTCGGGATGTCGTTCGCCGTGAAGGAAAATGAGGCCTGGTATGTCCCCGTTCCCGCCGATGCGGAAGAAGCGGCAAAAGTGATCGCCCACTTCTCCCCTGCCCTGCAAAATCCCCAATCGTTAAAAATTGGACAAAACATAAAATTCGATATTCTCGTTCTCCGCAAGTATGGCGTCCGGGTAGCCGGCCCGCTGTTCGACACGATGATCGCCCATTACCTGCTGAACCCGGAACTTCGTCACGGGATGGACTACCTCGCGGATACTTATCTCAAATATAAAACCATCCCTATCGAGAAGCTGATCGGCCCCAAAGGGAAGAACCAGTTATCCATGCGGGATGTCCCCATCGCCCAGATCGCGGAATACGCGGCCGAAGATGCAGACGTCACCCTAAAGCTGAAAAACTACTTTGCCCCCGAGTTAAAGAAGGAAGGACTCGAATCGCTTTTCTTCGATATCGAAATGCCTTTAATATATGTATTGGCAGAAATGGAGGAAACAGGTGTCAAGCTCGACACGGTTGCCTTGAAGCAATCGTCGGATGTACTGACCGGCGAACTGAACAAGCTGGAAAAAGAGATCCACGAACTGGCAGGAGTAAAATTCAACATCAACTCGACGAAACAAGTCGGCGAAATCCTGTTCGAGCGGCTTAAGATCGAAGAGAAAGCCAAAAAGACAAAAACAGGCAGTTACAGCACCAGCGAAGATATTCTGGAGAAAATGCGCTCCAAACATCCTATCGTCGGCAAACTTCTGGAGTACCGCGGACTGAAGAAGTTGTTGAGCACATACATCGATGCCCTGCCCGAACTGATCAGGCCGGAAACAGGCAAAGTGCACACTTCCTTCAACCAGACAGTAACTTCGACCGGCCGTTTGAGCTCTACGAACCCCAACCTGCAAAACATCCCGATCCGTGACGACCTGGGACGTGAGATCCGCAAGGCATTCATCCCCGACAATGAAGACTGCATCTTCTTCTCCGCCGACTATTCGCAGATCGAACTCCGCATCATGGCGCATCTGAGCAAAGATGAACATATGATCGAAGCTTTCCGCAGCGGAGCCGACATCCACGCGGCAACGGCTGCCAAGATTTACGGTATCCCGGTCGAAGAGGTGACCAGCGATATGCGCCGCAAAGCTAAAACGGCCAATTTCGGGATCATCTACGGCATTTCGGTGTTCGGGCTGGCCGAACGGCTCAATATTCCCCGGGCGGAGTCAAAAGAGCTTATCGACGGCTATTTCAAATCCTATCCGGGCATACGCGATTACATGGATGAAAGCATCGAAGTAGCCCGTGACAAAGGATATGTAGAAACGATCTATAAACGTAAACGTTTCCTACCGGATATCAAGTCACACAATGCGATAGTCCGCGGATATGCCGAACGAAATGCGATCAACGCCCCTATCCAGGGAAGTGCCGCCGATATTATTAAGGTGGCTATGGTAGCTATCTTCAAACGTTTTGAAGCGGAAGGCCTGAAAAGCAAAATGATCCTTCAGGTACATGACGAACTTAACTTCAATGTACTGAAAGAAGAACAGGAAAAAGTAAAACAGATCGTCCTCGAGGAGATGGAAGGCGCCATCAAGCTGGAAGTTCCACTGATTGCCGATTGTGGCGAGGGAGCGAACTGGCTGGAAGCACATTAAGCAGAAACTTTACGAAGTTCCCTGCCTAAAAAGGGCTACATCACGACCTTTTTTCACGTAAATAAGCAGAAAAGGTTCCCGACGCCCCCTTTTTACCGCCTTTCAGACCCCCATCTCAAGGGTATCGAGACCCGGGTGTAGCAACTGCCAACACCCGGGTCTCAATATAAATATCTGCCTTATCCGCTGAAAATAAGTCATATACCTTATCAAAATACATCCTTATCCAACGAAATTTCAGTGATAGTGTGATAGTTGGAGTGATAGTTGAATTTGCCTACTATCACTCCTTTTATGCTTTATATTTCAAGTCATACACTAATATTAGTGATAGTGTGACAGTTGTTTTCAAAAACAATTTGGTTAACGATCCCTCATACAGATAAAACACACGATATTCCCTGTTCATGAAAAATATACGAGAAAGAATAGTTATCTTTGCCGACTGAAAATAATAAAAACAACATAATAGTTTATGGCTTTACAATGTGGCATCGTAGGTCTTCCTAACGTAGGGAAGTCCACTCTTTTCAACTGCTTATCAAATGCAAAAGCACAATCAGCAAACTTCCCGTTCTGTACGATCGAACCGAATGTGGGTGTGATCACCGTTCCCGACGAACGTTTGAACAAACTGGCAGAGCTGATCAACCCGCAACGCATCGTCCCCACTACGGTAGAAATCGTCGATATCGCCGGTCTGGTAAAAGGTGCCAGCAAGGGAGAAGGATTAGGAAATAAGTTCCTTGCAAACATCCGCGAAACAGATGCGATCCTGCACGTATTGCGTTGCTTCGACGATGAAAACATCGTGCACGTGGACGGCAATGTCAATCCCGTACGCGATAAGGAAATTATCGATGCCGAACTTCAGATCAAAGACCTGGAAACAATAGACAGCCGTATTGCCAAAGTACAGAAACAGGCTCAGACAGGTGGCGACAAACAGGCCAAGCAAGCTTACGAAGTTCTGGTAAAATTCAAAGAAGCCCTCGAACAAGGAAAGAGTGCCCGTACGGTTACTTTCGATACTAAAGACGAACAAAAGATCGCCCACGAACTGTTCCTGCTGACCAGCAAACCGGTCATGTATGTATGCAACGTTGACGAAGCCAGCGCCGTAAACGGTAACAAATATGTAGACGCCGTACGCGAAGCGGTAAAAGACGAAAACGCAGAGATCCTGGTGGTAGCCGCCAAGATTGAAAGTGAAATTGCCGAGTTCGAGACGTATGAAGAACGCCAGATGTTCCTTCAGGAAATCGGGTTGGAAGAATCAGGCGTAGCGCGTTTGATCAAATCGGCTTACAGCTTACTGAACCTGCAAACTTACCTTACTGCCGGTGTACAGGAAGTACGTGCCTGGACATTCGAAAAAGGATGGAAAGCTCCGCAATGTGCCGGCGTGATCCATACGGATTTTGAAAAAGGCTTCATCCGCGCCGAAGTAATCAAATACGACGATTTTATCAGCTACGGTTCTGAAGCTGCGGTGAAGGAAGCCGGAAAGATGAGCGTGGAAGGAAAAGAATATGTTGTACAGGATGGCGATATCATGCACTTCCGTTTCAACGTATAATAAAAGGTATAAGATCCCATGCCTGATATAGGATAACAGAAGGCCGTTCCGTTTTATACGGAGCGGCCTTTATTTTTAGCATTACGATATTGCATCGGAGTCACCCCGAAGTATTCCTTAAAGCATTTACCCATATAACCGGGGCTTGAGAAGCCGGCTTTCCAGGTTATTTCCGAGATAGTCAGATTGCTGTTCTCCAGCAGGGAAGCACATTTACGGAGTTTTATCTGAAGGATGAAATCATTCAGGGTCAAGCCTGTTATCGCTTTGATCTTTCCCCCGAGACGGGTACGTCCGATGGCAATCTGGCGGCACCACATGTCGATATTGAAGTCTTTATTCTCCATATTCTCCTCAATGATCCGGACAGAGTCTTCCAGCAATTGCTGGTCAAGACGGTTGGTTGCCAGATCGGTCGGAGCCGACTCTGCTTCGGTACGGAAACGTGCCTGATGACGCCGCAGCGTATTGATCACGTTATTACATTTCAACAGGAGCAGCTCCAGGTTGAACGGCTTCATTATGTAATCGCTGGCACCGCATTTCATCCCTTCCAAAGCACTTTCCAGATCGGTACGGGCGGTAAGCAGCAAGATCGGGATATGCGATGTCTCGAACTTCTTCTTCAACCGCTGGCACATGGCTATCCCCGACAGACCGGGCATCATCACATCGCTGATAATCAAATCCGGCTGCATTTCTTCGGCAACGCGGATACCTTCTTCACCATCTCCGGCCTTATATACCTTATATTTGATGGAGAAGGCTTCTTCCAATACCTGCAACAGATCTTCATTATCTTCCACGATCAGGACAGAGAGTGCATTCTCTTTCATTTCCGGCGAAGCTTCTTCAACAGGTTCGGAAAGTATAACTTCTTCCTCAGTATATTGTGGTTGCACGGGGAGGATATCGACCGGGACAGTCTCCTTCGTTTTTTGTTCCTCCGTCAGATGCTGTTCGCCGAGTTTAAGGGTAACGATAAAGGTCGTGCCCTTCCCCAATTCGCTACGCACTTCGATCGTACCTTTGTGTTGCAATATGATTTCGCGGGTCAGTGCCAGCCCGATACCACTGCCGGAAAGAGAGACGCCGGAAGCATTGTCTGCCTGGTAAAAACGATCGAAAATATGATCTTGTTGGCTCTGGGGAATACCAGAGCCAGTGTCGGAGATACGTATCTCCGCTAGATCCTTTTTCTGTATAATAGTAATGGTGATACTACCCTCCTTCGGCGTAAACTTAAAGGCATTCGACAGCAAATTATTGAATACTTTCCGGATCTGTGCCGCATCGAACCAGACAGGGATATTCTCCTCCGCCGTTTCCAGTTTATACTGGATTTGGTTCATCGAAGCGTAATCGCGGAATGAGTCGAAGATTTGCTGTATGAAGGATACCAGATTCTGTTTACTTGCATGGAAGGGCATTTTACCTTGTTCCAGACGACGGAAATCAAGCACTTCCGTAATCAGCTGCTGCATCTGTCCGGTATACTGGCGAACCTTTAGCAACTTGTTGCGGAACGTTCCCCCTAAATCGTAGTTTTGCAGGATCAGGTCGATCTGGCTGACCATCAAAGTAAGCGGGGTACGCAGTTCGTGAGATATATTGATATAGAACTTCAGCTTCATCTGGTTCAGTTTCTCGATACGCAGTTTCTCCCTGTGTTCCATTTCCAATGAAGCTTTCAATACGGCACGGCTCCGGTTGAAGCGGATAAGCCAGACCAGAAATAAGATGGTCAGCAAAGCATAAATTCCGAAAGCATAAACAGAAGCGTAGAAAGGAGGACGTATCCGGATATCTATCGCAATCTGTTTGCCCTCTCCTACTTCACGCACAACCAGGCGGTATTTACCGGGAGACAGAGAGGTATAGATTATCTGTGGAAGCCGGGTACGGGTCCATTGCTTGTCGAGGCCTTCCAGTTTATACTCAAACAGGTTCTTATCGGCATAACGGTAATTGGTGGATGTAAACCCGATCGTAAGGTTGTTACGGTCGTAAGGTAAGACCAGTTCGGAGGTATAGGCAATACCTTCCTTCAATATACTGGAACCAGAAGAAGGTTTGATACGGGTATTATCGATAAACAGGCTATTGAATGAAATCGTATAAGGAACGGAAGCAGCGGACAAACTCGACTCTTTTGTCGATATCAGCCCTTCCACACCGCCGATAAAGATCGTGCTGTCTTTCGGGGAGATATACACGCCGCAGTTTGAATTCAGCCGGTGAAGCGGTGAAGAGATACCCAGCAGTGTATGCGTACTTTTCCCTTTCTTTATATCCAGCAGGGTTATTCCACGGATCGATGTGATCAGCAATCGTCCCATTGGTGTAACACAGACTTTGTAAGATTCATTCGTGAGCAGTTGCCCTTGCTCCTGATTATAGCAAGCCCAGAAATCATTTACCGGTTCATATTGCAATACACCTGTACCGACTACAACAAAATAGAGGTTTCCCTTGCCGTCACCGGTAATGCTTTGTACTACTTTTTTCCCTATCATTCCTTTTACAGAAGGGATTTCTTCCGCCTGGCGGGTTTCCATATTCACACAAACAATCTCCCTGTTAGCCGGAGCCAGCCAAAGCCGATCCTCCGTATCCAGATAAGCAGCCCGGATAATAACACCGGTCTGGCTTAACAACCCGGGATCGGTAAACAACTGCGAAAGTTTCTGCGTTTCCAGATCCAGCAAATACAAACCGCCCTGCGAAACGACGATCAGGTTACCTTTCCAGGGAATAAGGTCTGTTACTATCTGCTGGTTGTCTTCCAGCAACACATCTTCTCCTATTTGTTCAAAACGCCCGGAGGAAGTGGAACAAAGCAGTCCGGACTGGAAAGTACCGACATATAACCGGTCGTGTTCATCATCATACCAGACCGATTTCGTTGTCCGGCAAGGTATACGCGAAGGGCCGGAGTCAAAGCGCTTTATCTTTTGGGTGTTAAGATCCATGCTGTTCAGTCCGCCATGTTCGGTTGCAATATACAAATTACCTTTCGTATCTTCCGCCATTTTACCGAACAGGAAACCATTCAGGCTATTGGGATCGCTCAGTGAGATGCCATAAAAAGTATAATTCTCCGTATCCGGATTAAAATAACTGAGTCCTCCGTAATAAGTACCGACCCACATTCCCCCCTGGCTATCCCGGTGGATGGCATAAACGGACGAATGTTGCAACGACCACGATACCTGCTCTTTATGGGACAAGTGGTAACAATCCTGCAAAGAAGGCCTCACCACCGTTATCCCGCCAAAGGTTCCGATCCATACATTACCATTAATATCCTGGTTTATACAACGCACCTGATCGTTGATAAGCGGACAGAGAGGACTGTTCTCCTGCAAAGAGATCCATACTCCGTCGTTATACACCTTAGCTCCATTCGAGACGGTTCCTACCCATAGCCGGTTTTGTACATCCATAAATAAGGAAGAAACAGACTCATTCTCCAATAGAGTATGGAAAGTCCCGCCGGAGTATTTATACAGACCTTTGGTTGTGCCCAGCAGCCAACCGTCATCAGATAAAAGCACAGACTTTATCGTGTTCGTCGAGTCTTGGAAAGCACAAACCTTTTCGGGACTTCCGTCGGGGCGGTAACGATAGAATTGATTTCTGTATGAGTAGTACAAATACTCATCCTGCCAGGTTAATGTACTCGCAGAAATATCCGTACGTTTAAACTCTTCCGTACGTATATTGTAAGTAACCACCCGATTATTGGCCAACATATAGATAAACGACTCGCTATCTCCACAAATAGCATGGATATTATTATCCTCTACACCGTCCATATAAGTTGAGAGACGAAAAGAACGGACAATTCTTCCATCGTATAGATTGAAGTTATCATTACCAAACCAGATATAGCCCTTCGCATCCTCATAGATGGAGATAGCCGACGGTTGTGTAATGCCATCATTCAAATCGATATGTTGAAAGTAAAGCTCCTTCGCCGATAAAGGAAATACCAGTAAGAGGCAACAAAATAATTGATGAAGGTTCTTAAAACTCATACACACTATATTTACATACAAATGTAGCTTATTTCCAACTAGTAAGCAACAATAAAAAAAGGTAATAAGCGATAACCCCAACAGGTAATACCGCTAGTATTAGACTTGTTTTCGTAAATGAACACAAAAAATAACGAAACGTTGCACGGGCATGATGGTAATATCCGTCAAATAGATGGTAAAATCCGTCGCTAACAGCATTTACCATCCTATCAACAGATTCTAATACGGCTTTAACACAACACCTTAATAGATTTGCAGCATTGAAATTAAATTTTCTTGAATCTAATTAAAGATTTGTTTATGAAAAAAGTATTGAGACCTATCGGACTTATTTTACTGTCCGGCGCTCTCTGTTCTACCGGTCAGGTATTTGCAACAGGAGCTACGTCGGAAGCTGTAACTAACATCGCTCAACAAAAAAAGCAAGTAACAGGTACAGTTATTGATGCATTTGGCCCAGTAGCCGGAGCTTCTGTTTCCGTAAAAGGAACAAATGAAGGAACTATTACAGACATGGATGGAAACTTCTCCATCGCTGTAGCTCCCGGAAGTACCCTATCTATTTCTTTCATCGGATATGTAACACAAGATATCAAATACACCGGACAAGCTACTCTGGATGTAAAATTGATGGAAGATAGCCAGAAGATTGACGAAGTAGTAGTAACCGCTATGGGTATTAAGAAAGAAAAACGTGCCCTGAGTTACGCTATGAGTGAATTGAAATCGGAGGATATCCAGTTAGTTCCCGTACAGAACGTAGCCAACTCATTATATGGTAAGGCTGCCGGTGTACAGATCCAGCAAACGGCTGCGGGGCCAACAGGAGGTACCAAGATCCAGATCCGTGGTATCAACTCCGTGGAAGGTAACACGCGTCCGCTGATCGTTGTGGATGGTATACCTATCAACGACACTGATTCCAACTGGGCTGGTCGCGAACGTAGCGAAACACAGCAAGGTTCCGCCCTTAACGACATCAACCCGGATGATATCGAATCGATGTCTATCCTGAAAGGTGCTAACGCTGCTGCCTTATACGGTTCTCGTGCAACTAATGGTGTGATCGTAATCACCACTAAACGCGGAGGCTCAGGTAAAGGTTTAGGTATCCAGGTCGGTACTTCTTATACGTACGACCAGCGTGCTTATATGCCAGAACTCCAGAACGTGTTCGGAGGAGGAACAAACCCTTACTTCACGACAAATGCAGACGGACAACCCATCTATAACGGGGATACTTACCGCAGCTTCGGCCCGCGTATGGACGGAACGGAAGTGCTTTGGTGGGATGGTGTAAAACGCCCCTACTCTCCACAGCCAAACAACTATCGCGACGTATTTAAAGACGGTTTCACCAATAATAATAGTATCGCTATTACCAATGGCTCGGATAAAAACAGTATCCGTCTTGCCTATACGAACATGAACTACGGCGGTTACCTGGAAAACTTCAAGCAGAATAAACATAACTTCAGCTTCTCCGGTAATTTCAAGGTACACGAACGACTGACTTTCGATGCATCTGTATCGTTCAATATTTCGGAAACAAAAAACCCTCCTACACGTATCGACCGTGTATCGAACTATCCGATGCCTCGTAATGAGATCACACAATTGTGGAAAGACAATTATAAGGACGAAGATGGCTACTTCCTGACCGATAATATCTCAAATATCAGCTCAGGAAACCGCGATAACATCATTAAATACCTGATGTGGCAGCAGAATGAGAACGAATATACACAGAACCGTGAACGTTTGATCGCTTCTCTGTCTGCAAACCTTAAGATATTCGATTTCCTTAACTTCCGCCTGCGTGGGGGTACGGATCGTTACCGTGACGATAAAGAAAACAAAGAATACTTTACTAAATACGCAGATCCTTCGGATATGAACACGCTGGAAGGTAGCTACCGCAAGGAAGATGCCCATTATCAGAAGAATTATGTAGAAGGTCTGTTGATGTTCAATAAAGCTTTCGGTGAAGACTTCGATGTGTCCGCCAACTTAGGTGTTTCCGGTGAAGATATCACAGAATCGAAAGTTATCTGGGAATCTCACGGATTGAAATATAACGGTATGTTCTCATCAGAAAACAATAAGCGGGATCCGAAACAAGCCAGCAAAGACAAAGTGGTTAACCAGGGAGAATTCCTCGGTGCTGTATTCGCTTCCGCTCAGTTAGCTTACAAACGCTTCCTGTATCTGGATTTGACAGCCCGTAATGACTGGTCTTCCCGTCTGACTGCCGGTAACCGTAGCTTCTTCTATCCTTCTGCCGGTTTGAGCTTCGTATTTACGGAAGCGTTGGATCTGCCGGATTGGTACAACTATGGTAAAGTAAGAGGATCATACGCTATCGTGGGTAACACGACACCGTCTATCTACTTTACGAACTCCGAATATCAGTACGGATCATACAACAGCTCGATTATCACCAATGAATTCAAAGCCGACGTACCCCCTACCAATGTCGTTCCTGAAAAGACTTATTCATGGGAAGTTGGTTTGGAAAGCCGCATACTTAATGGCCGTTTGGGATTAGACTTTGCGTTCTATACCAATAAAACGAAGAACCAGATCATCACCGTTCCGGTTGCTCCTTCAACAGGTGCCACAGGTATGAGAATGAATGCCGGTGAAATCGGTAACCGTGGTGTGGAACTTCAGGTGAGCGGTACCCCGGTCGAAACAAAGAACTTCAGCTGGGAAGGCGTTCTTAACTTTGCCTATACACACAATGAACTGCTTTCTTTGATCGATGGAATGGAAGACCGTCAGATCAGTAACCCGTGGAGTGCAGCTATCTTCAAAGCTGTTCCAGGATATGCAACTCCAAGCGTATTTATCCGTAAATGGGTACGTGACGATCAGGGAAGAATCGTTGTCGATAAGAACGGTAACTACCAACAGGAATCAGAATTTACATATGCAGGTAGTGCAGCTCCGAAATTCACAGCCGGTTTCACCAATACATTCCGTTACAGAGACTTCTCTCTGAGTGTACATATCGACGGATCATTCGGTGGTAAGTTGCTTTCATTTACCAACAATTATCTGAAAGCATCCGGTGCAGGTAAAGAGTCTCTTTGGGGACGCGACGAAGAATACGGTGGTAAACCTTATTACATCGACAAGAACACCAACCAGAAGATCGCTTTAGACAATCATCAGGCATCAGCTCCGGCCAATGCACTCGACGGACGTGTTCGCCACGATGGTATCATCGTAGACGGTGTAAACGAGAAAGGTGAAAAGAATAACATCATTGTATCGGCAGCCGATTATTACAACTCCCGCTACAACCGCGCCGGATCGGAAGATAACCTGTATGATAATACATACATCAAACTGCGTGAGATGAAACTTTCTTACCGTGTTCCGAATAATATCGTTTCAAAGATCGGTTTGCAGAACCTGAATGTTTCGTTGGTAGGAAGCAACCTGTTCTTTATCTATAAGAATGTTCCTAATGTGAATCCGGAAGCAACACTGGGTACAGGCGGTACCAATCCCTACGTGGAATATACCTCTTATCCGTCAGCAAGAAGCTTTGGTTTCGCTATCAATACCAGCTTCTAAACATAGTAACTCATTCATCATAAAAAACAGAAAACGTTTATGAAACACATATTATATAGCCTGCTTTTAGGCACTGCCATCACATTCTCCTCCTGCGAAAGCAAACTGGATGAGAAGCACGACAATCCCGATGGGTTTACATCGGCCGAGATTGGATACCTTTTTACCAAAGGTGCCCAGAAAACAATTGAAATAGACTATGCCGATACCTGGAATTACAACTTCCGACTGATCGGAAACTATATCCAGACCACTGCACGCCAGGCTGGAAAAGACCGTGTCAACCTCTATCAGAATATTCAGGATGATAAGGCCCGTTGGGAAAACTATTACGTAACACGTATGAGTACGCTGACCGAAATAGATAAGATGTATGCCAACCTTTCGACAGAAGAGCAGGCAAAATATAAGATCTATGTAGAAGCAGGCAAGATCCTGAAAGCATATAACACAGCGATCGCTACCGATTTCTTCGGAAATATGCCTTATTCGGAAGCTTTTACCGCCCGTAACGTGATGTACGGCGGAAGCGTGATTTTCCGTCCTAAATATGATACGCAGAAAGACATATACTACGCTATCCTCGACGACCTGAAGTCGGCAGCCGCCTATTTCCAGACAGCAACGTCGAACGATGGTTTCAATCAGCAGGATATCGTTTATCAAGGTAACTGCAACGGTTGGTACAAATTTGCCAACTCCCTGCGTCTGCGCTATGCCATGCGTATCTCGAATGTAGATCCTGATAAGGCTAAACAGGTATTGGCCGAACTGTCACTCGATCAATTGATCACTACCAATGCCGATAATACCTATATTAAGACGGACAATCAGAGCACTGCTCCCGACGGTATCTGGCGTGCTATGCGTGAAAGTCATTCAAAGGCACAAAGTTACTATATGTATCCCCCTGAATTCACCGTTAATCTGTTGAAAGAAGCTACCGACCCTCGTCTGGTTGTATTCTATCAGCCGGCAACAGATGATGAAGGAGATGTTTACGAAGGCAGCACGGAAATACTCGGTTATCCCTCTTCGGCCGACGAAGCAATCAAGCTGGTGAATGGCCCGGACGGTACACGTCTGTTTGAGATCTACGGATGTCTGAACACAGTAACTTTCCGTAAAAACTTTAAACTTCCTGTGGGAATCGGTATGACGGCAGCTGAAGTTTACTTCTGTCTGGCAGAAGCAGCACAGCGCGGCCTGAAAAGTGGTAATGCTGAAGAGTATTATAATAAAGGGGTCATCCTTTCTATCCAGAACTATTACGAATATTACAAAAATAGTGATGCTCCGAAAGGAAAAGACGCGAATATTGCCAACAGAGATGTATCCGATGCCACATTGGGCAGCTGGTTGGCCGCTTCAAGCTTCAAATATAATCCGGCAAAGGCATTGGAACAGATTGCTACCCAGAAATGGTTGCATCTCGGCTTCCTGCAGATCTATGAGAACTGGGCTGAATATCGCCGTACAGATTTCCCTATATTCGATGACGACCGTGAAAACGGTGCGCTGCTGAACAAGGAAAATGCACCGGTACGCTTCCTCTATCCATCGAAACAAGCTTCCATGAACGCAGGCAACTATA
>OGFC01000231.1_pt1 | contig 59337 bp, 42 predicted proteins | sample 1570841 | NCBI WGS metagenome assembly OGFC01 (sample SAMEA2582137, study PRJEB24529) | metagenome | biome: Human gut stool | place: China | collected 2011 | reverse complement strand
GTAGATAGCCGCCGTTTTAGAGTCAAGAACTCAAAACAAGGAAAAGGAGTTAATTCGTATGAGTTAACTCCTTTCTGCGTTTAATAAGATTGTAAATAAAAGAATTGAACCGAGTAGACTTCTAATCAAAACTCAGTTTTATCACTTCTCCGTAAGACGGAATATTCTTGAAGGCTTCTTTTATATCATATTCTCCTGCATACACGCGTGCGCAGGTCAAAACACCACCGTGTGCAAAGAGGCATACTTTTTCCAATCCGCTTTTTCTTAGTTCTTCTAAAAAAGAACTAACCCGGTTATATTGATCCATCAGTGATTCTCCCGAAGGAGTCTGTACGTTGATCCAGTCATTGAACCATACTTCCGAGCGCGGATCTGAAGATAACTCTTCCCATGACTTCATTTCCCATTCTCCGAAGTTAAGCTCTTTGATACGATCTTCCTGTGTGGCATCCGGATAGCCGCAATAGTGAGCCAGCCGTACGCAACGTGTGAGAGGGCTGCACCATACTTGATCGAATGTAAGTCCGTTCAATGATGCTTTTACTTTCTCGGCTTCCTCTTCGAATGTAGGACGTAATGCTACATCCGTTTGTCCGTAGGCATAACCTGCCGGTACGTCAACGGATGTATGTCTTATCAGATAAATCTCCATATATTTCTTTTATTGTGTTGTTGTATATATAACAGCTATACCGAGGTAAAAGCTTAATTCGCATAGCAGAAATGTCGCTCCGCAACAATCGCCGGTGTAGCCTTGTATCTTCTTTTTCATAAAAGAGGTGAGCATGTACCAGGTTATTACCGGAAGAATTCCTGCCAGAAGATATACTGGTTCAGGCAACCAGTATAATGGCAGAACAGTGCATATTATACTGAACAGGTATTCACCTTTAGTCATGCGGCTATATACCGTTTTACTTTTGGCTTCTTCTTCTTTACGGGCATAGGGAAGCCGGTTGATGATCATACTTGCTACGCCTTTACTGAATGGATCACCGGCTAGTATGGCACATCCGGCCAACTCTATTGGAAGATTACTTAACAGTAAGTAATACAAGCCGAAGTAAGTGATTAATCCGATTACACCATAGCTTCCGATATGTGAATCTTTCATGATGGCAAGGATCCGTTCGCGGCTGGTTCCTCCTCCGAAGCCGTCGAAGAAATCGGCCAGTCCGTCTTCATGGAGACATCCGGTTATCAGTAATCGTGTAATTATGGCCAGTAATAAAGCGACTCCTGCAGGCAGGATGAGTGACCCGGCGTATAATACGATAACCGAAAGCCCGGCAGTCAGCCGACCAACGCCCATCTGCTGACTACGTTTTTAAAGTAGTCAGCCGGAACTTCGGCCAGTCTCCAGAAGGGCAGTCGTGTGAAAAATATAAATGCGGCCAGTATTCGTAACATAGCAATAGAATTGTTAAGACCGAAAAGCTTCCGGTTAAAAATATTTAGTGACAGCTGCCTGCTGGAAACTGTGCATCTCGTTTATCATGCGTACGGCCGATTCGACGATCGGGTAGGCACAAACGGAACCTGAACCTTCTCCCAGGCGTAATCCCAGGTTCAATAGCGGTTTTGCATTTAAGGCATTCAGAACCTTCTGGTGGCCGGCTTCATCTCCGCAATGTCCGAATATGCAATAAGGTAGCATTTCCGGGTATAACCGGGATGCTGCCAGTACGCAGTTTGTCATAATGAAACCATCCACGAGAATGATCATTTTCAGTTCGGCGGCGCGTAGCATACCTCCGACAGCCATCACCATTTCGTAACCACCGAAGTAACTGATTACTTCCAGCGGATTGTTGTCTCCCTTATAATTCTCGAGGGCGGCTTTCAATACATTATATTTATGTTGCACGCCGCTACTATCCAACCCGCTTCCGGCACCGACACATTCCTGTAAAGGAATACCTGTCAGGCAGGTCATCCACATACTGGATGCAGCCGTATTGCCTATCCCCATTTCGCCGAAACTGACGACATTGCAGCCTTCCTTATGGCAATCGCTTACGATATCCGCTCCGTATTGAAGAGCCTGTTCCATTTCTTCCCGGGTCATAGCTGCCTCATGCAGAAAATTACGTGTACCTTTCCGTATCTTACGGTCTATTAATTGAGGAATCGCTGGAAAATCGAAATCGACACCTCCATCCACAATCTTTAGCTCAAAACCATGCTGGCGGGCAAGGAAACATACGCCGGCACCACCGTTCAGGAAATTGTGGATAACCTGACGGGTGACTTCCTTTGGAGATTTGCTTACTCCTTCATCTGCAATGCCATGATCGGATGCGTAAATAACATTGACAGGATGATTTAAGGTGGGGGAGAGAGTTTGTTGGATCAAACCGATCTGAAGTGCTATTTCTTCTAATGTTCCTAACGAACCTTTGGGTTTCGTCAAATTGTTTATTTTATCCTGCAGTGCTTCTGTAATGGCAGGATCTGGTTTTTCAATATGAAATGTGATCATTGTTTTGTTATTTATTTATCCTTTTATTTTCACTGGTATTCCGCTAATCATCAGAACCACTTCGTCTGCATGGGAGGCGATATATTGATTAAGCCATCCCTGTAGGTCTGTGAATTTGCGTTGAACGGGATCGGGCGACACTCCGCCTAGTCCGATCTCATTCGTAACGAAAATCAGGAAAGCTTCCTGCTTCGTTAGTCGGTCGAACTCCTCCTTCAGTTCCTGCAGGGAGCGTTCGACATTACTTTCATTATCGAAGAAGAAGTTTGTGCCCCATAAGGTGACACAGTCTATTACAACTACCCGTCCGGTCATATCGTGGCGACTCAGGTACTTTTCTTCTTCTATGTTTGTCCATTCCGGGCCACGATCGGCCTGATGGCGGAGGACACGTTGACGGAATTCTTCATCCCACACACGCGAGGTGGCCAGGTAAACCGGGTTAGGGGCTAATGACAAGGCTAACTTTTGCGCGTATCCGCTTTTACCGGAACGTTGTCCTCCTGTTACAAGTACGATATGCTTGTCCGACATCTGAATTATTCACCTTTGGGCTTACGGTTGGTTGTCCGTTTTGCCTTATTTGCCGGATTGTTTTTACTTGTTTTCCGTAGGCTGGCCGATTTAGGAGAAGCAGCAAGACGTTGTGCAACCGCCGCTTTCCCCAGTGATTTACCGAACTTTGGTTGTAAAGCTTCTTTCAATGCTTTCTCTTCCGGACTCAACTTCTCTTTCGGTTTTGTACCGCTTTTCGCCGCTTTTCTTGCAGCAGCATACTTGTTGTATTTAACATACTTGCCGGGTCTTAGCGTTTTGCCGGAACCAGACGGATTACTACTGCTTTTTTCCGTCTTAGCAGCTGTCTCCGCCGTAGACACAGGAGCGATTTTCTTTTCCTTTTTCTCCGGAGCTTTTGTTGTTTCACCGAAAACCAGATTCTGGGTTTTACCCACAACTGCGCGTGAATGTTCCTGAGCCAGTCCTTCATATTTGCCGACATTGATCTGGATATCGTCCAGTAAGACAATATCGGATTTACTGACTTTCTGGCCAACTTCCGGTTGTTTGCCATTAACGGTAACCCGCCCCATTTCAATAAACTTGTCCGCTTCCCGGCGTGAGCAATAACCTGCGTCACTGAGCAATTTGTTTAATCTTATTTCCATTGTATATAATTGTCTTTAATGTAATAATAGTGATAGAAGACAAACAAGCAATCCCATTGCGAGTTCTGTGTTGCTATTTATTTTAGTAGCAATTAACATGTCTTCTGTTGTAAAGCTTCTGTCGTTGAGACCAATATAGGGTTTTTCGACTGCTTGACCAAAATAATCGTGCGTTCCTCCGAAACGACAGTCCAGAATTGCAGCCAGGGCAGCTTCCGGATATCCTGAGTTGGGACTGAGGTGGGCACGGCCGAAACGCTGAAGAAAACTTCTTTTATTCCAGTTGCCGGAAACCAGCAGCATCAGGCAGGCTGTCAACCGGGCCGGAATATAATTGGCCACATCGTCCAACCGGGCGGCAACCTGTCCAAAATCTTTGTATCGATCGTTTTTATATCCGATCATCGAATCGAGCGTATTGATCATTTTGTAAGCCATCATACCGGGCAGTCCCAGAAAAGCAAACCAGAACATGGGGGCGATCACTCCGTCGCTCAGGTTCTCGGCGAGTGTTTCCAGTGCAGCCGCCCTTATCTCCTGGGGAGATAAACGGGAAGTGTCGCGACCGACGATGCGCCCGACCTGGACACGGCCTTCTTCCACACTCCGGTCTACCGCTTCAAAGACTGCTTTCACTTCTGTAATTAATGTTTTTCCAGCCAGGCAGTAGAAAACTCCGACTCCGACTAGTAGCCCGTAAAATAATGTATTGATCAACCCGGCCCAGTATAATAGCAGGTGAACCAAAAGATAGACACCGGCAACAAGAACCAGTGTAAGTAAACCTCCTTTGTAGAAACGATTGTCCCCCCGGTTAAGTTTTTTCTCACCGAAAGAGATGAGCTTGCCGAACCACACGATAGGATGGGGCCATCCTGCCGGATCACCCAGTAAGCGGTCTGCCAGCCATCCCCCTAAAAAGGGAATTACTTTAATTAAATATATAGGTTGATATGCCCAGTACATAGTATTTGTTATATGAGAGACAAAGGTAGAAAATTGTACCGTTTTTTGTTTTGTAAATTCACGAATAAATATCTATCTTTGTCTTATGCTAAGGATAATAACACATATAGAGCGACTATTGCTGGTGCACGATTGCGTGATCGTACCGAAATTCGGTGGGTTTGTGCTGCAAACGGTTTCTTCCGTTTACAACGGGGCAGATCATCTGTTTAATCCGCAACGCAAAGAGATCGTCTTTAACATCACATTGCAACATAACGACGGCTTACTTTCGGAATCATACATGCAGATGTATGATGTGAACTACCGTAAGGCGCAGTTAATGCTGGAAGAAGATGTTGAAGACATGAAAGCCGCTTTGCAGGAGGAAAGGAAATTATCTCTGGGAGTATTAGGATCTTTTAGCCTGGGAATGGAAGGCCAGGTGATTTTTCATCCGGGTAATTCAGACTCTTTCAGTATTGTTTCATACGGACTGGCTGCATTTAATTTCCCGCAGTTGAAACCTGTTTTGGCCGAGCGTGAAGAAGTCGCTTTGCTTAGAGGGGAGAAAAAGAAAGATATATTATATATTCCGGTCAATCGTAAATTTCTCCGCGTAGCTGTAGCTTCGGCTGCTGCTCTGGCTTTATTCCTGTTGATATCGACTCCTGTAAAGGATGTGAACCAGGCTGCATATACAGCCAGTTTTGTTCCGACGGAAATGGTTACTAAAAGTGTGCCGGAGGTGAAGGTGGAAGAGGTTGTGCCTGCAGTGTCTGTTGTAGAAGAGGCAAAAGTAGCTGAAGTGAAAAAGAATGTCGCAGTTCCTGCCGCAGCTCCCAAGGTAAAGAAGCAAGAGGTCGTATCGAAGCCTGTTGCCAAAACTCCTAATCCTAAAATGTTCCATATCGTAATTGCCAGTTTCCCGACAGCGGAACAAGCTGATAAATACATGGCCGGTGTGGATCGTAAAGAATGTAAACATGTGAGTAAGGTAGCCCGCGATGGAAAATATCGCATTTATGCAGATAAATTTGATAACCGGGAACAAGCCGAGGCTTATATGGCTACACTTCGCACCAATGAAAAATATAAAGATGCCTGGTTGTTCATTAGCCGGTAAGGATATGACTTATTGTATATATTTCTGAACTTTCACAGATCGCATCAAGACTGATATAAAAAAGCATCCGAGAGAAATTTGATTTTCCCTCGGATGCTTTTTCTTTTTCTTCCGAAGAAATTTGAATTTTCGTTCGGAAGCGTTTTATAGTTATTGTAACTTACTCTTCCTCTTGTTTAGGTTGCTTTTTCTTTTTGAATCGACCAGCTTTGCGTAGTGCCTGATCCAGAATGTACAGGATCTGGCCATTGGTGCTGCGGAACTCATCCGCAGCCCAGGTTTCGATAGCATCCATCATTTCTGTATCGATTCGCAGAACAAAATTTTTGGTTGCATTCTCTTTTTTGGCCATCACTTATATTAATATTAAAACTTTAGAATCATTGAAACAAGCTTCCGGAATTTATGACCGGACAAATGGATTTACAGGTATAAATGACAATAGGCAACTAGCAAATCCTTGCAACTATAATGATTGATATATGATATTATTTTGATATCACAAATTAAAGCCTTTATCCGGAGATATCCAAATAAATTGTATCCTTTTTTAGGGGAGTATTTAAAATATTCTTTAGCTTTGTCTACTCAAAATTTACGCGATTGGAATTTCAATTAGATACAGACAACAAGGAGTTTCAGGATGCCCTGCAACTGATTACTCACACGCGCCAGTCTGTTTTCCTGACAGGGAAAGCAGGGACGGGTAAGTCTACATTTCTCAAATATATCTGTGCACATACAAAAAAGAAGTATGTAGTATTGGCTCCGACCGGAATTGCTGCAATAAATGCGGAGGGAGTGACCTTGCATTCTTTCTTTAAATTGCCGTTCCGTCCGATGTTGCCCGATGATCCGGATCTGAGTCTGAAAGACGGAAGGATTTTTGAATTCTTTAAATACAGGAAGGAGCACCGGAAGATCATTTCGGAAGTCGAATTGATCATCATTGATGAGATATCGATGGTTCGGGCGGATATAATTGATAGTGTCGACCGCATTTTACGTGTTTTTTCCGGAAATATGCGTCTGCCTTTTGGTGGAAAACAATTATTGTTTGTCGGTGATGTTTTTCAATTAGAGCCCGTTGTGCCATCAGACCAGAAAGAGATTTTGAGTCTGTTTTATGCCAGTCCGTTCTTTTTTTCTGCCCGCGTTTTTAGCTCGATCAACCTGGTGCCGATAGAGTTGCAAAAGGTATATCGGCAAACCGATCCTGTTTTTATAAATATACTGGATCGGATACGCAATAACGCTGCCCGGAAACAAGAGCTGGATACGCTGAATGCCCGTTGTTTTCCGGAATTTGTTCCGCGTAATGAGGACATGTATATCACGCTCGCTACCCGTCGCGACCAGGTAGATTTTATCAATGAAAAAAGATTATCGGAGCTGCCCGGTGAAGAATTTATCTCGACAGGCCGTATAGACGGCGATTTTCCGGAATCTTCTTTGCCTACCCAACTGAACCTGGCAATTAAGGAACAAGCTCAGGTAATTTTTATAGATAATGATCACGAGCGGCGTTGGGTAAACGGAACGATCGGAATGGTTTCCGGCATCGACGAAAACGGAAATGTTTACGTGCTGCTGGAGAATGGTATTGAACATTTGGTGGAACCGACTTCATGGCGCAATTATAAGTATAAATATAATGAGAAAGAAAAGCGGATAGAAGAGGAGATAGTCGGAACCTTCGAACAATTACCTATCCGCCTGGCCTGGGCGATCACTGTACATAAAAGCCAGGGACTAACTTTTAGCCGGGTTGTCGTAGACCTGACCGGTGGTGTTTTTGCCGGCGGACAGACGTATGTTGCTCTAAGTCGCTGCACTTCTTTGGAAGGACTGGTGTTGAAGAGCCGGGTTACATCACACGATATATTTGTCCGTAAAGAAATCGTTCAGTTCAGTCAGATCTTTAATAGCAAGGAACTGATCGACAAAAGCCTTCGTGAGAGTGAAGCCGAACTTTTATATGCCCGCGCAGTTCATGATTTCAATAGAGGGAATATGAAAGAAGCCGTGGAATCTTTCTCGATGGCGGTCGGAAAACGGAATGAGCTTGACAAACCGTTGGTTCAACGCCTGCTTCGTTCCAAACTTCAACGGATCAATACGCAACGGGAACAAATCAAGAAATTGAAAGAGGAACTGTATGCCCAACGTGAAATCCTGAAAGAATATGCCCATGAATATTATCTGATGGGGAATGAATGCGTGACAAAGGCCAACGACCCGAATGCCGCTTTGCGCTCATTCGATAAAGCATTGAAACTTTATCCGGAATATGTGGATGCCTGGGTTCGTAAAGGTGTTACGTTATTGGATATGGGAGAAGACTATGAAGCCCAGATTGCTTTGAATGAAGCTGTCCGGTTAAGCCCTCTTTCGTTTAAAGCCCGTTATAATCGTGGTAAATGTTATCTGCGCATGAAATATCATGAAGAAGCGGTTGCGGATCTCCAAAAAGCAGTCTCTATCAAGCCCAAACACGCATCAGCACACGAATATCTGGCTGAAGCATACCGTTATGTAGGTGAAGAAGAACTGTCCCGTCAGCACCAGGATATAGCCGATAGTTTGAGAGAAAATAGAAATATTTGAGAAAGACCATAAAAATCAAAAGGAATCGTAATGGTTTGGTAACATAGATTATATATCTTTGCGGTGTTTTAAAAAAAATGTATTGATTGTTTTATTTTAAACACTACTTATATGAGGGGCTTATCTATATTCTTTCTTTTTCTTTTTTGCTTGACATTCGGTCTGAATGCTCAAATAACAACATCAGGAATCAGTGGTAAAGTTACAGCGGAAGGTGAAGCATTAATTGGTGCAACCGTTCAGGCAGTCCACGAACCGTCCGGTACTACTTATGGAACCGTTACTAATGCGGATGGACGCTATAGCCTGCAGGGAATGCGTACCGGGGGGCCTTATTCGGTCGAAGTTTCTTATGTCGGATTCCAGAAGGCTATATTTAAGAATATTACGCTTCAATTAGGTGAAACTTATCTGTTGGATGTTACATTGACAGAGTCACTATCGCTCGATGAAGTGGTTGTTACTGCATCGAAAGCAGCCTTGTTTAATTCTCAGAAAACAGGAGCGGCACAGAACTTCAACCAGGAACAAATCCTTTCGACTCCGACGATCAACCGTAGTATTTTCGATATCACAAAAATGAATCCATTAGGTGTGAATACCGGTGCAGGTATGTCTTTCGCCGGATCGAATAATAAATACAACTCTTTCCAGATCGACGGTGCGGTCAGCAATGATGTCTTCGGACTTTCCGACAGTGGAACCAACGGGGGAAAGACCGGTATGAACCCGATCTCTTTGGATGCAATTGAAGAAATACAAGTTGTTATAGCCCCTTTCGACGTTCGTCAGGGAGGTTTTACCGGTGGTGGTGTAAATGCAATCACGAAGTCAGGTACAAATACTTTTCACGGTTCTGCTTACGGCTATTATAATAATGAGAAGTTTTATGGTAAAACAGCCGGTAAAGATGTAAAAGAACGTAAGAAACTGACCGATTTGTCAACCGAAACGTATGGCTTTACATTCGGTGGCCCGATTATCAAGAATAAGCTGTTCTTCTTTACGAACTTTGAACGGACGAAAGAGTTTCATCCGTCGTCTAATAATATCGGAGATACCGTAGCTTCTTCATTGAAGCAAGAGGAAGTCGATCAGGTAATAGGAAAGATCAAAGAGCTTTCCGGAGGATATGACGGAGGTGGTTACGGCCCTCAGGATGTAGATACCTATTCAAATAAGTTCCTGGCCCGTATCGATTGGAATATTAACCGGAATAATAAATTCACGGCGCGTTACAGCTTGCTGGATGCGAGTAAGATGAATTTTTCGAATAGCAAAAGTTATGCTAAATTGAACGATTGCGGTTATTATAACACTAACTCCACCCATTCTTTGACTATGGAACTGAATACCACGATCAACCCGATGCTGGCAAACGAATTGAGACTCGGTTGGACACGTGTCCGTGATAATCAGGATGCAATAGGCACTCCTTTCCCTTATGTGAAAATAGCCAATATGACGGGAGGAAGTCTGGAGTTTGGTACAGAAGCTAATTCTTCTGCCAATTCATTGGATCAGGATATTTATACTATAACGGATAATCTGACCTGGACGAAGGGAGCACACGCCATCACTTTCGGAACTCACAATGAGTTTTTCCACATGGCCAACCTTTTCATCTCCAGTAACTATGGCTCGTATACTTATGCTTCGCTGAATGACTTCCTTTCGGTAGGAACAGCAAACGAAGCGATGCCTTCCATCTATAACTATTCTTATTCCCGTGAAGATATAACCGGAACGAAACGCTGGACTCCCAAATTCGGGGCTGCACAACTTGGTTTTTACGTACAGGATGAATGGAGTGTGACTAATCTGTTCCGTCTGACTTATGGTTTGCGTGTGGATGTCCCTCTTTTCTTTGATACTCCAAGATCGAATGATTTGTTTAATAACTCTGAAATAGCCCGTCAGTATGGGGTTGTTACTAACCAGACAGCTTCCTCTAAACCGCTCTGGTCGCCGCGTGTTGGTTTCCGCTGGAATCTGAATGAAGACCGGACGACTTTATTGCGTGGTGGTCTCGGTATCTTCACCGGTAGAGTTCCTTTTGTTTGGTTATCAAACAATCTTTCAAAAACAGGTATAGAGATGGGAAACACATACCTCTCCGGAAAAGGTTTTGATGAAGCGCAGGCAAATGGCTTTAAGTTCAACCCCGATCCATCCAATCAATATTTAGGTAAAACGGGAACTTCCGAAATCAACGTATTGGATAAAGACTTTAAGTTCCCTTCCGTATTACGTGCTAACCTGGCTTTGGAACATACCTTTGCCTATGGCATAAAAGCAACTGTTGAAGGACTATATTCAAAGACCCTGAACAATATACTTTACAATAATATCAATTACCAGCCGACCGGTACATTGAATAACGGAGGAGATAACCGTCCTACTTATGAAAAACAGGACAGGAACTTTACCCAGATCATGTATTTGACCAATACGAATAAGGGCTATAGCTATAATCTATCCGCTAAACTGGAAAAAGACTTTGATTTTGGTTTGAGTACTATGGTCGCTTACACCTACGGACAATCCAAATCTGTTTCCGACGGTGACGGATCGCAGGCTTCGTCCATCTGGAAATATAATCCTGTATATTATGGTGATACGAAACAAGAACTGACCTGGTCTTCATTTGATGTCCGCAATCGGATCGTAGCTTCTGTTTCGTACCGGAAAGAGTATGCACGTCATTTCGCAACAACTGTAAGCCTGTATTATACAGGACAAACCGGAGGCCGTTATTCGATTGTTTATAATAACGATATAAACGGTGACGGTGCTTTCAGCAATGACCTGCTTTATATTCCAACCGATGCGGAAATGAATAATATGGTATTCTCCGATCAGGAGAAGGTAACAGCCGCCCAACAGAAAGAGTCTTTTATCAACTGGATCAACGGAACGAAGGAGTTGAGAGAGAATAAAGGAAAAGCGCTGGAACGTAACCAGATGGTATTGCCTTTCGAACATCATTTCGATTTCCATATTGCACAGGACTTCTTCCTGAATGTATCCGGACGCCGGCATACGCTTCAGTTGAACTTCGACATCTTGAACGTAGGAAACCTGTTCAAGAAAAGCTGGGGCTTATATAATACGACATCCGGCGGATACGATATGGCTCCTGTCGTTTATAAAGGCGGAACTTATCAGTTTACCGAAGCAAATACAAGACTGTCTTATCAGGATTTGCTTTCCCGCTGGCATGCACAGATCGGTTTACGTTATATGTTTTGATCGATATTTGTCGGAGAACACGATAATTAAAGAAAAAGGCTCACTATATTTGTGGGTCTTTTTTTGTTAAGGTATAAAATATGAAGAGATTATCTATTGTACTTCTGGGTAGTATTGCTTTCCTGTTATTGGTGAGTTTAAGTTGTTCGACCCATAATCAGCGTGACCGTTATGTGGTCGTTCTTTCGATGGACGGTTTCCGTGCCGATTATCCCGACCGGGCTTATACACCGACATTAGACTCTTTGGCTGCTGTGGGTGTCCGTGCCACCTTCAGGCCGTCTTTTCCCAGTGTGACATTTCCAAACCATTATAGTATGGCAACCGGCCTGCATCCTGATCATCATGGACTCGTAAATAATTTCTTTTATGCCCCCGATCTGGATAGTATCTACCGCATGGCAGATCCGACTCCCGGTTTTTATGGAGGAGAGCCCATCTGGAATACAGCAGAAAAACAAGGTGTCCGTACAGCTTCTTTCTATTGCGTTGGTAGCGAATATTCGATCCAGGGACGCCAACCGTCTATCTGGAAACCTTTTGATAAGAAAGTACCTTTTTCCGACCGTGCCGATTCGGTCATATCCTGGCTGCAACTGCCCGAAAAGGAACGTCCCCATCTGGTGATGTGGTATATGGAAGAACCGGACGGCATAGGACATCGTTGTACGCCCGATTCTTCAGAAACATTACAGAAAGTGGAGGAGCTCGACCGCGTATTGAATCACTTCTTTACGGAAGCCCGCAAACTGGACATATTTGAGCAGATCGATTTTATCGTTCTTTCCGATCATGGAATGGCCACTTTTACCCCGGATAAATATGTCAACCTGAATGATTATTTGCCCCGGGATAGTTTCGATTATATATTTGACGGTGTCCCGACTTTGCTGTATCCGAAAGCCGGATACACCGATAAAGCCTATGCAATCCTGCAACAAGTACCCCACATAAGGGTCTGGAAGAAAAATGAAATACCGGAGAAATATGTATATGGCTCTAATCCCCGTATCGGCGACCTGTTTGTAATGCCGGATATCGGCACCTATCTCGATTTCCGGCCGGAATCCAGTCCCCGGTTGGCAGCCACGCACGGATATGATAATTTTGCTCCCGAAATGCAAGCCATATTCTATGCTGCCGGCCCGTCTTTTAAGCAACATGTGGAGTTGCCGGCTATGGCAAATGTGAATTTATACCTGATCCTTGCACGCTTATTAGATATAAAACCTGCCCCTAATGATGGCGACAGTCTGGTAGTGAGCACCTTATTCCGATAGCATTTGATAATAAATATGGATAAAACGGAAAAAACAACTTTTTTTGCGAAGTTTGTTGCTTTTATAGTAAAATACCCGGATTATTCAATTACATTTGTGTCATATTTGAGATTGATTTAAGTTTGTATCAGAAGTCCTTGCTCACAACTTGATTTGTTAAGTAAACTTTTTATCCAACACATTCAGGCTCAATTAACAATTAAATTAAAGTTTACAAGATGAATCTTTACATTTCAAATTTAAGTTACAACATCACAGATGCTGACTTAAAAGAATTATTTGCAGAATACGGAGAAATCGTTTCAGCAAAAGTTATTATGGATAGAGAAACCGGCCGTTCAAGAGGATTTGGTTTCGTTGAATTAAGTGATGACGAGTTAGCAAAAAAAGCAATCGAAGAATTAAACCAGGCAAGCTATGATGAAAAGATCATCAACGTAACAGAAGCCAGACCTAGAGAAGACAGAGGCGACAGAGGTGGTCGTAGCTTCGGAAACAATCGTGGCGGTGGCTACGGTGGCGGTAACAGAGGCGGCGGCTACGGTGGTGGCAATAGAGGCGGCGGAAGATATTAATTCCCTCACAACATAAAAAAAAGCGATCGGAAACGGTCGCTTTTTTTATTGCTATCATAAGGAATGTATAATACACTAAAAGTCATAATTCATTCCCGGACAAAAAGCGAGTTGACTACTTGCACTCTTGATCTGAATCTTATTTTCGCGGGCTAGCCATCCGATTGCAGACCATAAATCAGCTTCACACAATGAGGTCGCTTTTTTCAGCTCCTCAAAACTCCAACATCCACCATCCAGTAACAGATTCCAGATGGTACCTGCATTTAATCCAATTGTTCCTTTCGTCATGACAAACTCTGTTTTATTTTATGGTATGTTCTATTAAAACAAATTTTGGAAGGAAAATGATATATCCGGGCCGTTTTTTTAGCGTGTTTTAAAAGAAAGAGGGCGTTTTATATAATTTTATTTCATAAGAACCTGAAGCCAATAGCCTCGGGGATAATTTCAACAGTCTCAGGCATATTTTCGTTTATCCGGCAGAGCGTTTGGCTTTTTTTCGGTCTCTTCGGGGAAGGAAGCAAAGAAGCCTGCCGAAATTAATCAGCAGGCTTCTTCTGTAGTGCGTCCGGGGATCGAACCCGAGTTTCCGCCGTGAGAGGGCGGCGTCCTAGGCCACTAGACGAATGCACCGTTTCGTGTCATAGTTTTCATTGTTTGACGATGCAAAGCTAGTTATTATTTTGTTTCGGTGTTCTCCGGAACGGAAAAAAATGCAAAGTTTTTTACATCTCCTTGTCATAATGACACCATAATTGTCTTTGTACCACTAAAAGGCGTTAAAACTAAGCGCATTTTCGCTTATATTTCATTGCTCTTCCTGTTTATTTATTCTACCTTTGCCCCCTGTTATTGAACAATATACTATTGAACAATTACTAATACCAGTATTAAAATAACTAATATTATGGCAGAACTAAAAGAAAAACTTTTCTCAGAATTCGCTCCGGTCACTACTGAAGAGTGGATGGCGAAGATCACGGCTGACCTGAAAGGTGCTCCGTTTGAGAAAAAGCTTGTCTGGAAGACAGGCGAAGGATTTAATGTAAATCCTTTCTATCGTGCAGAAGACATCGAAGGTTTGAAGACTACCGAGTCTCTTCCCGGTGAATTCCCTTATGTTCGCGGAACAAAGAAGGATAACGATTGGAAGGTACGCCAGAACATCGAAGTAACTTGCTTTAAGGAAGCTAACGAAAAAGCTCTTGATTTGCTGACTAAAGGTGTTACTTCTCTCGGTTTCATCATCAAAGGTGATGAAGTGAATGCCGAAAATATTGCAACATTATTAAACGGTATTTGTCCAGAAGCTACTGAACTGAACTTCAACACTTGCAACTGCAAGGCTGAAAAACTGATCGGTATCCTGGAATATATCCTGAAGGGAAAAGACGTGGATCTGAACAAATGTTTCGGTTCTGTAAACTTCGACCCGTTCAAGAAGCCGTTGGTAAAAGGTAAAGAAAATGAAAACTGGGTAGAAGCTGCATCTGCTGTGCTCAAAGCAGGTCAGGCACTGCCGGGTTACAGAGTTTTAGCTGTTAATGCTTTCTATTTTAATAATGCAGGTGCTTATATCACTCAGGAACTGGGTTATGCATTGGCATGGGGTAACGAACTGATGGCTAAGCTGACTGAAGCCGGTTTCAGCGCTGACGAAGTTGCCAAGAAGATCAAATTCAACCTGGGTATCAGCTCTAACTACTTCATGGAAATTGCAAAATTCCGTGCTGCCCGTTGGTTGTGGGCTGAAATCGTTGCAGCTTACAATCCTGAATGCAACTGTGCTTGCAAGATGAACGCACATGCCCAGACTTCCGAATGGAACATGACTATTTATGATGCTCACGTAAACCTGCTGCGTTCTCAGACTGAAGCGATGTCTGCTGCTTTGGCAGGTGTCGATTCTATCACTGTACGTCCTTTCGATAAGACTTATCAGACTCCGGACGATTTCTCTGAACGTATCGCACGCAACCAGCAGTTGTTGCTGAAAGAAGAATGTCACCTGGATAAGGTGGTCGATCCTTCTGCCGGTTCTTATTATGTGGAAGTGCTGACTAACTCATTGGCTGAAGTTGCCTGGAACCTGTTCCTGGAAGTAGAAGACAAAGGTGGTTTCGCACCTGAAGTTGCTAACGGAAATATCCAGAATGCAGTGAACGCTTCCAATACAGCCCGTAAGAAAGCGGTTGCTACCCGTCGTGAAATCCTGTTGGGTTCTAACCAGTTCCCGAACTTCACAGAAGTGGCTGCCGGAAAGATTAAAGAAGCTGCTTCCTGCTGCTGCGGTGGTGGTCATTCTTGTGGTGAAGCAACGGTTACTCCTCTTGATTTCTCTCGTGGTGCATCTGAATTCGAAGCATTGCGTCTGGCAACAGAAAAGAGCGGCAAGACTCCGAATGTCTTTATGTTGACTATCGGTAACTTGTCTATGCGTATTGCCCGTTCACAGTTCTCAAGTAACTTCTTTGCTTGTGCAGGATATAAGGTAATTGATAACTTAGGTTTCGAAACTGTTGAAGCTGGTGTTGAGGCAGCGATGAAAGCCGGTGCTCAAATCGTTGTTCTTTGTTCTAGTGATGACGAATATGCAGAATATGCTCCTGCTGCTTATAAGGCTTTGGCCGGACGTGCCGAATTCGTTGTAGCTGGTGCTCCTGAATGTATGGAAGACCTGAAAGCTCAGGGTATCGATCAGTTTATCAATGTAAAGAGCAACGTGCTTGAAACATTGAAGGCTTTCAACGCAAAATTAGGAATCGCTTAAGTAGAAACAATTATGAGACCAAATTTTAAGAATATAGATATAAAGAATGCCGGTTTTGCAGCTACCAATGCTGCCGAATGGGCAAAGGCCAATGGCATCGAAGCCAATTGGAAAACACCCGAGCACATCGAGGTGAAACCAGTATATACAAAAGAAGACCTGGAAGGTATGGAGCATCTGCACTATGCATCCGGTCTGCCTCCTTATCTGCGTGGCCCGTATAGCGGTATGTACGCTATGCGTCCCTGGACAATCCGTCAGTATGCCGGTTTCTCTACCGCAGAAGAATCAAATGCATTCTACCGCCGTAACCTGGCTTCCGGTCAGAAAGGTCTGTCTGTTGCATTCGACCTTCCGACACACCGCGGATACGATGCCGACAACGAACGTGTTGTTGGTGACGTTGGTAAAGCCGGTGTATCTATCTGTTCGCTGGAAAACATGAAAGTATTGTTCGCTGGTATTCCTTTGAACAAAATGTCTGTTTCCATGACTATGAACGGTGGTGTTCTTCCGGTATTGGCATTCTACATCAACGCAGGTCTGGAACAAGGCGCTAAGTTGGAAGAAATGGCCGGTACGATCCAGAACGATATACTGAAAGAATTCATGGTGCGTAATACGTATATCTATCCGCCCGAATTCTCAATGAAGATTATCGCTGATATCTTCGAATATACATCACAGAAGATGCCGAAGTTCAACTCTATCTCTATCTCCGGTTACCATATGCAAGAAGCCGGTGCTACAGCAGATATTGAAATGGCTTATACCCTGTGTGACGGTATGGAATATCTTCGTGCCGGTGTTAACGCTGGTATCGATGTGGATGCATTCGCTCCGCGTCTGTCCTTCTTCTGGGCTATCGGTGTGAACCACTTCATGGAAATCGCCAAGATGCGTGCCGCACGTATGTTGTGGGCGAAGATCGTGAAGAGTTTCGGTGCCAAGAATCCGAAATCTTTGGCGCTGCGTACTCACTGCCAGACTTCAGGATGGTCGTTGACCGAACAGGATCCGTTCAACAACGTAGGCCGTACTTGTATCGAGGCAATGGCTGCTGCACTGGGACACACTCAGTCTTTGCACACCAATGCGTTGGACGAAGCTATCGCTTTGCCGACAGACTTCTCTGCACGTATCGCTCGTAATACACAGATTTATATCCAGGAAGAAACAAAGATCTGTAAGGAAATCGACCCGTGGGCCGGTTCTTACTATGTAGAATCTTTGACAAACGAACTGGTACACAAAGGTTGGGCTTTGATCCAGGAAATCGAAAGCATGGGCGGTATGGCAAAAGCGATCGAAACAGGTCTTCCGAAGATGCGTATCGAAGAAGCTGCTGCTCGTACTCAGGCTCGTATTGACTCAGGCGTTCAGACAATCGTTGGTGTTAACAAATACCGTCTGCCGAAAGAAGATCCGATTGATATCCTTGAAATCGACAATACTGCCGTACGTAACGAACAGATTGCCAATTTGAAGGTGTTGCGTGAAAACCGCGATGAAGCAGCTGTTCAGAAAGCATTGGCTGACATCACCGAATGTGTGAAAACTAAGAAAGGCAACTTGCTGGAACTGGCTGTTAAGGCTGCCGGCTTGCGTGCATCACTGGGAGAAATCTCGGATGCCTGCGAAGTTGTTGTAGGACGTTATAAAGCAATCATCAGAACTATTTCAGGCGTGTACTCATCAGAAACAAAGAAAGACGTAGACTTCGTAAAAGCTTGCGAGCTGACAGAAAAGTTTGCTAAGAAAGAAGGTCGCCAGCCGCGTATCATGATCGCTAAGATGGGTCAGGACGGACACGACCGTGGTGCTAAGGTTGTAGCTACCGGTTATGCCGACTGTGGTTTCGACGTGGATATGGGACCGTTGTTCCAGACTCCGGCAGAAGCTGCCCGCCAGGCTGTTGAAAACGACGTTCACGTAATGGGTGTTTCTTCTTTGGCTGCCGGACATAAGACATTGGTACCGCAAGTTATCGAAGAACTGAAGAAGTTAGGCCGCGAAGACATTATCGTTATCGCCGGTGGTGTAATTCCTGCACAGGACTACGACTTCCTGTATAAAGCAGGTGTTGCAGCTATCTTCGGCCCGGGTACTTCAGTAGCTAAAGCTGCTGTCCAGATCCTTGAAATCCTGTTAGGAGAATAATAGAACCAAACAATTTACAGATAGGCGCTGCGTAGTTTTCTGTAGAGAACTACGCAGTTCTTTTTTTCAATGTGCACGAATCAAGATACGAAAAACAGAAACTCATATAATAAAATCCATATAAAATGACAAAACAGCGACGCCCTCATGAGGGCAGAACAGGAAGGATCGATTCATCCCGTCGTTCATCCGACAGAAAAGAACAACTTAGTGCACAATCAGAACTTAATCGTTTAAAGAAGAAGATCACCAGTCTGAAAGAAGAGATCAGCCTGATGCCTGAGAAGGAAGAACGTATCCGGGATTTCTTTGAACGGAATGCCAAACCTGTATTTGAAAAAGAAACCGCATTGAAATATAAGTTCCTTGTTTATCTGGACGAATCGTATGAAAGCGACGAAATGAGTGTCGGGGAGAAAGACATACTTCTTGACCTTTTTGCAGAAGAAAGCCAGGGCGTGGAGGATTTTGTGACCACCGCCGAACAACGGAAACATCTTCTGGAACTGAAGTATAAGTACGACGAACTGGCTCTCGGCATGAGCCGCGAGGAACTCGACCAGGAAGCCGTAGAAGATACTATGAGCTTATTCGTGAATCGTTACGGCATAAAGCCTAATAAAGCGATGAAGACTGCACAGACGGAAGACGAGTTGCTGTCGGCTATCTCTGATTATATCGAGGCGCAGGCACAAAAAGCGATTGCTGTCGCTGCCGGTGAAAAACCGAAACGTGCCAGCCGGAAAGCAAAGGGGGCAGAGTCGGCGAAGATATCCAGACGAATGCTGGTCGAACAGTTGGAAATGGTACAAACCATAGAAGCTATGCAGAAAGTCTATTCGAACCTGATGGACGAACTCTATAAAGGAAAGGAAGAAGAGGATACTTTTATCGCCCAAAAGGCGGAACGTATGAAACAACTGGCTGTTGCCGGTGCTCAGAAAGACCTGGCTGAAATACTGATCCTGCAGATCGAATGGATTGAAGAAGCTGCACAGGAAGCGCCGGAAGAGGAGAAAGAGCTGGCTGCATACAACGGGAAACTGCGATTTCTGCTGACATATCTTAACGAAGAGTTGGATATCATCAAAGAAGCTCCTCTTTCCGGTGTGGAAGGCCCGTACACACAATTGCGCAATTTTGCCTGGAAAGACCTGCCTATTCAGATGAATATGTTGTTTACCCGTCATAAGAAGGATATGAAAGGCATCGAAGAATATGTTTCCGCCGTATCTTCCGTGTCAGGCCTGAAGTCGTTCCTGCAACAGTATAAGCAGAGCCGTGGTGACAGCTTTTTAGGGGCAGACGACTGGGATTGGGAATAAATATATCTTTTGAAAGAAAGTAATAGGGCTGCTTTTCGTTTGAAAAGCGGCCTTTTTTGTTTATGTTTACACCTCGATAACGATAAGCTTATTACTATATGGAACCGATTAATTGCTTTTTACCTTATATCTCCCCAGAACAGATCGCTCCTGTTGTGGAGGAATTGAATAAAACAGGTATGGTCGATAAGATTTACCTGATGACTTCCAACCCCGAAGCCAAGTCGTATCCCGGCTGTGAGATCCTTCCCGTCGATACACTGACCAGTACACAAACCTTGCGTTCTGTTTATGAACGTGCAGAAGGAAAAAATATATTGCTTTATCTGCGTCCCGGCCTGATCCGGTTTGGACAATATGCATTGGAACGGATGGATGCGGTTCTTCGGGAATGTAAATACAACCGGATTGTTTATGCCGATTATTATGAAATAGCAAACGGAACTAAAAAGAATCATCCGCTGAATGATTATCAATCAGGGAGTGTGCGGGATGATTTTGACTTCGGGCCATTGTTGATGATTAAATATGATGTATTAGGCACCTATCTGGAGCGGCTTTGCAGTAAGACTCCCGGGCTAAAATATGCTGGTCTGTATCGCTTTCGTCTTTATTGTGCTGGTATACCGGGGGGAATTATTCATATCAGAGAGTATCTGTATACGTTCCAGGAAGAAGATAACCGTAAAAGCGGAGAAAAGCAGTTTGATTATGTAAATCCCAAAAACCGCGATGTCCAGTTGGAAATGGAAGCTGCGTTTACTTCTTCCCTGAGATATAGCAAAGAATATCTGAAAAAGAGAATCCAGGCAGTGAAGTTTAAATCGAGAGGCTTCAAATATGAAGCCACTGTGATTATCCCTGTCCGCAACCGGGTACGAACCATCGAAGATGCCATTCGTTCCGTGTTTATGCAACAGGCTTCGTTTAAGTTCAATCTGATCATTGTAGATAATCATTCTACGGACGGAACCACCGAGATGATCCGTCGTTATGCTTCCGACGACCGGTTGATTCATCTGATTCCCGAACGTGACGACTTGGGGATAGGTGGATGCTGGAATTTAGCTGCCGCTCATCCGTTATGCGGTAAGTTCAGTGTGCAACTCGACAGCGATGACGTATATAGCGGGCCGGATACATTGCAGAAGATTGTCGATACGTTCTATGCAGAAAGATGCGCAATGGTAATCGGAACCTATAAAATGACTGACTTCGACTTGAATGAAATACCACCGGGTATTATCGACCACCGGGAATGGACACCGGAAAACGGACGTCATAATGCGCTGCGTATCAATGGGCTGGGAGCACCAAGGGCTTTTTATACTCAGATACTCCGCGAAATAAAGATGCCGAACGTGAGTTATGGTGAAGATTACGCGATCGGTCTGGCTATATCACGTACTTACCGGATCGGCCGTATTTATGATGTCCTGTATCTTTGCCGGCGTTGGGAAGATAATACGGATGCATCGCTCGACATACACAAGATGAATGAATACAATGCTTATAAAGACAGCTTGCGTACACAGGAGTTAAGAGCGCGTGGGATGATTTTATGAAGTATGGAAGGATAAAAAATCATGAAAAATATAAATCAGCAGGCTAAAGAGTTAATACGCGAGCATCTTACTTTCTGGGAGTTGGCAAGGCAGAATTATGCTGCTCTCGAAAAGGTACAGACCCGGAGGTTGGAAGTGAACGGGTATCCGGTCATTCTTCAGTTCAATCCCGAACGTATCCGTTCGTCGGCTGCAAAGATCGATAAACAATCGCTGGCTGCCCGTCCCTGTTTCCTTTGTGAAGCACATCGTCCCGGCAATCAGAAGTGGATTGACTTTGGAGAAGAATATCAGATCATAGTCAATCCATTCCCCATCTTTCGCGAGCATCTGACAATCCCGATCCGGACACATCAGGAACAGCGTATACTCTTGCGTTACAAAGATTTGCTGTCGCTGGCGGAGGTGTTGACAGACTTTATAGTCTTTTATAATGGCCCGAAATGCGGAGCATCGGCTCCCGACCATATGCATTTTCAGGCAGGCAATAAAGGCTTTCTGCCACTTGAAACGAATTGGCGAAAGGCATGGAAAAAACTCATTTTCTCTTATGAACAAGCTGATTTGTTAGCTTTTAGGAATTTCCTGCAGCCGATGTTCATGATCCTTTCCGGCAATAAAGAGGATTCAGAGATTGTTTTCAATCACCTTTACTCTTTACTGGAGATCAGGCCGGACGAATACGAACCCATGATGAACGTACTGGCCTGGACAGAAGCCGGATGGTGGATTACCTGCATTTATCCCAGAAAGAAATTGCATCCATCCTGCTATTATGCCGAGGGGGATGCCAATATATTGATCAGCCCGGCAACAGTCGAAATGGCCGGCGTTTTTATTACCCCACTGGAAAAAGACTTCCGGAAAGTGACTGCCGGAGACTTGCAACAAATTATCAGTGAAACCTGCCTCTCTACAGAGGAGATGGATCAGTTAATCAGTAAATCTAAATCATATTATTTATGAACCAGACAAAGCGAACTTCCCCTTGGAGTTGGATCCCGACACTTTATTTTGCAGAGGCATTGCCTTATGTAGCGGTGATGACAATCTCCGTTATTATGTATAAACGGTTGGGTATCAGTAATACCGATATCGCCCTGTACACCAGCTGGCTGTATCTTCCCTGGGTAATCAAACCATTCTGGAGTCCGTTTGTCGATTTACTGAAAACAAAACGCTGGTGGGTGGTAACCATGCAATTCCTGATAGGGGCCGGACTGGCCGGTATCGTTTTTACCATTCCGATGGATCATTTCTTCCAGGTGACCCTCGCTGTCTTCTGGCTGGTGGCTTTCAGTTCGGCCACCCATGATATTGCGGCCGACGGCTTTTATATGCTGGCACTCGACTCGCACGACCAGGCTTTCTATGTCGGGATACGAAGTACTTTTTATCGCATCGCCACCATTGCCGGACAAGGCCTGCTTGTCATGCTGGCAGGTGCATTAGAGAACAGTACGGGTAAAATACCGTTCGCCTGGTCGATCACGTTTCTGATCCTGGCCGGCTTGTTTATCGGGCTCTGTCTGTATCATAAATACATCCTGCCCGTTCCGAAATCGGATAAAGCGGCAGCGACAGTAACGGCTTCCACTATATTTAAGGAATTCTTTGCTACATTTGTCTCGTTTTTCAGGAAGAAACAGGCATTGGTCGCTATTCTGTTTATGCTATTCTACCGTTTCCCCGAGGCGCAACTCGTTAAGCTGGTGACACCTTTCCTGATCGATCCGCGGGAAGTGGGCGGACTGGGACTTACTACTTCCGAGATCGGATTGGTGTATGGCACGATCGGTATTATCGGCCTGACGTTGGGCGGTATTATCGGCGGGATAGTGGCGGCGCATGGCGGATTGAAGAAATGGCTTTGGCCGATGGCGTTGGCAATCACGTTGCCTGATCTGGTTTTTATTTACCTGAGCAGTGCGCTTCCTGAAAGCCTGCTGATTATTAATGTATGTGTATTTATCGAACAGTTCGGTTACGGATTCGGTTTTACAGCCTATATGTTGTACCTGATCTATTTCTCGGACGGAGAACATAAAACGGCTCATTATGCTATCTGTACCGCCTTTATGGCCTTGGGTATGATGCTTCCGGGAATGATTGCCGGATGGCTGCAGGAGCAACTGGGGTACGTCAACTTCTTCTGGTGGGTGATGGGATGCTGCCTGATTACATTGGCGGTGACTGCGTTCCTGAAGATAGATCCGGCGTTCGGCAGGAAAGACAGAGCGATAGATTGATAATAAAAAGAGAATATGATATTAATAGCCGATAGCGGTTCCACCAAGACGGATTGGTGTCTGGTAGAGAACGGAGAAAATATCCTTCGCTTTCAGACGCGGGGGACAAACCCTTTTTTTCAGACGGAAGAAGAGATACTGGAAGAAATAGAAACCGGTTTGCTGCCGGGGCTGAAAGGAGTAGAACCTTCTTCCGTCCATTTTTATGGAGCCGGTTGTGCTTTTCCGGAAAAGAACGAAATAATCAGGCGTGCCGTCAGTCGGCATCTGCCTGTTCCGGTGGAAGTGGGGAGCGATTTACTGGCTGCTGCCCGTGCTTTGTGTGGCGACCGTCCCGGGATCGCTTGCATCCTGGGAACGGGGTCTAACTCCTGCCAGTATGACGGAAAGGAAATAGTGAAGAATGTTTCCCCTTTGGGCTTTATCCTGGGGGATGAGGGGAGTGGTGCCGTATTGGGAAAATTGCTGATTGGCGATCTCCTGAAAGACCAGTTGCCACCGGCTTTGAAAGAACTGTTCCTTTCGCAGTATGAATTGACTCCGGCATCGATCATGGACAGGGTGTACCGTCAACCTTTCCCTAACCGTTTCCTGGCCGGTTTCTCTCCTTTTATTCTGGAACATCTGGATGAGCCTGCTGTCTGGGAGTTGGTGACCCGCAGTTTCCTGGCATTCTTTACCCGGAATGTGAAGCAATACGATTATTTTGATCTGCCGGTTCATCTGGCCGGTTCTGTTGCCTGGCACTATCAGACGGTATTGAAAGAGATTGCTTTCGACCTGGGTATCCGGCTCGGAACGATCATTCAAAGCCCGATGGAAGGGTTGATCAGGTATCATAGTGGTATATCTGAAACTAACTGAATAATACGAATATACAATATGTCCTTTGACAAGATAACGGAAAAAGAGTCCTTATACGATAATCTGGAAAATAAGTCGGTACGCGAATTACTGGAAGATATAAATACAGAAGACCGGAAGGTGGCACTGGCTGTACAAAAAACAATCCCTCAGATTGAAAAGCTGGTAAACCGGATCGTTCCCCGGATGAAACAGGGCGGGCGTATCTTCTACCTGGGAGCCGGAACCAGCGGCCGTCTGGGAGTGCTCGATGCTTCCGAAATACCGCCTACTTTCGGTATGCCTTCCACCTTAGTGATCGGCCTGATTGCCGGTGGCGATACGGCACTTCGCAATCCGGTGGAGAATGCGGAAGATGATGTTAACCGCGGTTGGGAAGAATTGCAGGAGCATCAGGTCACCACGAAAGATACAGTGATCGGTATCGCGGCTTCGGGTACGACCCCTTATGTGATCGGTGCTTTACGTAAGGCACGCGAACAGGGGATTCTGACCGCTTCCATATCCAGCAATCCCGATTCGCCTATGGCTGCCGAAGCCGACGTAGCCATCGAAATGATTGTCGGGCCTGAGTTCGTAACCGGGAGTTCGCGCATGAAATCCGGTACAGGGCAGAAGATGATCCTGAACATGATATCGACTTCTGTTATGATCAAGCTGGGGCGTGTCAAAGGCAACCGGATGGTGAATATGCAGCTTACCAACCAGAAGCTGGTCGACCGGGGAACCCGTATGGTGGCGGAAGAACTGGGACTCAGTTACGGCCAGTCGCAACGATTGCTCCTGATGTACGGTTCTGTAAAGGCTGCCATAGATGAATACCGTGCCCATAATAAATAAAATTTATTGGTACGGATACTGTTTGTACTAAAAATATCTCTATATTTGCGTCATGCATTGTTCCGATCCTGTTTTCGCAGGAAAGGATTAAAAGGGAATTGGGTGAAAATCCCAAACAGTCCCGCTGCTGTAAGCTTCATAACGTATCAGGCAATACTTTTGCCACTGTTCTGTAAGGAGAATGGGAAGGCGCTTGATCCGGAAGTAAGTCAGAAGACCTGCAAGGCATATTATTTCGACGGCTTCGAGGAAAGGCCGGAAGAGAAAAGCAAGGCATCCGCTGCCAACCCTGTTCTTATCCCGTTTCCCTTTTTTATAGCCGGCCACAGGTGCTGTTTTTAATTATTTTGCCATAATAATTAGGAAAAGAAGCATGAACCAAATTGCGGGATGAGCTCCGCAGGATTGGATCATGCTTTCTTTTTTCGGGGATGAGGGAAGAGGTTATTTATCCGGATTGATCCTCTTCAGCATCCTTTTCCCCGGTTTGAACTTGATGCTCAAACGCGGGGGGATCATACAGGTTACCCCGTTTCTGGGGTTGCGCCCCTGGCGGGTTTTTTGTTGCCAGGGGGAGAAGGTTCCGAAGTTCTGCAGGCAAATCAACTCGCCGTCGACGATGCAATCGGCCATCGTTGTTTCCAGTAGATGCAGGAATTCTTTCACCTCTTTTTGGGTGAAGGAGGATTGCCCGCAGATACGGTTGACTAGTTCATATTTATTCATAGACCTGTATTTTTAAAATTGCATGCTTTCTTCTTTTCCAAGTATCGGATATTTACCGGCTCCGCCGCTGGTGAATACCTTGTATTTTTCTCCCGGGTCTACGCCATCGGTTTTTTTATTGAGATCTTTGTTCAACCCTTCTACTATCCGGATATCGGTCATGCCCGACAATGGGACAGCTACACCTGTCGGATTGGTGCCACTAGCGGTTTCGCTGTTGTAATAGCAGCTGCCGTCGCTTGCAACCAGGTCGTACTTGCGGGTACTTCCATTATTGTCCCGATAATAACATGAACCGATGATACCTCCCGTGTGGTGACCTTCCGTGATAACAGCCGTGTTATAGCTGTTGTGTATGCCGCTCTGTAAAGGGGAAGTGGCATCATAGTAAATCTCGCCTGCAATACCACCGACCGCTTCGCAGTCCGCCGTAGTCCGGATATTTCCGATATTATAAGAAGTGATAACTCCTATTGCATAACCCGCTATACCACCAACAAAACCATGATTGGCTGTGATTGTGCCGGAGTTTGAGCAGCCTCTTATCTGTAATTGGCTACCAACTGAATTATACTCTCCGAGAATTCCACCGATGCCTGTCGAAGGCGGATTTTGTGTTGGGGCATCAGGGTTTGCATAAATCTCACTCTTCGGGCAATCTACCGTAATATTGACTTTGGAGTGACAATTGGTGATATACCCATAACCCACACCTACGATACCTCCGACAAATACCTTTTCGGTGGTTTCTGTACTAACCTCGATTGTTCCGGTGACAGAGAGGTTTGAAATAGCTTCGTGAGTATCGTATCTAACGATCAGTCCAACTACATTGTCACCGAATTTATCTGTTTGATTTACTCTGATTTTCAGGTTGCGTACCGTATGGTTGTTCCCATTTAAAGAACCTTTAAATCCACCTTCATCCATACTACCATTTCCTGCGCCGTTGCTAAGCTCGTATCCTTCCAAGTCAATATCGTTTGTCAGTTCGATATATTTCCTATCAAAAGTGTTTGCTCCTTCGCTTCCATTCGTTGCAGCCAGAAATCCGAGCAGGTCGCTGGTTGACTTTAGTTGGTATGGGGCTTCTTTTGTTCCGGCATTACCGTAACGGTCTTTTTCCGTTCCGTCGTTTCTCACCCACGAAGGGATTACCCGTACTGTTTGGTAGTTTGCCGGGTTTTTGGCATTCTTTATGCGGATGATCAGGTCGGGGAGGGAGGTGAGATTCTGTTCGGTGATTTTATCATTGTCTACCGCAAAAGCGTACTGAGCTTCTGAAGGGCCTTTGGATGTCAGCCAGATATGATTTGGGTCATTGTCTGACGAAACAATATCACAGATAATATTGTTGGAGTTTGCCATAGCAGCATAGTTCGTTACGCTGAATGATACCCTGCTCTCTTCCTTCGGGTCTACAACTACGATGTTTTGTCCGTTGAGGGGAACCATAGAGGCATTATCTCCGGCAAAGTTGCCGATCTCCGGAGTTAGTTTAGCGACTTCCGTACTCAGGTTGCCATCGAGGTCGGAGCCCATTTCCCAGTTGGCGATGCGGATGGTGGAGGTCAGGGTCTGGTCGGTGGCTTCGGTGATGACGATGGTATAGCGGGTGTTCTGCATGATATTGATCTCTGCACCATCGCGGGTGAGCTTCAGGTTGTACGTTTTGGGAGTCCAGTTGCCCAGTTCGTCGCGGTAGACGGCTTTGACTTCCAGTGTCATTGTCGGTTGGCCTTCCTCTCTCTTGTACGGATAGGTGTAGAAGAGGGAAGCGGCTTTCTGCGAAGCGATGGCCTCGGGACTCTCATAATCGGTTCCGTTGTAGACGATTACGGGCGGGGTCTTGTCGATAAACTCTATATCGTTCAGGCCCATCGCTTGCATATTGGCGGGAACGTTCAGGGGCGTAATGCTGAGGAAGCGTACGTTTTCCACCTGGTTCTGCAGGTCGAAACGGGCTACCAGGCGTTCCAACGGAAGGGCAAATGTGGTGGCACCCGCATCGGTTATATCGGTTCCTCCCATCATGGGAAGCGGTGGCGTGAACAGTTTAACTGCCGGGTCGATCAGTTCGGTGCCGTATGTGCCGTTTTCGTTTTTCAGGGTTGTGCCCATCCCTGTCGGGAGATTATTCGTTATGTATTCCGGGTCGGCAAAATTGGGCAATGAGTACGGTTTCTTGTCTGCTGAGAAGTATGTCAGTCCGTCGGTCAGAACCTCTATCTGGAGCTTCTTTCCTGCTGTCTCCAGCTTTGTCCTCACCACCCCGTCCAGATATTTGCCGTTTTGGGCGAGGAGAAGTTTGTTTACGCCGTCGGGTTCGTCGAGGTTGTCTTTGCTGTAATGCCAGATTTCCGATTCGGTTTCGACGGAAAGTACGAGTATCAGGTCGTCCACGAGGTTTTCTTCGTCGGTGGCGATGGCGCCGGCGTCGGTGGCTTTTGTTTTCCCGGTGGCGATGGTCAGGCCCTCCATGCGGAACTTCAGGGTACGTGTGCCGTCGGCATTTGTACCGCCTTCCGGATCGGTACCCTTCTTTGTCAGCTCGTCAGTCGAGCAGGAGGCGGCGGCAACCACTAAAAGGGTTGCCAGGGCGCCGTGTAAGAATTGTTTTAGTTTCATATTGTTGTTGTTTAATTTATTTATCAGTAGTAGATCTGTCCCTCATTTTTCTCATAAAACCGGTTGCGCCCTCATCCGCGACTCTTTTACCGAATGTCTGGTAATGGAAGCTGAGTAAGACTGGAGTCTGACCTGCCTTCGGGAGATTGAGCCAGTAATTTCCTTCGGGGAAATAGCGGGTAATGCTTCCGTAGGCTTTATTTTTCCCGTTCTCTATATTCCGAACCAGGCTTCTCAAGCCTTCGAACGAGGTTGGGGCAAGGCCGGCTAGGTCTGGGCCGTAACAGGCCGTCATTTTTATATAATACACACCGTCGTTGCCCTGCACTCTTTCCCACATCATAAGCTCGGTATAGGGGGTAGACTTTAAGAAACTCATTAAAGCGATCGAACAGGGTAAGTCGGAGTTTCCGTTGGAAACCAGGTAATAGCTAAGTTCATTAGGGTAAAGGCCCTTTTTGATCCCGTATTTCAGGCTACTCATATCCAGTCCCTGATCATAGTCGCTTTCTGTTAATGTAAGCAGAGACAGCAAGTATGTGTTGAAGCTATTCTCCAGAAGGCTTTTTTTAGCATTCTCTGCAGCCTCCGAATTATACCCTTCGTATCCGGTTTCAGGCCATTCCGTGTAATAGCTTCCCGGGGTGAAGGGGACAGTTTGCGTCCCGGCATCGACTGTTTCATACTCGTTTGTTTCATTCAGCAGTATTAAACTAACCCCTAGATTGGGGCTGATTTTATCTTGTGGTGTTATATACTCCGCTTTCACCATCGAGTAGTTTGTAATATTGTAGGGGTTCTGGAGCGCCAGCCAGCGGGTGCTGTACTGGAGAGTCGAGGTGATGGTTTGCGTGTGTTTGTATTTGGGGTTATCAGGAACGTCTGTATTCTTTTCGGAGGTATAACCATTATCCACAGTGGAAATCAGCTTTCCGCTGCCTATGCCCCCCGGTGATGTGCATTCGATAATATTGATATTTTTGAGGGTAGCCGATGTGTAAAACTGCCATTTGGGGGTAGATCCCTGTTCACCTCTTACTAGCAGATTGTTCATTTCTTCATTGATATTCGTGTCGTTGGTTCCTTTTTTGTAAGCCACTTTCTCAGTAATAGCCGGCATATAATTGATCTGTTCTTCTGTGATGTCTTGTCCCAGGTGTACGCTGAAATCGGCTCCGGCCTGCCAGTCTTCGACAATGATGTTGTAGTCGACGAAGTTATCGCCCAGCTTGTTGATAACGAGGCTGTAACGGTGGTTGGCCTGCAGGTCGATGCGGGTGAAGCTGCCGTCTTCGTTCTTGCTTTGGAGTGGGAGGATGTAAGGGGTGCCATTACCCTTCTCTGTGACCCTGATAAACGGCGTATAAAGGCTCGTCGCATCGAGCTCCTTCGGCACATTCGGGTAGACGTAGCGGGTGATGGCTTTGAAGTAGGCTTCGCCGGCGGCTGCAGTGTGATCGTAAAGGGTGAAGAGCGTGTAGCTGTCGGCGGGTTCGGTCTCGGTTTTGTTTGTTTTTCGATTATTAGGAGCCCCGACAAAATTATCCAATAGGCCTGTATTTGCGGCGAGTAAATCAATACCTTCCTGTGAGAAGGTTGTCATGACCGGCAAGTTGATTATTTCGATCTTATCGATTGCCAGCGAGTTATTGATGATATCCAGGCGCGCAACATGACGGCGCAAGGTCGCATCTATCACCGACGAGTTGCCGCTCTGGCCCTTAATATCCAGTATATTGCTTTCGCCTGACATGCTGAGCGGCGTGTCCCAATAGTCGGCGGGGATGGCGGTTCCTGTACCTTCAGCCGATGACCCACCGGAGATTGCAAAATATTTGCTGACATTAAGAAAATCTTTTTTCATAAAGGACAGTGTCTGTCCGATTAACGGGCTGTTTGACAGAAGACTGTATAAATTGAAAGCATAAACTTCATTATAGCCCTCTTCCACACTTGTTTTTGCGATGCCTATGCCGGATGCTAACCAGGCATTGGTAGCATCAACATATGATAAAGGAGCAAGTGAGCCACGCTCTGTTTCAATGTAGCTTAGCACCGGATTCCCCGTCACCACATAGCACTTCACTTTCCCGGCCTCTTTGGGGATATAGATTGTAGCTGTGCGGTATTGTCCGGAGCCGCCGAGGGTGAAGGTATGGGCCTGGCGGTTGTTGGCGGTGTAGCCGGTCAGGGCGGGGTCGGCATTCGAATAGGTCCAGTAGTCGAGATAGGTGTAGTTGTTGTCGTCCGTATCGTCATCGCCCAGTGCCGGGTCGTATTTGAATACGTAGATGGTCATGTCGTTCACTGCTATTTCTTCGGGTTTGGCAATGACGGAGGCTTTCGTTACGCTACCGCCGGTGATGCCGCCGACTTTGAGGGTGAGGGCCTGCATGCCTTCGGGCACGTCGGTGCTGTCGGTGCCGTTGCCCTCGTTGGTTACTACTTCGTCGGTGCAGGCCGCTGCGGTGAGCATCAGGCTGCAGGCGAGTACGAAGTGGAAGAGTTGTTTTATTTTCATGTTTCTAATCATTTTATTCGTTGTGTTATTAACATTATTTTGGAGATTTGCGGAGCAGCCCCGGATGAATGTCCGGAGCAGCCGGGTGCTCCTGTGGGTAGCAGAAGGCTGCTCCGGGTGGTTGCAGGGGGCTGCTTCGCGGGGGAGCAGCCTTGTCCCCGTGTCGGGCACGGGAACGGGCCTGCTACTCGATAACGGGGCGGTCGTCTTCGCCTCCGCCGCTGCCGGGATCGCCTCCGGTGAGGAGGACGGGGAACTCGGCGGTGCGTACCGTCTTGGTCTGCTTCGCCCCTTTGGTGTACTGCGTGGCGATGCGCAGGCGGTATTGTCCGTCAGGCAGGTCGGGTATTTCGGCATCGACGGCTGAAGGGTTGTTGTTGACCAGCATCTCGCTTTTATAGGTGGTAGCCGGATTCGAGTCGCTGATAAAGTAGACGCCCGTCGTTTCTTCGTTGCCGACGATCTTCAGGTTGGCACCCATGATTTTCAGAATCTTGCCCGAGGTGATGCGGTCGCTGAGGCTGTTTGTCTTCGAGTCGATCGTTTTACCTATTACGGGGCCGGTGGAGGCTTCTTTCGAGATCTTCACGGCGGTATCGGCCAGCATGCCGCGCACGACCTTACCGGGGTTGTAGGTGATACCGAGTGAATGCCTTGCCGGGTCGAACAGGTCGGTGACGGCATCGAACGCGCCGCCGATATTCAACATGTATTGTCCCATACCGTCTACCACGCTGTTGCCTTCTGCTACGGCGGCTGCCTTTTCCTTGTCGGCAAGGTCGAGGATGTTGGTGATCGTTTCGGGACGATATTCGGTACGTTTCTCGATGATACGGCTTGCGATGTCGTTATTATAAAGTGTGGTGCCGATCACCGGACGGGCGGTGAAGTCGCCTTCTTTCTCTGTCAGCGGGTTGTCGTACAACTCTGCATTTACATTGTATTTTGCCATGATTGAATGGGATTAATGGGTTATTTATTGTTGCTGTAATGGATGAGACGGTAGATATAGTAGTTTGTCTCGTCACCTTCCGGGAAGATTTTCAGGAAGATGTCGGGGAAGTCGGTGCCGAGGTAAGCGGGGTTGAAAGTAACTGTGATAACATCTATCGGGATTGTACCTGACTCGATTTTTGCCCAGCGCTGTATTTGCATTCTCTTCATTGACTCATCCCTGTCGCGTGCATAACAGATCTCGTATTTGCATATCTGTTTGTCGTTACCGTGGAAGATCTGCATTTCATTCATATTCTCCGGAAGAACAATGGAGGTGTTACCACTGTCGTAGGCCTCGGGCGTTCCATCGGTATATTCGATTTTTGTTCTGACGGTGGTCAGCGGATAGTCTGCCGGTTGCAGCACATCGATGAATGCATAATATTCGGGGTTCTCTTTGTCGTAGACGCGTATCTTCAGCGGGTCGAGTGTCTCCATGTTGTTGACGGCGCCTTCCACGGCAACGAGTTTGACGTGCCAAAGTTTTTTGTCTGTCGCGTCTTGTGTCGCCCCGTAGGTGTGCGTACGCAGCCAGGTGGTGTTGGGCTTGTCGGGAGTGAGGGCGTTGGCGATGTCGAAGGCGAAGGGGAAGGTGGTCGTCTCGTCTTTTGTGGCGATGTCGAAGGCAAGGGTTTCGGCTATTTCCTTGGACTGGCTATTTTCCAATCCTGTACCTTCCAGATTGGTATTGTTGGGGATCATAACGGCGTAATGGGTTCCTAATTCCCATTTAGGGAAAAGCTCCTGGTATTTGGTGCGGTCGTCCCAGAACCAGCCGGTGTAAGGGCAAAGATTGTTCTCCGGATCGAAACCATCTGAAATAATGACGTTATTGGCGGGCGCAATAATGACCGGGGTCTGCGGGTTCGACAGTTCCGGGTTGGTATAATCGTCGCTCCAGTCTACCACTTCCATCAATGCCTGCAGGCCACCCCGGTAGGAGATGCGGAGGCGGTAACGGGTGTTGGGGTTGATATCGTAGGTGAAACCGTCCATGCCATCGCTGACTTTCAGATCGATCTCTTTCTCCAACGGTTGGTTACCGATCTTGCCGTGCACTTTCAAGGTCAATTTGCGGTTCAGTTCTGTGCTGTTGGCATTGTTGGCCCAATAGCTTGCCGAGGTGTAAAATGCGGAATTCAGCGCCATAGCATCCGTGTTGGTAGTCGACCAGTACGGGGTGCCGTTTTCGTCGATCCTGTCGAGTGTCGGGATGTTGACGGGGTATTTCCCAACAACATTGAAAGGACGCAGGTTACCGACTTTTATCGAATTCGTCCCAGGAACATCCACCTTAGTCAACGTAAAGTCGTGGGGAGTCTCATTGATGATATCGAAGCGGGCGACGGCACGTTTCAGGGTTGTACTCATGGAGAGGACTTTACTGGGGGCTGTCGTCAGGTCGTTCGTATTGACATAAGCCTTATCTCCGGCTACCGGGTTACCGACCATCGGTAGGGGACAGCTGATGATGTCGCCGTTTTTTAATGGGTCGATGTCTAAGTGTCCACCACCTGCGTATAGATCTTTCAGGATTATCGCATCGGCGGCCTTGGTGGGGTGGTTGATAGTATAGGGAACGCCGTTGGTTGTTGAGAGATTGGGGGCGTATACGCTGTTGCTGTTTGCGATAAGGACGAAACGGAGATAGCGTTTATCGTCGGCTCCCATGCCCTTGATCGGGGTGATGGTTGCGCTGCGGAAGGTTCCGGTGCCTTGTAGCTGGAATTGGCGGACGTAATTCTCTGTCGTAATGGCTCCGTCGCTGCCTACTTCGGGCGGGGCGGGACGGTAGAAGGGGTCGGCCTTGTCCGTCGGGTTGTTGGCGGAGTAGTAGTGTACTTCCTGTAGTTTCCAGTACTCGGCTTTGGCCAGGTCGCCCTCAGATGGAGGTGTTGTCTTCGTTGGATCTACCGGGGTCGTTCCGTCTGCGCCGCAGTAAGCGAACACCAGGATGTCGAGCAGTTGGATTTCATTTTCTTTGGCTGAGGCGATCATGTTGTCGCCTTCGGCTTTGCTTTGCACGGTGCTGCCACCGACCAGACCATCGATCCGGAAGGTGACGGAGCCGGGGGTACCGGCCTGTCCGTTGCCGTCAGGGGCCGGCCCGATGGCGGGTTCGTCACTGGTGCAGGCGGTGAGCAGTGCTGCTCCCGCGAGCATGGTTAAATACTTCTTTACATTCATAACTTCATTGTTTAGAGGTTGTTTTATATAAGTTGATAATCTCGTTCCAGCTTTTATCGGGTAGCCTCTGCCACCTGTACCTCGTTCAATGAAATAATAAACCCCGCAAGCTCCTGTTTACGGAACGGGCGGGGTGGAATGGTTGGAAGATTTGGTGTATAAAACCTTACCTTGACTGAATTATCTTTTCTATGGCTTCAATGAATATGACGGCCTGGGGATAAAGAGCTTCTGTTACATCACGGTCAAAGTTGTTCATCATTCATAATAAAACGCCTTCCTTGTTCACATTCATATAAAAAGGAGTTACTAATTTACCCCAAAGGCTTTTGGAGCGAACGATAGGGTTGATAAGCACACCTGTTTCATATTCAATATGAAAGAGAGGATGAGTAATTCTTTGCTCTTCCTCCAGGCTGATCTTTTCTTTATCTATCAGGATCAATAAATCGATATCGCTGTCGGGGCGGGCATCCCCGCGTGCTTCGCTTCCAAAAAGGATCGCTTGTGCATCAGGGGCAACCCGGCGCAATACCTCTTGTATACGTTTTACAATTTCCGGTCGTCTCATAGGAATACTCCTTTCTTTTAAATCTTTGTGCTTTTGCGATCCCGTGTCAAGCACGGGAACGGATTACAAAGATAAAGGATTAATCTGTTAATCCAACCATTCCACTATTTCAAAGAGCGCTGTATTTTAAATATCTGTTATTCTTACTTTTCAATCCACTTTTAGCCGAAGCTTCCACCTTCTTCCCAGTCTCCCAGCGAGACGAAGCTGATGTAGACTTTGCCGTTTTCGTAGGTGATGCGTAAACGGAACTCCTGGCATTCGTTGGTGTCCATGTCGATCAACATGGTGTCGAAGAAGTGCTTCAGGTCTACGTCAGTCAGGATCGCACGGTCGTCGAGGCCGAGGCTGAACGAAGGACGCGAACGGCTTGTCAGGCGGTTGCAGATAAACTCACCTTCGATGTCACCGTTCTTTTTCATTTTGCATCCTTCCAGGCGGCGGGTCGACGGGTGGCTGTCGTTTTGCCGGGGGATGCCGATCGAGTCGTTGTGCGCATGGATCGTACGGTCTGTCCGGAAATAGACACCGGAGGGGGCGCCATCCAGATACATCGTGTAGCTGTCGCCGCTGTTTCCTTCGATACCTTTTACGGTGATATGGAGCCGGAGATACGCATGCGTCTGATAAGCCTTTTTCCGGACGATCCCGACCGGGGGCACTTCCAGTTCCGTTCGCGAATAATGCAACGGATCGTTCGAGAGCAACTGACAATGGGTGAGCAGGCAACCGGTACTATCGGATGCCGGCGGGTAAAGGGTCGACTTTTCGCTCAGGTTGCCCCAACGTATCAGGCTGTAATGTCCGGGCGATAGCTTTATGCGGGTTTGCGTTACTCCGTCTTTGCCATAGGTGCGGATATCCGCCAGCTTTCCTGCGGAATCGAACAGGTAGTCGGTGGCCGAGCTGACATAGTCGCCGATCTCGTTGCCGCTACCCGTGGTGTAGCTATACGCGATCAATACGTTGTAGTCGCATTCCGGCACCGGCCCGTCGATGTCGCAGGCGACGAGCGATGAGGCATAGAGGGTAAATAATATGTGAAGCAACCGGCTCATTCTTGTACGATTTTTAGTTCGATGCGGCGCAAGAGGGGGAAGAGGTCGGCCAGCATGTCGTTCCAGACGCGTCCGTTGTCAAGCTCCGCCAGCCGTTGCTTGCGCAGGGAGATGTTCTTTTCCTTTTCGATAATGGCCGTTACTTCCGGTGCGTAGCTTTTGCGGGTACGGTGCAGCAGGGTGACCAGCCCGTCCCAGTCTTCTCCCCGGCTGGTGGAGGATAGCCGGCCGTTGGCGGGTAATATCCATTCGCCCCGGATATAGTCGGTAAAGCCTTTCATCCGTTGATATGCCAGGAGGTCGTTAGCCCCGGTAGTGCCTTCGGGCGATGCGTAGCTCGTGACCGACAGGGTGAAAGGATCGACGGGAAGTCTTTGCATCAGCGAGTCGACTTTCAGCAGCTCACGGCGGTTGGCTTTGAAAGCGGGCTTCACGCGGAAGCTGCCTTGCGGGAAATCGACGTAGATCACCGTGCATTCGAAGCACAGGGGTACTTCGGCGGGTATCTGCGGAAGGTAAACGGTGTCTGTCCGGTAGACAGTGCGGGTAGATAGTGCCGGCATCGGTTGCTGTCCGGCTGCCGGAGCGCATGCGTAATCGAGGTCTATATCTTTGCTGAGCAGGTCGGAAGCGATCCTCGTCTCCCGGCAACAGTCGGCTATCCATTGTTCGAGCCGCAGCCCGGCATGTTGCATCCAGGAGGCGTAAGGTAGGGAGGTGCGGTAGTGTATATCTATCGTTTCTGCCTTTTTCCAATTGGCGGGGAGGGTGACTGCGGGGGGCACCTCCGGAAGCAGGCCGGGGTCGACCGTCTGTTCGCGTTGTTCGTAGCGAAGACGGCGTTTTCCTCCGACCACAATGGTGGGGAGCGCCAGTTGCTGTCCCTCATATTCGAGACTGAGGGCAAAGATGAGTTTTTCGGTCGATGCTATGCGTGTTTCGGGGAGGCGCAAACGGCCGTCGATACGAAGGCTGTCGTTGCTGACTGTTATTTTGTTCATATGGATCGACAGCGTATTGTGTTCCTGGGCAAACGCCCGACAGGGAAAAGCGGCCGGAAGCAATAGTATTATAATGTATATAGATAGTATTCGATTCTTCATTGTCTGTCCGGGTATTAATGGATAAAGTAAACGAGGTTGACTGCCAGGCGGGTGGGGCCGTAGTAGTGGCGTTTGTAACTGGCAACGATCTCTGCGCATTCGCGACAGATGTATTTGTCGTATTTCATCTGTAAGTATCCGGCGCCTATCTCCAGTTCGATGCCCCAGCGTTTGCCGGTCACCCAGTGGAAGCCGTATGAGATTCCGCCGCCCACCATATTTCCCCGGTACATATACTCTTTCAGGGGTGGAATGAATGGGACATTGCCGATATTGAATTTTCCGCCGAGGGCATGGATACCGAAGAAATGGCCTTCGAAGCGTTTGCAACTCCAGTACCGTAATTCCGGTTGGATCAGGTAATGGCGCAGGCTCATATTATCGGGGAAGAGCGTCCAGGCGTTGTAGTTGGCCGAAAGGTCGAGAGTAAGTTTGCGGTTGAGGGCGATTTCCACCCCGGCATTGGGTGTCGTTGTCGCCCAGTACAGCAGATTGGTCTTGAGGGCAACCTGTTGGGCTTCTCCATAATTGGTTACAATCAGGAAAAGAATCAATAAAATACTAGTGTGCGACTTGTTTCTCATTCTATTCGTTACTTTGCACCCTTATTTACGGAATAAGGGTAGAGCGGCAAATGGAATGACAATCCGGGGGAAGAGGAAAGCTCCTGATTTACCCCTTTTTGGGTGGATTTGCAGATGAAATAGCGTAGTTTGATATAGATAGACTTAGATTTATTATATAGTATTACTCAAACGAATGTTAAGGCAATTGCAGTCTCGCCTCGTCTTACGTGTAAACTGTTGATTTCTCAACGAAGACAACGAAAACAGGTGATATAAGGTTAAAATACATGAATACTATTGATATATTTTGTCAAAAATGCGAGAACCCTTGTTTATTCTAATATATCTTCTCATATTTGCATCGCTTATCGATTTGTTATAGGGTAAAAGAGGTTTTTATAGCCTTTGTATAACAGAGAATAAACAAGCGTCTACCCTTATTCCGTAAATAAGGTCTTATTGTCTTTCAAGACCGATATATTCACATCTTTTATAATGGGTTCATTTGCCCGGAACAGTTCGGAGGGGTCGGAGCCTTTCAGATAAAATTGTGTTGTCTTTTCCGACGTATGTCCGAGTGCCAGGCGGATGTTGCAGAGAGGCATGTGTTGCCGTTGTGCTTCCTGTGCCCAGACCCGTCGCTGGGAGTATGAGGTCAGTTTACAGGGGACGGGCAGGCGTGTTCCCAGGATAAGCAGTTGCTTGTTGTAGGTGTTCAATATCTTTTTATATGTATTGTATTTAACTTCTTTACTTTTCAGGATAGGGAAGAGAAAAGGGGTTTCGGACGATTGATACTTATCGATCAGCTTCTGCATTCCCCGGGTGATATGGACGCAAACCTGCGTACCTGTTTTATGGCGGTTGTATACCAGTATGCCGTCTTGCAGATTGTCGGCTGTCAGCCTGGAGATATCGACGAAAGGCATGCCGCAAGCCATAAAACTGAAGCTGTTGATGTGGGCGGCCAGTTCCAGCTCCGGCTCTTTGTGCAAATCGAGGCTGGCCACTTCTTCCATTGTACGGAACGGAATAACGGGTTTGACGGTTATTTCCGGTTTCAGTTTCAGCCCGGCGAAAGGTTGCTGCGACGATGTAAACAGCTTGTCTTTCCGGGCCATGTTATAGATCGCCCTGAGTGAACTGAGGTAGCTGACGACGGTGTTGGGTTTCAACCCCTGGTCTTTCAGGTAGTTTTTGAAATCGGCTACCAGCGATGCTGTTATCGCACTGAAGGGGAGCGGCTTGTTTCCGAAGAAACGTTGAAGCCGGTTGCCGGATGCTCTGTACAGGTCGGCTGTGCTGTGCCTGCCTGTTTTACGCTTTTGTTCGACCCGGAGGTCGATGTGTTTGAAAATATCTTTCATAAGTGGGTAAATTAATGAAACGAATGTATAACATTATATAGATATCGGATGTTATTTGTTTATTATGGGAAAAGTCTGTTTATTTGTAGCTGAATTTAATAAAGAATAAGAATATGAAGAAGATTGTTGGGTTTGTTTTATTTGCATTGATGATGTTAATGGCTATTCCTGCACAGTCCCAAATCCGTTTTGGGCTTAAAGGCGGGGTGAATATTTCTTCTATCCATTTTACGAATCTGCCAAAGAATCTGAAGTCAGATAATGTGACCGGTTTCCAGATCGGGCCGATGATTGAAGCAATGGTGCCGATGGCCGGTTTAGGTGTGGATGCTGCCGTCCTTTATTCGCAGAAAGGGTCGGACGAGTTTAAAACCGATTATATCGATGTGCCGGTCAACCTGAAATGGAAATTCGGCTTGCCGATCATTAAGGCGTATGTGGCTGCGGGGCCGTATGTAGGTTTCCGTGTAGGCGGGGATAAGATATGGGATGTAGTAGGCGACCAGTTGGAAGCTAAGAGTTTTAGTGCCGGTCTGAATTTCGGGGCGGGCGTGGAGCTTGTCAAGCACCTGCAGGTAGGTATCAACTATGGCCTGGGACTGACGGATAACTACAGCGCAAAGAAAATCGACTTGAAAGGAAAGAACCGCGGATGGTCTATCACAGCCGCTGTCTTGTTCTGATAACAGATGGAAAGATATGCAGGGTCGGGCTTTAACAGTCCGGCCTTTTTTGTTACTTTTGACCTCGTAAATGAAATATGCAGATGTCATACTACCCCTGCCGTTGGAGAATAGCTATACCTATAGCATTCCTTCCGATCTGGAAACAGCCGTTATTCCCGGTTGCCGGGTAATAGTTCATTTCGGCAAGAAACGCTATTATACGGCTATCGTAATGGATGTGCACGAGCGTAAGCCCGATACGGATTTTGAAACGAAAGAAATTTATGCCCTGCTGGATGCAACCCCTGTGCTTCGCAGGCCGCAGCTTCGTTTCTGGAAATGGATTTCCTCTTACTACATGTGTAAGCTGGGCGATGTCTATAAAGCCGCCCTGCCTTCCGGCCTGAAACTGGAAAGTGAAACAGCCGTTACCTATAATGCCGACTACGAAGCGGATGGCCCGCTGAGGCCGAACGAACAGGCTGTCCTGGATGCCTTTAAAGGTGTCTTGAAGCTAACGGTGTCGGAACTGGAAAAAAAGACCGGCCTGCGCAATGTCGTTCCCGTGGTTGCTTCCCTGATGGCACGCGGCGCAGTGATGGTGAGTGAGGAAATGAAACGGGGATTTGTACCGAAGATGCAGACCTTCATCCGTTTATCGGAGGAGTATGCCACGGAAGAACGTTTGCAGGAGGCATTTGCCGATTTTAAGCGGGCAAAGAAGCAGGAGCTTTTACTCGTTTGTTTTCTAGACTTGAGTCATGCTTTGAATCCGGCGTTGGTACAGGAGGTCTCAAAGAAAGAATTGCTGGAACGCAGTGGTTGTTCGTCCACCATACTGGACGGATTGCTGAAGCGGGGAGTACTGGAAAGTTACGAGAAGGAAGTGGGACGTTTGCAGGTTCCGGTCTGCCGCCTGCAACCGCTCAGTCTGTTAAATCCTGCACAGGAAAAGGCTTACAACGAGATACATGATGTTTTTACTTCTAAAGAGGTTTGTCTCCTTCATGGGGTTACCTCGAGCGGTAAGACGGAAATATATGTACGGCTGATCGATGAGGTGCTGAAGCTGGGGCGGCAGGTATTATATATGTTGCCCGAAATAGCCATCACGACACAAATAACCGAACGGTTGGCAAAGCTGTTCGGGGATAAACTGCTGGTATATCATTCCAAGTTTTCGGATAACGAACGGGTGGAGGTGTGGAATAAGCTGCTGCATGGGAATGGCCCGATGCTGGTGCTCGGAGTACGCTCATCCCTTTTTCTGCCGTTTAAGGATCTGGGTTTGATTGTCGTAGACGAGGAACATGAGAATACGTATAAGCAACAAGATCCGGCTCCCCGGTATCATGCCCGGAATGCAGCGATAGTGCTGGCCGGTATGCACGGTGCCAAGACGTTGCTCGGTTCTGCCACTCCTTCTATCGATTCTTATTTTAATGCAACATCCGATAAATACGGGTTAGTGGAGCTGACTACCCGTTTTGGCGATTGCCTGATGCCGGAGATTATCCCGGTGGATATCAAAGAGCTGAAACGGAAGAAGATCATGAAGGATACACTGTTCTCCCCTTTGTTGGTGGAGAAGGTGAATGCGGCGCTGGCTCGTGGCGAACAGGCTATTCTCTTTCAGAACCGCCGTGGATTTGCCCCGTTGATCGAGTGTAAGAGTTGCGGATGGGTTCCTCATTGTGTCAACTGCGATGTCAGTCTGACCTATCATAAATATCATAATCAGTTGGTTTGCCATTATTGTGGTTACAAGATCCAGTTGCCGCCGCATTGTCCGCAGTGCCAGAGTTCGGAATTAAAGATGATGGGATTCGGTACGGAGAAGGTGGAGGAGGAGATCGCAACCCTGTTCCCGTCGGCAAAGGTGGAACGGCTGGACTTTGATACCGCCCGTACCCGTACCGCCTATGAACGTATCATCGCAGACTTTGAGAAAGGTAAAACACAGATACTTATCGGTACGCAGATGTTATCGAAAGGACTGGATTTCGGAAATGTCAGCGTAGTAGGCATACTGAATGCCGATAACCTGATGAATTATCCTGACTTCCGGGCGCATGAGCGGGCTTTCCAGTTGATGGTGCAGGTCAGTGGACGTGCGGGCAGGAGGGATAAGCGGGGTGTCGTCATTCTCCAGACTTCCCAGCCGGAGCATCCCCTGATACGGATGGTACAGCATTTTGCCTATAAGGAAATGGTCGCTTTACAGTTGAGCGAGCGCAGCATGTTCCGGTATCCACCCTATTACAGGTTGATCGTGCTGGTACTTCGCTGCCGGAACGAGACTATCCTGCAGGAAATGTCTGCCTTATATGCCGAGAAATTACGTGTTCGTCTGGGCGAACGAGTGTTGGGGCCTGTTACCCCCCCCGTAACCCGTGTACAAACGCTCCATATTAAAAAGATCATTATGAAGATCGAGATAGCCGCCGCCATAGCTCCTGTCAGGGAGATACTGGAAGCTGTCTATCTGGATATGCAGAATCAGATACCCTTTAAGCAGTTGATCGTACATTATGATGTAGATCCGGCTTAGTCGTTTAATTAAAAATAGAAAGGTTATAGTTATGGAAAAGTATAAGGTTTTATTTGTTTGTCTGGGTAATATTTGCCGCTCTCCGTCGGCTGAGGCTGTCATGAAGAAACTGGTGAAAGACGCCGGGTTGGAGAAGTCGATATTTATAGACTCCGCCGGGATCATGGGATACCACGAAGGTGATCCGGCCGATCAGCGGATGAGGGCGCATGCTGCCCGTCGGGGATATGTATTGGATTCCATCTCCCGTCCTGTCCGTACGCAGGATTTTTATGATTTCGACTTGATCGTCGGCATGGACGACAGGAATATCGACGACCTGAAACGCAAGGCTCCGGATTTGGAGTCCGTAGCTAAGATACACCAGATGACCGAGTATAGCCGTAATAAGCTATACGATCACGTGCCCGATCCGTATTATGGAGGCGCCTCCGGTTTCGAGCTGGTACTCGATTTACTGGAAGATGCCTGTGGGGGACTATTGGAAACTATTTCTTCAGATCCGGATAACTGATCCGGGTATGGAACATCGTCTTTAGTTTATCAACGAAGACACTCTTTACTGTTTCCACATCCCGGAAAGTCAGCGGGGCACTCTTCAATAGCCCATCTGCAATTTGCCCGTCAATGATCTTATCGACTAACTGCTTGATGCTCTCTTCCGTATGTTCTTTCAGACTACGGGAGGCAGCTTCAACGGAGTCCGCCATCATTAATATGGCAGTCTCTTTGGAGAACGGGTTCGGCCCCGGATAGGTAAATGTTCCTTCGTCGATATCCTTTTCCGGATATTGGTTCTTGAATGAGTTATAGAAATATTTCGCTTTCCCCAGTCCGTGATGAGTACGGATAAAGTCGACAACGGCTTTAGGCAACAATGCCTTTTCTGCAATCCGTACTCCGTCCGTAACATGGTTGATGATCACTTTGGCACTCTGGTCGAAAGTGAGTTGGTTATGCGGGTTGATACTGCTTTGGTTTTCAGTGAAGAAAGCAGGATTAGCCATCTTTCCTATATCATGGTACATCGCTCCTGTACGAACCAACTGGGCATTGGCCCCGATCTTGGCAGCCGCTTCCGAAGCCAGGATAGAAACCTGCAAGGAATGCTGGAAGGTTCCGGGGGCAGTCTCCGACAGCTTTTTCAAGACAGGCGTGTTGATATTGGAAAGCTCCACCAGGGTGATACTCGACACGTAACCGAATGTCTTTTCCAGCATATATACCAGGATATAAGTAAACATCAGCAGGATGAAATTGATACCGAAATACAGGATCATCAACCAGTTGATCTTATTGAAATCGGCTTCCTGGTAGAGCGCCAGACTTATATAACATAATGTATAGGACATGAAGATCAGGAATGCGCAGCGGATCAGTTGCGAACGTTCCGACAGATCCCTCAGGCTGAATGTAACCACCATCCCGGCAATGATCTGCAACAGCAGGAACTCGTGCGGAAAAGGAACCATCAACGAACAGATCAGTACGATGACCAGATGGGTAAATAAAGCCGTGCGGGAGTCGAAGAAGGTACGCACAACGATCGGCACGATCGCGAAAGGCAGTATATACACATTAAACAAGCCATAAGTAACACAAAGTTCAGTCAGTACGCAACTGACGAATATGCACAGGATAAGGAAAAGCGCATTCCGCCTGTTATGCAGTATCTTTAACCGGAAAGACCACAGATACAACCAGAAACAGAAAATAAGACCCAGCACCAATACGAATTGTCCCCCCAAGATAATGCTCTGGCGTTGAGCACCTCCCGACTTGGTCTCGTGTACGATCTTAAGGGAGCGGAGTACATTGTAGGTATGGTTGTCGATAATCTCCCCCCTGTCGACAATACGTTCTCCGGCCTGTACCATCCCATTAGCCAGGGATACGCTGCGAAGTATATCCTCTTTGACTTTTTCCGACATGTCTTTGTCGTATGCAATGTTTTCGGTCAGGAAGTTATTGATGTCGCACGATTGCAGGACGGATTTATCCAGACGGGGCGGACAGTTGTTGATGATAAATTCGTAAGCCGTCTTGACCGTAAAGAAGTCGCTGGCATACCGGGAGTGGGCTACGTTGTTTTCCAACAGGTTGACCCGCTCGTATTTATCCTTTTTCAGATCGTCCAACTCCTGCGATGAAATAATACCGTTCTTATATAGCTTGACAAGGCTGTTCTCGATATACTGCATATAAGCCGGTGTCGCTTTATGGCTCAAAGTGGTAGAGTAGGCCTCACGCAGTTTGTCTACTTCCGTGTTTTCGACGGTGGCATCCATCCGGAAGTAAGGTTCGAAATTCTTCAGTATGCTGTCTCTCTCCGCATCCACTTCCGCATCAGTTTTATAGATGGGGAAATCGCTCGGAGCGGTTAGTAATCCGTACCTCCAGGGCTTACCCTCGTAGAACTGGTAGCGGAACTTTCCCTCACGCGGAAAAAAGTAGGCAATAAGCAGTGCCGCGACAATGAAATACACGGCTGGATGTATACTATAGTTTTTTAGCTTCATAAGTTTCTCATTTAAGGGCGAAATGTACGTAAAAAAGTTTATTAAGAGAAAAAAAAGGCCTACTTTTGCCGCATTATTATAGAATGAAAGAATTATGACTCAAAGGAAAGTTAGAGTCCGTTTTGCACCCAGCCCGACAGGGGCGCTGCATATCGGCGGTGTTCGTACAGCTTTATACAATTATTTATTTGCCAAACAGAATGGCGGAGATTTGATCTTACGTATTGAAGATACCGACTCACAACGGTTTGTTCCCGGTGCCGAAGCTTATATCATCGAAGCGCTGACCTGGTTAGGGATCAAGTTCGACGAAGGCGTGAACTTCGGCGGCGAATACGGCCCTTATCGCCAGAGCGAACGGAAAGCTATTTACAAAGAATATGTAGACCAGCTGTTGAACGACGGTCATGCTTATATCGCATTCGATACACCGGCGGAACTGGATGCCAAACGTCAGGAGATCGCCAATTTCCAGTATGACGCTTCGACACGCCTTCAGATGCGTAACTCGCTGACTCTTTCTGCTGAAGAAACAAAAGCGTTGATCGATGCCGGACACCAGTATGTAGTTCGTGTGAAGATCGAACCGAATGAAGATATCCATGTAAACGATATTATCCGCGGTGAAGTGGTGATCAACTCTTCTATCCTGGATGATAAAGTATTGTATAAATCGGCAGACCAACTGCCTACTTACCACCTGGCAAACATTGTGGACGACCATTTGATGGAAGTAACCCATGTGATCCGTGGTGAGGAATGGTTGCCCAGTGCTCCGCTTCACGTATTATTATACCGTTATTTCGGCTGGACGGAGACAATGCCGCAGTTCGCCCATCTGGCTCTGTTGCTGAAACCGGAAGGAAACGGTAAACTGAGCAAACGTGACGGCGACCGTTTAGGTTTCCCTGTCTTCCCGTTGGAATGGCACGATCCCAAGACCGGCGATATCTCTTCGGGATACCGCGAAAGTGGTTATCTGCCTGAAGCCGTTGTCAACTTCCTGGCTTTGTTAGGATGGAACCCGGGCAACGATCAGGAAATGATGAGCATGGAGGAACTGATCAACTATTTCGACCTGACCCGTTGCAGCAAGGCCGGTGCCAAGTTCGATTATGAAAAGGGAAAATGGTTCAATCACCAGTATATCCAGAAAAAAGATAATAAGGAAGTAGCAGCCCTGTTTATGCCCATCCTGGAAAGCCACGGTGTAAAAGCTGATCCGGGCTATGTGGAAAAGGTTGTCGGTATGATGAAAGACCGCGTATCCTTTATCAAAGACCTGTGGGAAGTATGTGCTTTCTTCTTTGTCGCTCCGACCGAATATGACGAAAAGACAACCAAGAAACGCTGGAAAGCAGACTCGGCAGCCCAACTGGCAGAATTGATCGAAGTGCTTCGCACCCGTGAACCGTTCGATATCGAAGGAACGGAAGAAGAGGTGAAAGCCTGGATTGAAAGCAAAGGATATCATTTAGGTAATATCATGAATGCAACCCGCCTGGCATTGGTTGGCGAAGGCAAAGGCCCTCATATTTTCGATATTACCGAAGCATTGGGAAAAGAAGAATCTATTCGTCGTATTCAAAGAGCGATTGAAGTGCTTAAATAAGTTATGTATAGTCTGGCAATCCACTTTTACGCATTTATTATTGCGTTGATATCTCCATTTCATAAGAAGGCCCGGATGATGCGTCTGGGACAATGGAAGACGAATTCCGTTCTTCGCGAGAAGATCGACCGGAATGCAAAATATATCTGGTTCCATGCTTCTTCTCTGGGAGAATTCGAACAAGGCCGTCCGATGATGGAGAAAATCAAGGCGGAACATCCGGAGTATAAGATATTACTTACATTCTTTTCTCCTTCGTGTATTTTCAAAGTTAACAATGATAACACGGCAGATGTCATTTGCTATCTGCCCTTCGATACGCCTTACCGGGTAAAGAAATTCCTGAACCTGGCCAATCCGGCTATTGCTGTATTTATTAAATATGAGTTTTGGGGGAACTACCTGCATGAGTTGAAGCACCGGAATATACCGGTGTATATCATTTCATCCATCTTCCGTCGTGACCAGTTGTTCTTCCAATGGTTCGGTTACCCGTACCGGAAAATGCTTTATTGTTTCACTCATCTTTTCGTGCAGGACGACCGTTCGGCTGAACTGTTGAAAGAATTTGGTATTACGAATGTGACAGTTACGGGAGATACCCGCTTCGACCGGGTACTGGATGTACGCCGTCAGGCACGTGAAATACCGCAAGTAGAGCATTTCATATACGGTGAAAATGGCGAGAGGGCACAGACGCTTATTGCTGGAAGCTCCTGGCCGCAGGACGAGGAGATCCTGATCCCTTATTTCAATGAACATCCGGAAATGAAGCTGATCATTGCCCCGCATGAGATACATCGTGAACATCTGATGTATATCGAGTCGTTGCTGAAGCGTCCTTCTGTCCGTTTGTCGGATGTGATTCAGGATGAAAGCCTGCTTAAAGGCAAAGATTGTCTGATCGTGGACAGTTTCGGCCTTCTATCTTCCATCTACCGGTATGGTTCTATTGCTTATATCGGCGGTGGCTTTGGTGCCGGTATACATAATACGTTGGAAGCAGCCGTTTATGGCATCCCCGTCATATTCGGGCCTAAGTTCCAGAAGTTTAAGGAAGCCAAAGACCTGATCAAAGTCGGGGGAGGTTTTTCTGTCTCAGGCAAACAGGCTTTCTGCGATAAAATGGATGAGTTACTCACCTATCATGAAGTCCTGGAAGCTTCGGGCAGTGCTGCCGGACACTTCGTCGGTGACAATGCCGGAGCTACGGAGCAGGTGCTGAAGAAGCTCGGTTTGTAAAAATCGTCAATTGGGAGTGCGTTTTTTACGTAAAAATCGTCAGTAAGCAAAACGTTTACTGTTAAGATAAGCAGGCGTGTGAATTACCGCCTGCTGTTAACAGCTACTAATCAATTTCCGAAGCCAGCAAAGATACCCGTAAATGCCCATTGTATACTCATGACACCCCAGATATTTACACCGGATATATAGACTTTTTTCATCGGAATACTTACTTCTTGTTTCCGAAATCCCCGTTTCGGCCAGTTTTACACCCCCATCTCGACGATGCTCACACCCGGGTGTCGATACCCATGAGATCCGGGTGTCAAGTAATATTTATTACTATGTCTTTGGTAATAAGTGAGATACTTTACGAAAAAAGACAGGCATGTAATAAATTTAGAACAGGGTAGTTGACAGTTGGTGATAGATGGGTGATAGTTAAAAAGATAACTATCATCGCTGTGTGCTTTGATTATTGGATGGTAGGGCAAAAAGGTGATAGTGTGATAGTTGTTTTTCAAAATATGTTTTGTAAATACAGTCGGTTCAGTTCTTGACATACATGGTTTCTTTTTTCTATTCTCGCATGATTTTTTTACATTTGTCAAATTAAAACAGCAGAATTAGATGAAAAAACTATTTGAAACCGCCTTTCTTTGGAGTACTATATGTTGCCTTGCAATTGGTTTGTCCGCGTCTTCGCAAAAGAATGACTCGGAAGATACTATCGATGATTTAATCAGTAAGGCAGAAGAAATGCTTAAAATAGATCCTTCCAAAGCGATTTATTACTCTAATGTGGCGATAGCCGAAGCACAGAAAAAGGGCGATAAGCGTCTTCTAGCCAAGGCACAGTCGACACTGGGAGAAGCTTATATGAATCAGGGTGATTTTGATATGGGTTTTGAATCGATGACCAATGCGCTGGAGAATGTTCCTTCTGACAGGCCTAACCTGAGTGCCTATATCTATGTGCGCCTTTCGGGTTGCTATACGAAGTTAGGGGACTTGGATGCTGCTTTTCAATATGTCGATAAGGCGATCGATATTTGTAAAGAAGCTAATGATCAGAAAAGTCTGGCGATGTGTTATAATGCTCGTGGACTGGTTTATATACTTGTGCCGGATAATGGAAAAGCGGAAGAGAACTTTAAGGCCGCTTTAGAGATAAACAGAGAACTGGGAGAAAGAAAGCTGGTGGCTGTAAACCTCAATAACCTCTGTTTATATGAAGGAGATACGAATGAAAAGATCCTGATGCTGCGGGAAGCGATTGCTATAAACGACTCGTTAGGTACTGTCTGGTCGTTGGGTGAAAATTATAATAATCTGGGGACACAGTATTTCTATGCCAGGGAGTATAAAAAAGGATTGGCTGCATTAGATACCGCAATGGTATATGCCCGTAAAATCAATGCGAAAGAATTGATTACCGATAATTATCGGTACGCTTCGTGGATCCACGAAGCGATGGGCGATTATGGTAGAGCTTATGCAAACCTGAAAGATCTCTATGATATGGAACAGAGCCTGTCTGCAAAAGATGAGATGAGACAGATAGAACTGAACCTCATTCAGAAACGTTTGAAAGCGAAAGAGCATGAAATGATAGTCCAGGAGCAGGCCTTTCAGATCAAGAGTCTGAGGATGCAGAGTTTTATAGCGATACTCATTGCCATTGCCGTATTACTTATATTATTATATGTAACTTTCCATACTCGCCAACAAAAGAAAATACAAATATTGGAAGCTTCCAGAAAACTGGAAGAGCAGGAGAGGGAACTGATTGCTTTGAAATTGCAACAGGCAGAAGTGGAAACCCAGACCGCACAGCAGGAATTAGATTATAACCGGCATGAATTGACGAACTTCGCCTTTTTTGTACGTAGTCGCAATGACTTATTGGCCAACATTCAGTCGATGCTTAAAGAGAGTTATAAATTATCCGGCTCGGAAATGGATGCCCATCTAAGAAGTATCAATGCATATATATCCCAGTTCAACGCAAGGAATACTGAAACCGAATTATTAATAGATGAGGTGAATGCCCGCTTTATCGATAAACTATCCAAGCTCCATCCGGATTTATCGAAAAACGAACAACGCCTGGCCTCTTTACTTCGCATAGGCTTATCGACAAAAGAAATCGCATCCGTAATAGACTCGACCCCCAAGACCGTAAACATGGCCAGATACCGTTTGCGTAAGCATCTGAACCTGGAAACGGACGAGAGTCTGACTGAATATATGAAAAGTATATGATGTAGTATATTTGCATAGACTAATATGCAGATAATCAGTGTGATTTGAAATGTATTTGTAGATAAAAACAGACCGTTTTACAGTGATATGTAGAGATTAGATAGGCTGATAAAGTATTGACAAAAGAATCATAAACCGCTATTCTTGCAGCAAAACTTTATTAATTTAATCTAATTAAAACAGTCATGGGAATATCGCAATGTAAATCCCGGTTAACTACCGGTTCTTTCCTGAGGACATCGATTGTCTTGATGCTCCTTTCCCTTTTACCCTTTTTAGGTTTTGCTCAAAACGCAAATGTAAAAGGTATTGTTTATGATGAAACCGGAGCACCGGCCATCGGGGTGAACATCCTGAAAAAAGGAACAACTGAAGGGGCTACCACTGATATGGATGGTAATTTTGAGTTGTCTGTAAAGAAAGGGGATGTACTTCTTTTCTCTTATATCGGGTATACGACACAATCGGTTACCTATAACGGACAACCTCGTCTGGAAATCAGATTATCGGAAGATGCCGAAAAGCTTGATGAAGTTATTGTTGTCGGTTACGGTACAATGAAAAAGAGCGATTTAACGGGAGCTATTTCTTCTGTTAATGTAGAGGAGCTGACCAGTCGTGCAACCACTAACCCGGCAGAAGCGTTACAAGGCCAGGTGTCCGGTGTCAGTATCCAGAAGAAGGGGGGTAATGCCGGTGCAGGTATCTCGGTTAAGATACGTGGTGTGAAATCATTCGGAAACAATGAACCTTTGTATATAATCGATGGCTTTCCCGGTGACATAAGTAATGTCAATCCACAGGATATTGCAGCTATGGAAGTGCTGAAGGACGGTGCGGCTGCCGCAATTTACGGTTCAACTGCTGCCAATGGTGTCATTATGGTGACTACCAAAAACGGAAAGAAAGGTGATCTGAAAGTGGATGTAAATGCTTATCTTAACTTTTCAAAAGTAGCTAACCAACTGGAACTGCTGAACTCTGACGGCTATGTGCAGGTACATAAGCAGATGTATGATAATTATAACCTGCAATATCCGAACAAGACTGTCGATTATCCGGCTTATATTACAAATTACCTGGCAAATCCTTCCTCTTATCCTAATACAAACTGGCAGGATGAGATGTTCCGCGGCGGGTTGACACAGAACTATCAGGTAAGTGTTCGCGGCGGAAGTGAAAAAGCCCGTTATTCCGTATCTTATAATCACTCGGATGATAAAGGTATCTTGTTGGGTAATAGTTTTAAACAGGATAATGCCCGTATGAAACTGGCCGTCACCAAGAATATTTTTGATCTGGATGCCAACCTGTCTTTTATGGCTAAAGATGAAAAACAACCGCAGTACTCATTAAAAGAAGTATATGGTATTTCTCCGCTGGTATCGGTCTATGATGATACGAAAGAATATGGCTTCGGACTGACAGACCACGACGGTCTGCCCAGCAACCGTAACGTGATGGCTGATTACACTTATCGTCAGGGTGGCGGCAAGACATATAATATGGATGCAAATGCAGCATTGACGATCCATTTGGCTAAATGGCTGACTTTCAAGACGGCCTATTCTTATCGCGGCGAACATTATCGCTACAAACGTCATATGCCGGCTTATGTGGCAGACGTAAAGGCTAAGCAGGATTATCCTTCCCAATATGAAAAATCTTATTACTGGGAAGACCAGGTGATAGATAACGTCTTGACTTTTGATAAACAATTCAAAGATCACTCCCTGAATGTAATGGCCGGTAACTCTGTCCAGATACGTAAATATAACTGGAATGAAATACAGGTGGATGGTAAAACTACTGTGTATGAGGTAAAAGACGGGCAGTTGGTGACATCTGAAAAACCGTCCGGATTTTTAGATCCTGATTTCGCCACTATCGGAGCGGGTAAAGGTGGAACTTATAGCGGAGACGGCTCATTGTACGATTATAACCGTGCCTCTTTCTTCGGCCGTGTGAATTATTCTTATGCCGGACGTTATATGCTTCAGGCTACGGTTCGTGCAGATGGTTCTTCCAAGTTCGGTAAGGATAGCCGTTGGGGTGTTTTCCCGTCAGTTGCTTTAGGTTGGAGAATTACAGAGGAAGAATTTTTCCCGAAAGATGGCGTGATCAGCAATTTAAAATTGCGTGCCAGCTGGGGACGCTTGGGTAATGAGCAGGCTCTTGGTTACTATGATTTCCAGGCATTGATCACCAGCGGTAATGATATGTCGATGGGTAGTGTACAGGGAAATGGTTCAAGCCCCTGGCCGGGAAGTATTGCAACCGGATTGGCTAACCGTAATCTGCAGTGGGAAACAACCGATACAAAGAACATCGGTTTCGATTATGGTCTGTTGAACGGTCGTTTGTCCGGTACATTGAACTATTATTATAACAAAACGGAGGATATGTTGATCACCAAGAAACTGGCTCCTTCTGTTGGATTGAATAATCCGGTTATGAACGTAGGAAAAATCCGTAACTCCGGTTTTGAAATGGAGATCAACTGGGCGGATAAAAAAGGTGACTGGGATTATAATGTAGGATTGAACCTGACAACAACAAGCAATAAAGTATTGGAACTTTCCGATCCGAAGCAGGCTTTATATGGCGATGGTTTGAAATGGGGTACGGAACACTTCCCGACTCAGACACTTGTTGGAGAACCTATTGCCAGCTTCTACCTGTATCGTGCGGATGGTATTTTCCAGAATGATGCTGAAGTATCAGCCCATGTTAATAAAGACGGTGAATTATTGCAGCCGAATGCCCGCCCGGGAGATATCCGTTTCCGTGATGTGAATGGTGACGGTCAGATCGACGAAGATGATAAGGAATCCTGTGGTTCCGGTATGCCGAAACTGGAAGCGAACCTGTCTGCCGGTTTCTCTTATAAAGGTATCGATTTCTCTTTCTTGCTGGGAAGTGGCTGGGGACATAAGCTGTATAACGGTAACCGTTATTTCTTTGAAGGAATGAGTTCGGGTACTAATATGCTGGCTTCTACGCTGGATGCATGGACGACGAATAATACAAATACGAATGTTCCCCGTGCGGTTTTGCAAGACCCGAATAATAACTCACGTGAAAGTGACCGTTTCCTGGAAAATGGAAATTTTGTTCGCCTTCGTCAATTGCAGATCGGATATACCTTGCCTGCTACAGTGCTGAAAAAACTTTTCGTCGATAAGTTAAGATTGTATGTAAGTGGCGAGAACCTGTTTACCATCACAAATTATAGCGGTATCGATCCGGAGTTCTCTACGGAAAAGATATTGAATACTGGTGTCGATAAAGAAATTTATCCATTCACTCGTTCCTATATCGTTGGATTACAGCTTACATTCTAATTACAAATTATTAAAATCACAAAGACAATGAAAAAGATAAAATATATCGTTGCTACTTTATTATTAATGGGAGCAATCACCGGTTGTGATGATTTCCTGACAGTGCAATCACCGGATCAACTGACAACCGATTCTTTCTGGCGTGATAAATCGGATGCGGAAGCAGGACTGGCTGCAGCCTATTCGCAACTGGAATCGTTTACCGATACCTGGAGCTTTGCAGAAGTAAAATGGCCGGTAGAGGCTTATCGTGAAGATATTGTGAACCTGGGTTCCGATGCCCTGAATTATCCGAACTGGGTAGAGCTGGCCAACTTTACTTATACAAATGGTAATTCCCAGTTCACTTATTACTGGCAGGATGCTTACAGGGGGGTAAACTACTGTAACCAGGTAATTGAAAATGTTCCGAATATTCCGACAGATAAGATTACGGAAGAAGAACGGAATACGATTTTGAATGAGGCTCATTTCCTGCGTGGTTATTATCATATGAAACTTCTTTTGAACTGGAAGGAAATCGTTATTCGTGATGCTTATATCTCCTCGACCGACCAGTTGGATAAAGCGTTGGCTACACGTGAAGAAGCATGGGATTTTATTATCGGTGAATTGACCAAGGCTACCGCATTGCCGGAAACCCGTACTTCCGACCAGTTGGGACGTGTAACCAAAGGGGCTGCCTATGCTTATATCGGTTGGGCGCACCTGACAAGAGCTTATGAAGAATCTGCCAGCAAAGACTCAGAATTAAAGGCTGCTGTAGATGCTTTCAATAATGTAAAAGGCTATGGCCTGGTTAAGAACTTCAAATCTATGTTTGATGGTAGTAATAAGAATTCGCAGGAGGGTATTTTTGAGTTACAGATGTCGATGTCGGATGCGAATGGTGCCTGGTATAAAACACAGCTTCATCGCTGGATCGGCTGTTCCGAACTTTGGGGCTGGGATGAAATCCTTCCGAATAATATGTTGATGAATGAATACATGAAGGAAGGACAGATTGCAACGACAGGCCGTTACGACAGTCGTTTGTATGAAACGATTTTCTTCCAGTGCGATTATTTTAATGATCCGGAGGCCGGACGTGTATATGGATATACATATGATGAATGGTTTGAAGGTAAAAATAAGCCTGCATTCCGGAAATTTATGCCGACAGATTATGAAGGTATGGAAAACAATTACTTTGCACCGAATATTCCGCTGATGCGTTATGCAAATGTCCTGCTGATGAAAGCCGAAGCGTTGAATGAACTGGGACAAACAACTGAAGCTATTTCCCTGATCAATCAGGTGCGTGAACGGGCGGATATGCCGGATATGAAGGGAACGTCACAGGCACAGGTTCGTGAACAGATCGAACACGAACGACTTCTGGAATTCCCGTTGGAAAACCTTCGTTTTTATGATCTTCGCCGTTGGGGTAAAACACAGGAAGCGTTGAAGGCGGTAGGACGTGACTTTAATCCTGATAAGAATAATTTCTATCCGATACCTATTCAGGAAATAAATACTAACAATGCGCTTCATTGATGCAAGCCTGGTAAAAATAGCATAGACACAACTATAATTATAATCGGGTGTCTCTTCGCCTCATGCGGGAGGCACCCTTTCTTATTAAATCAATAATGTATGAAACATCTTTTTTATACGGGCAGTGCACTTTTGGTGAGTCTTGCTTTGCAAGCCCAACCCAAAGAGTGGGAGGATCAACGGGTTAATCAGATCAACCGCGAACCGATACATGCTCATTTTGTCCCCTATTCTTCTGAAAAAGGGGCATTGCATAAGGATATATCGAAAGAACAGCGCTATTCCCTGAACGGAACCTGGAAATTTCATTATGCTAAAAATCCGGCCAGCCGTCCGGTTACTTTCTATGAAGAAGGTTACGATGTAACGGACTGGAAAGACATCGAAGTGCCCGGCAGCTGGGAACTTCAGGGCTTTGATGCTCCCATTTATACAGATACACGTTATCCGTTTCCGGCAGAGCCACCTCATGTACCGACAGACTATAATCCGGTAGGTTCGTATGTCACGACCTTTACCGTACCGGCTGATTTTAAAGGGAAAGATATCTTGCTCAATTTCGGGGGTGTCGAATCTGCCTATTATTGCTGGATAAACGGCCATTTTGTAGGGTATGCGGAAGACAGCCGCCTGCCTTCGGAGTTTCTGATTAATAAATATCTGAAGTCGGGAGAAAATACACTGGCTGTTGAAGTGTACCGATATAGCGACGGTTCTTATCTGGAAGGGCAGGACTATTGGAAATATAGCGGTATTGAGCGTGATGTAAGGCTGATCGCCCGTCCGCAGGAACGAATAAAAGATTTTGAACTATCTGCCGACCTGGTTAATGATTATCAGGATGGTCTTCTGAACGTAAAAGTGACGTTGGATAACCGGAAGATAAACAAAGGTACGGCTGTTCAGCTGAAAGTTCTTGACGGGATGAAGGAAATAGCATCCGAAAGATTTACCGTTAAAGCGAAAACAGACAGTATTTTTGTCTTTACAGAACATTTCCCCGGTATCAAACATTGGACGGCAGAGACTCCTAATCTTTATTCGCTGGTTGTTAATACACTCGATAAACAAGGTAAAGTGGCCGAATCTTTTGTACAGCGTTTTGGTTTCCGTAAGGTGGAGATGAAGAACGGAATGTTACAGGTGAACGGAACTCCGATCCTGATAAAAGGAGTGAACCGCCATGAACACGATATGCATAAAGGACGTTCTATCTCAGTGGAAAGCATGATTGAAGATATCCGTTTGATGAAACAGTTCAATATCAATGCGGTTCGTACCTGTCACTACCCGAACCATGAAGAATGGTACGACCTGTGTAATGAATATGGTCTTTACCTGGTGGATGAAGCAAACATCGAGTCACATGGTATGGAAGCTCATCCGGACGGAACACTTGCCAATATGGAGGGGTGGGATATTCCTTTTATGGAACGTATGGAGCGCATGGTGGAACGGGATAAAAACTTTACAGCCATTATAACCTGGAGCCTGGGTAATGAATCGGGATACGGTAAGCATTTTGAAACATTATACCATTGGACAAAGGAGCGTGATGCCAGCCGTCCCGTTCAGTATGAAGGTGGTGGTGTAAAAGGTTTGTCTGATATCTATTGTCCGATGTATGGTCGTATCTGGTTGCTTCGCCAGTGGGTGAATCAGCGGCAACCCCGTCCGCTTATCCTTTGTGAATATGCACATGCGATGGGGAATAGTGTCGGAAACCTGAACGATTACTGGGATCTGATTTATAAATACGATAACCTGCAAGGTGGTTTTATTTGGGATTGGGTCGACCAGACTTTCGCTATTAAAGATAAGAAAGGAAATGACATACAGGCTTACGGCGGTGACATGGGATTTGTCGGTATAGTAAACGATTCTAATTTCTGTGCGAATGGATTGGTAGCAGCCGACCGTAGCTTGCACCCGCATATATGGGAAGTGAAGAAAGTGTATCAGTATATGCATTTTGAAGGAGTGCCGTTCTCTGCCGGCCTGATTAAAGTGACCAACCGTCACGACTTCGTTTCTTCGGATGTGTATGATTATGTTTGGACTGTAAAAGCTGACGGAAAGGTTATTTCTCAGGGAAAACTGGATGTTCCGGTTATTGCTCCGCATCAATCGGTAGAGGTGCCGGTTCAGATACCTGCTATAAAAGGAGAACCCGGAACAGAGTATTTCCTTCATATCTCAGCTTTGACAAAAGAAGAAACGCCTCTTGTTCCTAAAGGACATCTGGCAGCATCGGAACAATGGAAATTGCCCGTGGTCTCTTCTTCGGTTTCTGTACCTGTATCTTCCGAAGCTTTGTCGACTATGGATGAGGCGGAAAATATAACAATCAAAGGGAAGGCCCTGTCGGTTGTCTTTTCAAAAAAGAATGGTGAGATAACCAGCTATGCTGTTGATGGTAATGATTACCTGTTGGAAGGACTTCGCCCGAACTTCTGGCGTCCCCTAACAGACAATGACGTTGCAAATAAACTGGGAAGCCGAAGCGAGACGTGGAAGAATGCCGGCAATGAATTAGTAGTAAAAGAATTCTCTGCCGATGTTTCTACAGATAAGAAGTCTGTGATCGTGAAAGTTTCGTATGATATGCCTTTGCAGGAGTCTTCTTGTTCCGTCGTTTATACGGTATATGCCGACGGTATTATTAAGACGGCCTATTCTTTTGTTCCCGGTGAAAAACAACTCCCGGAAATACCCCGGGTAGGTATGCGTATGATCTTGAAAGGAGAATACGACCAGATGACCTGGTTTGGCCGTGGCCCACAGGAAAATTATTGGGATCGTAAATCGGGTGCCGATATAGATCTGTACAAAGCTTCTGTATGGGATCAGTATCATCCTTATGTACGTGCACAGGAGACTGCCAATAAATCGGATGTCCGCTGGGTGGCCCTTCAGAACCAGGCGGGAAATGGTATTCTGGTTAAATCCGCTTGCCTACCTTTGGGTATCAGTGCCTGGAACTTCCCGATGAAAGATATAGAGTATATCCCGTCCAGTATACAGCATATTCATGGTGGTAGCATTGAGAAGAAAGATATGGTCTGGTTAAATATCGACAAGCAGCAAATGGGTGTTGGCGGAGATAATACGTGGGGAGCCCAGACACATCCGGAATATACGATTACACCGGTCAGTCAGGAATATAGCTTCTTTATTATTCCTGTCGATAAACAAACAGACCTGGTTGAGATCTCTAAACTGAACAGATAATTTAAAGTAGTTGATATGAAACACAATTTGTTTATAGGTGCTTTATTGCTGGCTGTGATAGGATGGGGAGGTTGTTCTGTGCAGCAGCCAGCCTCTTCCGGAACAGCCGGTAAGTATAGTAACATATTAAACATACGTTATACGCCGGACTCCGTTTCTCGTTGTAGGGGATGGTTTACTGATGCCGGTGCATGGTATGGGTTTACTATACCGAAACAGGAGCAGTGGATAAATGGTTTCTGTGGCCCTTTCCATCTGGATATGAATAAGCGACAGTGGCTTTCCGATGCTTTGGTGAAAGTCCGTTTCGACGGGGAGGAACCGGATATTGTTTATACACCGGACTCGGTATCCTATTTTCCCGGAGAATTATATATGTCTTCTTCTTCCAAAACCGGGCGTATAGAACAACGTCTGGTCTTTGTTGATAAATCGACGGCTTTGTTGACTTGTTCATCCGACCGGAAAACTTTACTCCGTTTTGCCGGAGAGGTCTTGCCCGGTGATGTTGTTTGTACGACAGATAAGAACCGGGTTTTGCTGACATGGCCTTCGGGTGAGGGAGTCGCTTTGACATTCAGTCCGGAAATGGGAATTCTTTCGTCGGAAAAGGGATATGAAACGTTGACACTTACCCCTGGGAGATCGGATGTCGTAATTTCTTTCTTTGAGAATGAAGCGTCCAGGCAATCTGTATTACACAGAGCTACCGTTGTGCAGGCTTCCCCTTCGGGATACCGTGAAGAGACGGCTCGTCGCTGGGAAGGTTACCTGGACAAAGTACTGCGTCCGGATATGCCGGATGCTTATAACAGGATAGCCGTAAAAGCGGTTGTTACCTTGATCGCCAACTGGAAAAGTGCACGTGGAGATCTGTTTCATGATGGAGTTGCCCCCAGTCATGCGGTAGGTTACTTTATGGGCTTTTGGGGATGGGACTCCTGGAAACATGCAGTCGCTTTGGCACGTTTCGCTCCGGAACTGGCGAAGGACCAGGTTCGTACCATGTTTGATTATCAGACACCTGAAGGGATGATTATTGACTGTATTTACAGTGATGCTTCCGAGAACAATGCTCGTGACAGCAAACCCCCTCTGGCCGCTTGGGCTGTGGATGAGATCTATAAAGCAACGGGTGATACTGCCTTTGTGAAAGAAATGTATCCTAAGTTACTTCATTACTATAAATGGTGGTTCACTCACCGTGACCATAATAATAACGGTATCTGCGAGTTTGGCTCTTGCGACGGAACCCTTGAAGCTGCTGCCTGGGAGAGCGGAATGGACAATGCGATCCGTTTCGACAATGCCGTTATGGTGAAGAATAGCGAGGGGGCATGGAGTATGGATCAGGAGTCTGTCGACCTGAACGCTTTCCTGGCACTTGAACATCGGTTGTTAGCCAAACTCGCACCTGTTGCCGGAGCTGTTTTTGATGAACCGGATACATTAGCA
>OGFC01000226.1_pt1 | contig 60228 bp, 27 predicted proteins | sample 1570841 | NCBI WGS metagenome assembly OGFC01 (sample SAMEA2582137, study PRJEB24529) | metagenome | biome: Human gut stool | place: China | collected 2011 | reverse complement strand
ACACCAGAATCCAGATACGTCCTGATTTTCGGGATAAGCTGATCGAACAGCTCAAAGGTACTTTCGGTAAATATTATGACTATCACCGTCGTGATATTGCAGCCAATGAGGTGGATTATCTCAATGTAGAAGATCCTGATGTCTTCTCCCATCGTGCATGGGAACTTAAATATCAAAGAGAACAGGAAATACGGCGAAATCAGCTTGCTCGGACTAAGAAAATGTCATATGATATGGAATTATAACCATTTTTGAACAGATAATATGTTCTTACAAATCTCTCGTTCAAAAATGAGTTCTTTTTAAAAAGACGTATGGATTTAAAACTGGGAACAAGATTGTAGATCCCCTCCCCCAAAATAGTGAAAAATATCTCAAAAGCCATGAACATTTAATCAAATTTTGCGTATACCTAACAGGAATATTCATAAATATTTCACTGATCAGGTATACGCATTTTTATGTACTGTATATTATTTATTTTTCTCTTTATATTTGTACTTTTTATAAGTATGAACTATACCTTTCTTTGTATGTTTATTATATTTGTTCTTTCCCATTTTCTCCGGTTCTGGTTCAGATAACGAAAACGATATTTCATATTCATCTATTATTTTATCTATCTTGTTTTTAATAACATCTGAATCAAATTCTATTCGCCCTTCAAAAATTGTAATCGGTCTATCAAAAACTTTTTCCGTCTTCTCTACATACTCAACCAGAATATTAGGATAGAAGCATATAAATTGCTCGCTTATTCTCTCGTTTTCTGATACAGACACTTCTTTTTTCTTTATTTTATCTCCAAAATTTTGTTCAAGAATTTTATTTACATTATATTCTTTTGGATCATATAACAACCAGATTCTTTTCTTAGATATTGCATTTAATGCAGAAACAATCTCTGGATTTAGTAATTTTTTCAATCTTTCACAAGAAATAACTATTCCTTGATAATCAAATTCTTGATTACATGAAAATATAGCTTCTAATTCTTTCTCATCAATTAATGCTCGGGTATGTATATATTGGTCTACTAATTCATCTGAAATAATTTCACTTCCATTTAATTTTTCAATTAAACTCTTTGTATATTGCCTATCTTCCTTAGTGACAAGCCCTTTATCATAGTGATTTTTCGAAAAATCCCAATCTCTTTCAAAAAAGTTTTCCATCCCTGAATATACCACGTCTCGTACTTGATGATAAAAGCTATTCTGGTATCTTTCTCCAATGTCACCTTTAATAATAAACTCATAATCTTCTGAATCATCATTTTTATAAATAAAAAGTTCATCTTTCACATAATACAGTTTCTCATAAGCAATATCTAATATCTTATACAACTCTCTCTGTAAAATTTTCGTGTTAAAAATATTTGATTCGATCTGATTTCGCTGATATATCTCATTTATAATTGCATAATTGCTTTCTAAATAATCTTTTGTAATTGTTTGTTCTTCACTTAAACAAATATCCCTCTTAGAAGGCTTTGCAAATGCATTTTTTCCACTTTCTTCAATATTACCCGTAATCATATTTACAGAAAGTTCATTTATATTTCTTTTACGAATAGTAACCTGTTTTCTATCCGCTAAAGCTTTTCGCCCCCTAGGTGTCATAATCAATTTATTCTGTGAAGTGATAATATACTTCTGTTCAATCATATCTACTATGGCTTCTTTTAATAATTTAAACTCCACCCCCATAATTGCAGATATCTCATATACATCAGCCACTTCGATATCAATTAATTTTAATATTGTTTCAAAAAACAAATTTATTTCTGTTACTTCCTTTGTTAAACAGGTAATACCTATTTCACAATACGGAATAAATATACTCTGTCTTTTAATTAAATGAAAATTTTTTAACTCGCGGGGAAGTTTTCTCGATACTGCTGCTACTAATTGTTTCATTTCTTTTCTCCTACTTTTCTATAATGCGACACCCTTCAGATTCTGTAATATATTTGATGATTTCAGGAAATTTATTTCCTCTGATTTTATAATTATCAAGAAATTTCATATCTCCAACAATAATCAACAAGCATCTTGCTCTAGAAAATGCAACATTAATTCTAGCTTCTGATTTCAAAAAGCCAATACCGTATTTGTTTCCACTACTTCTAACAGTAGAATACAGAATAATATCTTTTTGGCTACCTTGAAATGCATCTACAGTATCTACGTCAACCTCAATATGCTTAAAGGAATGTTGTTTTACCATTGTTTGCAAAATGTACTTTTGCGATCCATATCCTGTAATTACTGCAACCTTAGTCCTTTTGACAAGTTTAGAATCTAATTCCAATAGTTTTCGTTCAATAATATTTCGCTCAAGATAATTTTGATATGATTTTTTTCCATTATTATCAAATTCCTTTTCATACCGCTCTTTTGTCGAATACTTGGATGTACTAATCCACTCAATTGCAATTCCCTCATATCCTTCTATACACAATTCTCTATCCTGAGCCTCTACTCCATTTTGGATCTCATCATTATAAAATACATGACTAATCAACGTACCAATAGTTGGGTGCATTCTATATTGTATAGTAAGACGATGTTTATTATCCTCTGGAAACATATTATACATTCTTTCAAAAACACCTTGCGCCAACCCCTCCTCATCAAGTTTTTCCTTATTATTTCTAATTATTTCAGTATCTAAAACAGGTGGTAGTTGTTGATGATCACCTACCAATATAATTTTATGTGCCTTATTTAACGAAACTGCTAATTCAGGAAACGTTGCCTTAGCTGCTTCATCTACAATAACATAGTCAAATTCAACATCACGTATAATCCTGTTTGACACAAATCCTGTACATGTACCAGCAATAATTACCGTACTTTTAATGATATAAAGTTCTACTTCATCACACTTTTTTAATTGTTCTGTCCATTCTCTCTGAATCTCCAGTATTTTTCTTGTCCTTTCTGACTTTACCCCTTTTGTTTTTTTTATAAAATTTTCAACAAACAATTTATCTTCTACTGAAAAATCCATGTTTTCCACTTTTGAATTTTCCAATTTCAAAAAATATTTGTCAAACTCCTCTTCTGGAATTCCAATTTCCTCAAGTGCATTTTTAGTATAATCATTACATATTTTTCTAACATTTTGATACCATTTTTCCTTCACATCATTAATAGAATACTCTTCTCTTATTTCCTCATTTAATTTTTCATCTCTTCCAATACGAAGCAAATCAGGTCTTTCGTCACTTTCCCTAATTAAATCTTCTAACATTTTATCTACTGCTGGATGCGATTGAGAAACTAGTAACACCTTCTTAGGTTCAACATCTGGATTCTTTTTGTTTGCTTTCAGTATTTGTAAAATAATTTCGATAATAACATTCGTTTTTCCTGTTCCTGGAGGGCCTTGAATAATTGCTATAGAATCTGCATCTAATGCTTTTTTTATCGCAGTCCTTTGTGGAAAATCTAATTTCTCATTAAACATATGTATCGGTTTCGAAATAACATTTACAGACGGGGGCTCCACACCTGAAATTATTCTCTTCAAATTAAAAGAGCACTGATAATCTTCTTTTTCCAGAACATTTAAAGCATCTAACTGTCTTTCAACATTAATTTTATCTTTCCTATAATCTAAACAAATAAAACCGCTTGCTGGCAATCCTATTGTTCCTTGCTTATTTATTTCTAAAACTACATGATTTTTCTCATAAATATCATTTTCATAAGTACCTACTGTCACAGGCTTTATTTTATCTTTCTTTTTTCCGACTTTTTTTTCATAAACAAATACTTGTTCTTTATTCAACCGTTCTTCATCTATAAAAGTGCCCTTTTTAAGCTTAAATCTTAAAAGATTATTCTTTACTTCATAAGAATCATATGGTAATCTTACAACATTTTTCTCGATATCTTCTCTTATTAATTCTAATAAATCTCTCCATACTCCATACTTTTCCTTATATTCACAATCAACATTATTGTTTGACATATAATTTTCGTAATAATCATAGATAATGTTTTTTATTTCGAAACTATCGTTTTTCAATTCTCTATGTGCAATTCTTTTATCTGCAAATCTTATTTCACCCTCAATTTTAGCAAATCTTTTCTTAAGTCTATCACGATCAATTGGAGGAATCTTTCTAAATTTTACAACGTCAAACACGCTTTGCTCATCATCAAACACACATTCTGCCTGAAAATTAAATCCTAAGAAGATGTAAATCATCGTTTCTTCATTCTCATTTGATTCTTCTTTTCTACAAAATGCATACAAATCTAAAAAGTTCTCTGGCATATACGTTTCGGTTGCCATTTTAATGTTTATTGACTGTGGTAATAATTTAAGGTTTCTCAATTCCTTTATTCGTTCGTATGCCGCTGTCAAAATAATTGTTTTATCCAAATTCAAAAAGCGTGTAAATAGTTTTGAAAAATCAGCTCTCAATTCATAAACATTTTCATATCTGTCATCAGGATTTTCCGCAACTAATTTTTTTAATATCGGCTTTAATGAAACATCCATTCCACTAGTTCTATTCAATACATCCTGAAACTGTACTGCTAATGGAGGTTGCTGACCGGTAAAAAGGAAATAAATTACCGCACCAAGCGAATATAAATCACTTTTTTCAGTTGCATTTTCACTATGTTGATGAACTTCAGGAGCTGAATAGGCATTAGTCCCTAGTTTATATACTGTTGCTGAATTGATCATATCATTGATTTTACATATGCCAAAATCAATTAACTTGACCTGTTTATCGTCGGTAAGCATGATATTATTAGGATTAATATCTCGATGGATAATCCCATTGGAATGTGATATTTCAATGGCATCTAATAATTGTTTTATTATTGAAAATCGCTCTTTTGCAGAAAAATTTTCAATAGATGATTTTCCTAATTCTATTCCGTTTATATATTCTAAATAAATTACTCCAACCTTTTCCTTGGTTGTTGATATAACTAAATAATCATCTCCCAATATATTAACAATATTCGAACATTTATTCAGTTTATACAAAGCACGCATTTCCCTTGTGAATACAGCTTGATACAAAGGCTGTTCGATTCCATATATTATTTTCCTAACAATTAAATCCCCTGTGCTTTTATTTTTCAATACATCCACTACAGAATTTGTATCCGCTCGATTCTTTAATCTCTTATATGCTTCCCAATCTCTAAATGTACTCATCGTTACGCTCCTTAAAAGAAAAATTATGAACATATTATATCACTTTCACTTATAATATCATATATTATAAAAGCTGAACAAGTCAGATTAGTCTCTGCACCTGTTCAGCTCTTTGTTTACCTGTAAATCAATTCTTTTAACACAATCTCTTCTGCAGCATTCCAGATATTATTTACCGCTCTGACCCACACCATCTGATCACGAGCTTTCAATTCTTCCGTAACGCCCTGCTTCTCCATCATCTGACGCATCAGAATACCCATCCTCTCCTGTGCTTCATCGTCCACAGCATTCAGATGTTCTGTCAATCTGTCTTCCAACATATACAGAGAATACATTGCCGGACGATGCTCTTTCAGATACGTTTTCCGAATCATTCCATATTTCCGATAATGCGGTTCTTCATCTGTACTGACAAGATTCGGATAGTAAATTCCGTCTGCTCCCAATGTGTAGGTTCCACCCATCTTTTCAAATGTGCTTTTCATGTGTTATTCCTCCTTGAAATCAGCAATGTCCTTAGATCATCGCAAAATATTTCAGGGCAGCCTTGATAGCATCTTCTTTCTCTTTCGGACACTGTGGCACTTTTGGATTTTCTGTCTTTGGCAGATTATAGTTCTCTCCTACTTCGATTCCACATTTCCTCTTGATTTGAGAAATATATAAATTTGAAACCTTCAAGCCAAATTCTTTCAGCACATAATCTTTGATTTCCTGATAGGTCGCTTTCGTTTCTGCACTGGTTGCATCCAGCTCATCTAAGTCTAAGTCGATCTCTATCGTGTCATCTGGCTTCTGTTGGGACAAAAGAACAACCGTCTCGACGTGTACCGTATTCGCAAACATATCCACCGCCCTGACTCTCTTCAGCTCATACCCATTCTCACACAGATACTTCAGATCTCTTGCCAATGTCGCTGAATCGCAGCTCACATACACGATCCGTTCAGGCTGCATCTGTATCATCGTCTCAAGCAGCGTCTCGTCGCATCCTTTTCGCGGTGGATCCACAACAATCACATCTGCATAAGCCTTCTCACCACCATGCTCTTTTGCATAGTTTTCATAATACTGCGGAAGCACTTCTTCTGATTTCCCTACAAAAAATTGCGCGTTTTCAATACCATTCAACGCTGCATTTCTTTTTGCATCCTCTATTGCCTGCGGGATAATCTCCACGCCATACACCTGTTTTGCTTTCTGTGCGAGGAAGAGGGAAATCGTGCCGATTCCACAATATAAATCCCAGACAGTCTCATTTCCGTGAAGTCCTGCGTACTCCAAAGCCTGTCCATATAAATTTTCTGTCTGTACCGGGTTGACCTGATAAAATGAAAGCGGCGAAATCTGGTATTTTACATTGCCGATGTAATCGGTAATATACGCCTGTCCCCAAAGCACCTTTATCTCCCGCCCAAGAATCACATTCGTGCGCTCGCGGTTCACATTTAATGTGATACTTGTCATGCCCGGAATCTCACGCAAATTATCCACCAATTTTTCTGATTTTGGGAAGTTATCCCCATTTATGATGAGGCAGACCATGATTTCCCCAGTCCGAAATCCATAGCGGATCAGCACATGGCGAAGAAGTCCTTCTCCGGTAGTCTCGTCATATGTTGTAATGTGATGTATGTTCATGAAATCCACAATCATTTCCAAAATTTCTCTGTTCTGTTTTACGCCAAGAGCACACTCTGTGTTTGGAATAATCTGATGGGTCCGTCCTGCATAGAATCCTGTCACAATATGCCCTTGTTTGTCTGTTCCAAACGGAAACTGCGCCTTGTTACGATAATAGAACGGCTCTTCCATTCCGCAAATTGGCTCCATCACCTCATCTAATTCTTCTGGTGCAAGTCCTCCAATTCGCTCCAGATTGCCACGCACCTTCTTTTCCTTGAACTCCAATTGCTTTTCATAAGAAAGTTCCTGAATCTGGCATCCACCACACTGCCTTGCAACCGGACATTTCGCCTCCACACGGTCACAAGACGGCTCCAACACCTGCATCAACCTCGCATAACCATAGTTCTTTTTCGCTTTCGTAATCTTCACTTCAGCCCTGTCCCCAATCAACGCATCTTTGACAAATAAAGTGTAGCCATCTACTTTTCCAATTCCCTCACCATTTACTCCAATATCCTCTATTTTCAACGTTATCAGCTCGTTTTTCTTCATATTTTCTCCCTTCAACTTCAATTTGGGGACGTAGTAAAATTGAATTTTACTACGTCCCCAAATAAATAAATTAAATACTACTCCGTCTTAAATTTGACTCAAACAACCGATTATATCCAAGCCAATCTTTATTTCCTTCTTTTTCTTTAAAGATCTCCGTCAATGTCTGCAATTTCGCATCTGTCGCATCTGCATAGTGCAATGCAACCGCCTCGGCAAGCGCCGGTTTTTTCGGAGAACCGTATTCCAGTTCGCCATGATGTGCAATTACACAATGTTTCAACTCGCTCGCAAGTTTCTCCGGAAATCCCTCAATCGTACGCACACCTTCGCCGATCATCTCAACACCGATCACAATGTGTCCCAGCAACTGCCCGTCGTCTGTATAATCATTCTCCGGAAATGTTGACAGCTCTTTTGTCTTCCCAATATCGTGAAAAATTGCTGCCGTATATAATAAATCCTTATTCAAAATCTCGTATGCGCTGACATAATACTCACACATTTTCAGGATGCTCAGCGTATGCTCCAAAAGTCCGCCTGCAAATCCATGATGCACGCTCTTTGCTGCCGAGTGATTTTTGAAACGTTTGATAAACGCCTCATCTTTTACAAAATAATATTCAAGCAATTGATGCAGGTATGTATTCTCTACTTTCCCAATATAAGATAACAGTTCTTCATACATGCCATCTACGCTTTTTTCCGTCGTCGGCATATAGTCTGCTGGATTGTACTCATCTTCATATGGTTTACGAAGCTGCTTGATGTTCAACTGTAAATTATTGTTATAACTGATTACCTCACCGAGCACTTCCACAAAATCCATCTCATCATAGTCAGCGATCCCACCTGAATTCGGATCCCAAATCTTCCCATCTAAAGTTCCTGTCTTATCCTGAAGCAGCAGATTATCATATGGTTTCCCATTTCTTGTCTCCGCTGTACGTTTTGTCTTGCACAAATAGATTCCTCTGATTGTCTCTCCCTCATGTAATGTATTAATAAATCTCATATCTTTCCTCTTTCTATTCTTTTATTCCGATTGTAACAGTAAAATGAATCTCCACATATTCTTCAGCACCTCGGCGCTGCCCTGTCAGCGTAACTTCCGTGCCCACATCCTGTGTGATCATGGTACTGTGATACCCAATGACAGACTCTATTTTCTTTTTATCTATATGAGTGATAATATCTCCATTCTGGATTCCCGCTTTCATTGCCGGTGAGTCCGCCTCCACCTCTGTCACGCAAAATCCTTCCGGAATATTCTGAGCTGTCGCGATATCCTCTGTAATCATCGTGCCAACTATTCCGATATACGGAACTTCTTTCGCATTCGACATCAGTTCAATCTCGCTCTTGATCGACGAAATTCCATACGCAGACAGCACACCTGTGTCTGCCCCCAAATCTGGTGCAATAATTCCGACAACGGCGCCATCAATATTAAACAATATTCCGCTGCTTTCTGCTGATTTGGGCATATCTGTCACAATCACTTTGTATTCTCCGTCCGCAAGCATAACGCTTTCCTGAACGGAACTTGCGATTCCAATTCCCATTCCATCACTATATCCAAACGGATTGCCAAGTGCGATTACCGTTTTCCCCTGACTCAGCACATTGGAATTTCCAAGTTCGGCGACCTTGATTCTGTCCCATGTTGTATCTTTTATCAGACTCCTGTCCACTCCGACAATCGCCATGCCAATATTTGCATCCTTCTTTTTCACTGTCGCCGTACACGTTGTATTATCTACAAATTTCACTTGCAATTCTGATACATCTGACAGCGCATCCATCTCTGTCAATATGAGGAGCTCCTGTCCGTTATCTGCAACAATCACTCCCGATACTTTATGATCAGCGCCCCTATCTTCCTCAAGTAAATTTCCATTTTCATGAACCGCACTCACTTCCACAACGCTCTTTTTCGCTTCCAGAGCGGTCTGCGTAAGAAGTGAATTCAATTCTTTGTACTTTTCGATCGTAAATTCTTCCTGCGTTGTCTGGGTATCTTCTGATGGCGTATTCTGGGTATCTTCATCTTTCGGAATTTCTATCTTATCTGGATTCTTTTGAAATGTTGATTCTGCCCATGGTTTTAACGCAAAAAAACCAATGCTGGCAGCAACTCCAAAGAGAAGTCCTTTTCCAACCAACCAAGATATCTTATATAACACCTTTTTCCTGCTAAATGCTTCATCCTTGATTTTTTCTTGTAAAAAAGAATATTTCTCCGGCTCCTGATCTGGTCCGTGATCCGTTTCCATAGACATACTCATTTCTCCTTATTTCTAATCCTTTTTATAGTATACAATATTTCTTCTTTCCTTTGCAACTCAAATAGGTTAAAATATACTCAGGGTGAGAAAAATGAATCAAAAAACATTATTAAAATTAGAATATGACAAAATAATCAATCTTTTGGCAGATCAGGCATCTTCAGACAGCGGAAAAAGACGCTGCAAGACTTTGTTGCCTATGACTGACTTAGAAGAAATCAATACAGCAGAAGAACAGACTGCCGCCGCATTTACACGAATCGTGAAAAAAGGACGGCCTTCTTTTAGTGGATGTTACTCCGTGGAAGACTCTATGAAACGCCTTGAGATCGGTGCGGCTCTTAGCAGCGCAGAACTTCTTCGCATCTGCAAATTAGCAGAGACTGCGGGGCGTGCCAAATCTTACGGACGTCATGATACCGTGGACGAACTTGCCGACTGCCTCGACAGCTATTTCGAACAGTTAGCTCCGCTTACTCCACTTACAACCGAGATACGAAGATGCATTATCGAAGAAGATGAGATCAGTGATGATGCAAGCAGCAATTTAAAACATATCCGCAGAAGTATCGGAATGATCAACGATAAGGTACATTCCACGTTGACCTCCCTTGTCAATGGTTCTCTTCGTTCCTATTTACAAGATCCAATTATCACAATGCGGGGCGACCGTTACTGCCTGCCGGTGAAAGCGGAATACCGCAGTCAGGTAAGCGGAATGATTCACGATCAGTCTTCTACCGGTTCCACACTTTTTATTGAACCGATGGCTGTCGTAAAACTTAACAATGACTTAAAAGAACTTTACGGAAAGGAACAGGAGGAAATTCAGATTATTCTGGCAAGACTCAGTGTGGATGCTGCAGAATACATCGAAGAACTTCGAAGCAATTACACAATTCTCGGAGAACTGGATTTTATTTTTGCAAAAGGTGCTCTGGCACTTTCGATGAATGCAAGCCGTCCAATTTTTAACACAGACGGATATATTCATATCCGCGAAGGGCGCCATCCACTCTTGGACAAGAAAAAAGTCGTACCGATTACGATTATGCTCGGCAAGGAATTTGACCTCCTCATCGTAACCGGGCCGAACACGGGCGGTAAGACTGTTTCCTTAAAAACAGTCGGATTATTCACATTGATGGGGCAGGCAGGTTTGCATATTCCTGCACTTGACCGCTCCAAGCTTTCTGTATTCGAAAATGTATACGCCGATATCGGGGATGAGCAGAGTATTGAGCAGAGTCTCAGTACATTCTCTTCACACATGACGAATATCGTATCTTTCCTGCAGGATGTGGACGACCGTTCTCTTGTACTTTTTGATGAACTCGGTGCAGGAACCGATCCAACAGAAGGAGCCGCACTTGCAATTGCAATCCTTTCTTATTTGCATGAAAGAGGAATCCGAACAATGGCAACAACGCACTACAGTGAGTTAAAAGTATTTGCACTTTCCACTAAAGGTGTCGAAAATGCCTGCTGTGAATTTGATGTAGAGACGCTGCGTCCGACTTACCATTTATTGATTGGTATTCCGGGAAAAAGTAATGCGTTTGCCATTTCCAGCAAGCTTGGACTTCCAGATTACATTATTGAAAGTGCGAAAAGTCATCTGTCTGAACAAGACGAATCTTTTGAAGACTTACTTGCCGATTTAGAGACAAGCCGGCGCACAATCGAAAAGGAGCAGGCTGAGATTGCCTCTTATAAACGCGAGATTGAAAAGCTAAAACATAGTCTTGATGCCAAACAGGAGAAATTAACCGAACAAAAAGAACGTATTATAAAAGAAGCAAACGAAAAAGCCAATGCCATCCTGCGTGAAGCAAAAGAAGTTGCCGATGAGACGATGAAGCAGTTCCGAAAATTCGGAAAAGAAAATATCTCTGCAGCCGATATGGAACGAGAACGGGAACGTTTACGAAAAAAAATGGCAAAGACACAATCCGGCATGACATTGGAAAAGAAAAAACCAAAGAAACAGCACAAACCAAGCGATTTCAGATTAGGGGAGTCCGTGAAAGTTCTCAGCATGAATCTGACCGGAACGGTAAGCTCCCTCCCAGACGCCAAAGGAAATCTTTTTGTACAGATGGGAATCCTTCGTTCGCAAGTGAACATTTCGGATTTAGAGATCATCGAGGAACCGATGACCATCACAGCCAAACAGATGCGACGTACCTCCACCGGCAAGATGAAGATGAGCAAATCGCTTGCAGTAAGCCCGGAGATCAATCTCCTTGGAAAGACTGTGGATGAGGCTATCGCCGAACTGGATAAATATCTGGATGATGCATACATTGCACATGTGAGTCCTGTTCGTATCGTCCATGGAAAGGGAACCGGAGCGCTTCGCAACGGAATCCACAGCTACCTGAAACGCCAAAAACATGTGAAATCCTACCGTCTCGGCGCTTTTGGTGAAGGAGATGCCGGTGTTACAATCGTAGAATTCAAGTAGATGTTCACTCACAAATTTAAAGGAGAAAGCCAATGGTAACAAAACAAAAAATATTGATCGTTGATGATGATGAAAATATTGCAGAGTTGATTTCACTGTATCTTACAAAAGAATGCTTTGATACAATGATGGTACATGATGGCGAAGATGCACTGTCTGCATTCGATACCTATGCTCCGAATCTGATTCTATTAGATTTAATGCTTCCGGGAATTGACGGCTATCAGGTCTGTCGGGATATTCGCTCCAGATCCAACACTCCGATTATCATGCTCTCTGCAAAAGGAGAAGTATTTGACAAGGTACTTGGATTAGAACTGGGAGCAGATGATTATATCATCAAACCGTTTGACGCAAAAGAACTGATTGCACGGGTAAAAGCAGTTCTTCGAAGATATCAGCCTGGAAAATCTGATTCTGCTTCAGATGATAAAGGAAAATGTGTCTCATATCCTGGAATTACAATCAATCTGACAAATTACTCTGTCGTAGTTGACAATATACAGGTGGAGATGCCTCCAAAGGAATTGGAACTATTATATTTTCTGGCATCTTCTCCAAATCAGGTGTTTACAAGAGAACAGCTTTTAGATCAGATCTGGGGATATGAATACATCGGAGATACCCGTACTGTTGATGTCCATATTAAGCGAATTCGTGAAAAAATCAAGAACCATGACACCTGGGGGCTTGCCACCGTCTGGGGAATCGGTTATAAATTTGAGGTAAAATAATATGCGAAGCACATTGCATTTAAAATTTTTTATTGTCTACATTGCCTTTGGATTTTTGGTTTTATTTTCCGTATCTGCGATTGCACCTCAGATGCTTTCGTATCGTTTGGAAAACACAACCGCCAAAAAGCTTTACACAGATGCTACTATGATCTCTTCCGAATATCTGCCAAGATATTTTTCGGAGGACATCTCTCTTTCGGATATCCATGCGCAGCTGAATGGAATGCAGGAGTACACTTCTGCAAACTTGTGGTTCGTGGAATCCGACGGAACACTGATCACGTCTTCTATTTTATCCGGACAACCTTCTGCTCCTGAGAAGATCAAAGAGTTTAATCCGGCGGAAAACGGAAGCAGTACCTATCAGATCAGTGATTATCACGGTTATTTTGACGAAGATATGATCACAATCATCACACCAGTGACAAACAGCTATTTTGTGAAGGGATACTTACTCATCCATAAGCCTGTTTCCCACTTGGATGAAGAATGTAAGACACTTTTATTACCGGTGTATATTACTGCTTTTGTCATCTATCTTCTGTCATTTTCCATTTTGGCGGCATTTCAATTCTTCGTCTATCGCCCTCTTCGGCAAATCACAGAGGCGGCGAAGCAATATGCCTCCGGCAATCTGGAGTATGAGATACCAGTCACTACACAGGATGAGATTGGATATTTGTCCGCTTCGTTAAATTATATGTCCACACAATTGAAAGATATGGACGACTATCAGAAAAAATTTATTGCAAACGTATCCCATGACTTTCGTTCTCCGCTCACCTCTATCAAAGGGTACTTGGAAGCGATGGCAGATGGAACCATTCCTGTAGAAATGCAGGACAAATATTTTAAGATTATTTTATTTGAAACCGAGCGTCTGACCGATCTGACTCAGGATCTTCTGACACTCAATCAATTTGATACAAAGAATATGCTTTTGGACAAAACATCATTTGACATCCATGAAGTCATCAAAAATACAGCTGCAACTTTTGAAGGAACCTGCACTGGCAAGAGAATCTCTATCAAATTACTCTTTGCCACCAAAGTACTTAATGTCTCAGCTGACAAACGAAAAATCCAACAGGTTTTATACAACCTTTTGGATAACGCTATCAAATTCAGTCCAAATGATTCTGAAATCATAATAGAGACAACCGAACACAATGAAAAAGTATTTGTTTCAGTCAAGGATCACGGAATTGGAATCCCGAAAAAAAGTCTCAATAAAATTTGGGAACGTTTCTACAAGACAGACTTATCCCGCGGAAAAGATAAAAAAGGAACTGGACTTGGGCTTTCCATTGTAAAAGAAATCATTCAGGCTCACAAACAAAATATCAACGTTGTGAGCACGGAAGGTGTCGGGACAGAATTTACGTTTTCATTACAAAAAAGGATGCCTTAATAAAGCATCCTTTTTATTGCGTTTTTATCCATATTATCTTTTGTCACCCATGTATATCCACTGTCGATCACCGCTTCATTGCCAAGCCCCAACACATCTCTTACCGCTGCAACAACAGTCGCATATCCCATTCCATACGGATTCTGTACAATCAGCCCATTCACCTTTCCTTCTTTTAACAGCTTCATCTGATCGTTTCCACCATCAAATCCAACCACACTCAGATCATCCCGATCCACCTCAGTCAACACATCTGTCACCAGTTTTGTCGCGCTCAGATTCATCGCACAAATCCCTTTCAAATTCGGATGCTGCTCTAAAATATATTTTATAACATCCTCCTGTGTCAGTGATTCCGCCTGAATCTCTTCTTCTCCTTCTGCTTTAGCTGCATTCTTTTCTTCTGCAATTGCCTTTGCCTTCTCCTCTAACTGATCCATGTAATACACATCTACGATCTGCACATTCGGATACGATGCTGCAATCTCATCCCGGAACCCTTTTTCTCTTTCCTGTGTATTCATAGCCTGAGAATCCGGCATGATCAATGCCACTTCCCCATTTTCATCCATAATAGAAGCAAGTTTTGACGCTGCCGTCTTTGCAGCCTCTTGGTTGTTCGTAGAACATGTCGCTACCACTCCCTGATACTCACTTCCCGAATCAAATGCAACAATCGGAATATCATTTTCTGCCGCAAGATCAAATTGTACCTCGCATGCTGTCGCATCTACTACTGAAATTCCAACCGCAACCGGGTATCTGGCAAGCTCTTCATCCAAAATATTAACCTGTTCATCCACATCGTCGCTCTCGCTTGGCCCACTGTAATTCAGACGTACTTTGTCATCCCCTTTATACCCAAGCATAGAATTGATGTCCGCAACTGCTCTTTCCGCTCCCTCTTTCACTTCATTCCAATAACTGTCATTGCTGTTTCTTCCTATAATAGAAATATATGATCCCGGTTCTAAATTCAGATTCTCAACATTGGAATATGCAATTGGGCGGAGCACATCAAGTTTACTCTGATTCTCATTCTCTTCCTTCCCGGTCTTATCCACTGTTGTCTGCTGCTCTTCCCCGTCGTTTATTGTTTTTTTTGAGCACGCAGTTCCCATTAAAGTAATACAAAGAATCCCTGCGATTATTTTCCATCTTTTCTTCATATTTATAGTTCTCCTAAGTCAATTCTTAATTTTATCCTTTATCACTATACACCAAAATCTTCAAAAATAGGATAAATTATTTCTTAAATTTTTCTGCATAACCCAATATTTTGATAAATTTTTATCAAAAATTGTATACTGTATCCGTTTTTGTACAATATATGCCTTGCGTTAAATTATTATCTAATGTTATAATAAGCTCGATTGAAATACTATTCATTTTTTATTTAATAAATTATATCTAACAGGAGGATTTTACCAATGGAAAAAAATTGGAATTCTAATTGGGACGGGTTCAAACCAGGACGTTGGAACCGTACATCTGTAAATGTCCGCAACTTTATTCAGGAGAACTACACTCCATATGAAGGAGATGACTCTTTCTTAGCAGGACCTACAGAAGCTACTACAAAACTTTGGGCTCAGGTTATGGACCTTTCTAAACAAGAGCGTGAAGCTGGCGGAGTATTAGATATGGATACAAAGATCGTATCTACTATTACTTCTCACGGACCGGGATACTTAGACAAAGACTTAGAGCAGATCGTTGGTTTCCAGACAGATAAACCTTTCAAACGTTCTCTTCAGCCATTTGGTGGTATCCGTATGGCTCAGAATGCATGCCATGAAAATGGATACGAAGTAGATCCTGAAGTTGTAAAAATCTTTACTGAATATAGAAAGACACATAATCAGGGGGTTTTTGATGCTTACACACCAGAGATGAGATTAGCCAGAAAATCAGCTATCATCACAGGTCTTCCGGATGCTTACGGACGTGGACGTATTATCGGTGACTACCGTCGTGTTGCATTATACGGAACAGACTGGTTGATCGAAGACAAAAAACAACAGCTTGCTACTTCTTTAGTAAGAATGACTGGTGAAAATATCCGTCTTCGTGAAGAATTATCAGAACAGATCCGTGCACTTGGAGATTTAGCAAAATTAGGTCAGATCTACGGATATGACATTTCTAAACCAGCTGCTAACGCAAAAGAAGCTATCCAGTGGTTATACTTTGGATACCTTGCAGCTGTTAAAGAGCAAAACGGTGCTGCAATGAGTCTTGGACGTACTTCTACATTCCTTGATATCTATATCCAGCGTGACTTAGACAGAGGATTGATCACAGAAGAACAGGCTCAGGAATACATTGACCACTTCATCATGAAGTTACGTCTTGTTAAATTTGCTCGTACACCAGAGTACAATGCATTATTCTCAGGTGACCCAACATGGGTAACAGAGTCTATCGGTGGTGTTGGTGTTGACGGACGTCCGCTTGTTACAAAGACATCTTTCCGTTACCTTCACACATTAGATAACTTAGGTACAGCTCCAGAACCAAACTTAACAGTACTTTGGTCAACACGTTTACCAAAAGCATTCAAAGAATACTGTGCTAAGATGTCAATTAAATCATCTTCTATCCAATATGAAAATGATGATTTAATGCGTCAGACTCACGGAGATGACTACGCAATTGCTTGCTGTGTATCTTCTATGAAAGTTGGTAAAGAGATGCAGTTCTTCGGAGCTCGTGCAAACCTTGCAAAATGTTTATTATACGCAATCAACGGTGGTGTTGACGAGAAACTGAAAGTTCAAGTTGGACCAAAATACCGTCCGGTTGAAGGCGATGTGCTTAATTACGATGATGTAATGGAAAAATTCGATGACATGATGGAATGGTTAGCAGGACTTTATGTAAATACATTGAACATCATCCACTACATGCATGACAAATACAGCTACGAAAAACTTCAGATGGCTCTTCATGACAGAGAAGTAAAACGTTACTTCGCAACAGGTATTGCAGGACTTTCTGTTGTAGCTGACTCATTAAGCGCTATCAAATACGCAAAAGTAACACCAATAAGAGATGAAGACGGACTAGTTGTAGACTACAAAGTAGAAGGTGAATTCCCTAAATACGGTAACAACGACGATCGTGTTGACGAAATCGCAGTTGAAATCGTTCGTTCATTCATGGACAAAGTAAGAAAACACCATACATACCGCCAAGGTGTGCCAACAACTTCTATCTTAACAATTACTTCTAACGTAGTATATGGTAAGAAAACTGGTAATACACCAGATGGTAGAAAAATGGGAGAGCCTTTAGCTCCAGGTGCTAACCCAATGCACGGACGTGATACTCACGGTGCTTTAGCATCACTTGCTTCTGTTGCTAAGATTCCATTCAGACACGCACAAGACGGTATTTCAAATACATTCTCAATCATTCCGGGTGCTCTTGGAAAAGAAGACCAGGTATTCGCTGGAGACTTAGATCTTGACAGAATCGAAGAATGCGGAAACCAGGCTTGCAATATTCCAAACATCATGGAAAGCATCGACAACGAATAAGATCGAAGGAGGAATTTAAGATGGCAGTAAATCAACAACAAGTAGATAACTTAGTAAACATGTTAGATGGATACGTAGAACAAGGTGGACACCACTTAAACGTTAACGTATTTACAAGAGAAACTTTATTAGACGCTCAAAAACATCCTGAAAACTACCCACAATTAACTGTTCGTGTTTCAGGATACGCTGTAAACTTTATCAAATTGACAAAAGAACAGCAAGACGACGTTATCTCACGTACATTCCACGAAGGTATGTAAGCGATAAAGTTCACACATTAGTAAAAGCCGGACAGGGTCATGCTCGCATGGAAACCTGGCCGGTTTTCTACTAATGAGATGGACGAACGTATATGAGCAAACATAGTTGCAAAAGGAGACTTTTTTATGACCAAAGGTTATATTCATTCTATCGAGAGCTGTGGTACAGTAGATGGTCCCGGAATCCGTTATGTAATCTTTTTCCAAGGTTGTCCTATGAGATGTCTCTATTGTCATAATCCAGACACTTGGGAACCAAACAAAGGCACTCAGATGACCGTAGATGAAGTGTTAGAAGGTTTCTACAGTAATATGCCATTCTATCACAACGGTGGTGTTACTGTGACCGGCGGAGAGCCTATGATGCAGATGGATTTTCTCATTGAACTATTTACCAAACTTCACAAAGATGGAATTCACACTTGTATTGATTCTTCCGGCATTATGTTTCAACCAGATAATGAGACATTTATGAATAAACTGGATACTCTTCTTGAAGTGACAGATTTAATCATGCTTGACATCAAACACATTAACCCTCAAAAACATAAAGAGCTTACCGCTCATTCGAATGAGCGTATTCTTGCATTTGCAAAATATCTTGATGAAAAGCATATTCCAGTCTGGATTCGTCATGTTGTAGTTCCAGGGATTACTTTATACAAAGAATATTTAGAAGAATTAGGACATTTTCTTGGCACACTGAACAATGTCCATGCACTGGACGTGCTTCCGTATCATTCCATGGGAAAAGTAAAATATGAAAATCTTAATATGGATTATCCTTTAAAAGATACACCGGAAGCAACTAAGGAAGAGGCAGCAGCGGCAAAAAATATCATTTTGTCCGCCTATAAATGTACTAAATTGAAAGCATAAAATTGCTTGTATATTTGGTCTGTTTGTATTAAAATAAATGAAAGGGTAGATATATTTCATATCTATCAAATGTACAAAAAGGAGGATACATACTATGGCACACGTAATTAGTGATGAATGCGTAAGCTGTGGAGCTTGCGAAGCTGAATGTCCTGTAGGAGCTATTTCTCAGGGTGCTGACCACTACGAAATCGATAAAGATGCATGTGTTGACTGTGGCGCTTGTGCAGCACAATGCCCAACAGGAGCAATCTCTGCTGAATAATAAATAATCGAAAAGTGATCACAAAGTTTAAAAGTGTCGCAGATTTTTAGTCTGTGGCACTTTTTATATTACACTCATGCCTGAATAAGTTTTTTAAGAATTCCTCTGTATATAAAATACTATATGATTTTTAGCCTCGAATATTTGACTTGATTTAGATTTGTAACAGACTGGCAGATAAAAATTATCTGCCATAAAAGACCTGTTCTATGATTGTTTCACTGTGGCAAAAACACGAGCTGCTTCCGCAGAGAATCTGATAAACTTCCGAGTTTGCCCAACAATCTCACAATGGTTTCTTTCTGCATTTCTTGCTTTCCTTCATTTCTTCCAACAACTCTTTCTTCGCTCAGCATCTCTTGAAAAACCATAAATCTTTCCCCCATTTCCCGGTTGACTTTAATCTTTTCAATCGTTTTTTGAAGTTGTCTTACAAATGGATCTTCCGACTCTTCTTTGCTCTCCTTCAAGTCTGCTTTTACGAACTTCAAAAAGTTGACCAGACTTTCAGATACTTCCTGAGGATTCTCCCCACGTGTACTCAGGAAAATGGTATACCTCTCATCTCCAAGATCGACCGCGCTCTCCTCCTCGCAGATATTGCAGAACGTATATTTATATTTTTTATCTCCAAACGGATCAAAGTCACAGATAAAAATGACATACGCCGGCGGAAGATCCTCATAGTCTCTTCCGGAAAGCAACAAATCCATATCCATCTGACCGTGATAATATCTGCTTCGCTTTCCTAAATGCGGTGTGCTTGCCGCCTGCATCTCAACATTATAGCATGTCTGTTCTTCATCCTGGGCATAAATGTCAAGACGCACCCCTTTATACTCCGGATGATAGACAACACTCTTCTCCTTGCTAATTTCAACGCGGGCAATCGGAAATCCTAAAACCATCTCCAGATTTCCCTCCATTTCTACAGAGGAATTCTTATTGACATCATAGCACACCGATACTTTAAATACAATGAAAAGTTCTGTCGAAATTTGATGAGCGTTTTTTTACAGCTTATGGACAATCTTATGGTATGATATATATGTTACATATTCATTCTAATTTAATAGGGGGTTAATATTGTATGGGCGAAGTTCATTATATGATTTCAGAAGCTGCCAAACGTGTAAATGTTGAAACCCATGTTTTAAGATATTGGGAAGAAGAACTTTCACTATCTATAGGGCGCACAGAAATGGGACATCGATACTATACAGAAGATGACATACAGCTTTTTTGCTGTATCAAAGAACTAAAAGAACAAGGGATACAGTTAAAGGAGTTAAAGGGACTCATCCCTGATATGCTGCGAACGAGAGACAAACTTAAACTTCAAAAAGAACCTAAAGAAGATCCAACCGTTTCAAATTCGGTTTCCGAGGAGCAACTGGACATGGCTTCTAATGCATCATTAGAAAAGATTCAACTGCAAATAGAAGAAATCTTTCAACATGCGATGCTTGAAAACAATAAGATTCTGGAAGAATCTGTAAGCCAGTCCATTTCTCAAGCAATTATCAAAGAAATGAATTACCTGTTTCAAGCTCAGGACCGGCAGGAAGAGGACCGTTATAAAAAACTTGATCATCTAATCCGTCAACAGCAGACTTATCGCAAAGAATCTGCACGTTCCGCTCCTATCAGGAAATTAAGAAAACTGTTTGAAATGTGAATAAAGGCGGTTCATCCTTGAACCGCCTCACTTCATTTTAATATCTTCTTTTTCTTCTGACTATTACAATTCCAAATCCCGCTACAACCATAGCTAACATCATCCAGACAACTGTACTGCTGTCTCCTGTTACTGGTGTCTCTTTATCCGGTTGATTTTTATCCGGTTTTTCCGCTTCTGGTTTTCCCGTTTCCGGTTTTCCTGGTGTCGGAGTATCTACTTTCTTCAAAAGTTTTTTCGCTTCCTCGAACTTACTTGTGAGATTAGAAAGAACTCCATCTACATCGTCCTGTGTCGCCTTATCATCATTGTATACGCTCCGTGCGTCTTCCAGAATAGATTTTAATGTTTCCTTATATGCCTCGATTGACTTCTCTGTATAAACAGTATCTTTCAGACTTTCTGTAAACTTGTCTACCTCAGCCAGCTTGTCTTTCAATGCTGTCTTATCTACTTCCTCTGGATCCGGGTCTACTGCTACTTTCTCCAAAAGTTTCTGCGCATCTTTAAACTTACTGTTCAATGCCTTCACAGCATTATCAACTTCATCCTGTGTCGCTTTCTCATTTCCATAGACTTCTTTTGCATCTTCAAGTGTATCGTTCAAAGCTGCCTTGTATGCTTCGATTGACTCTTTTGTATACTCTGTGTCTGTCAAAGCATCTGTAAAAGCATTTACTTCGTCTAACTTGTCTTTCAATGCTGTCTTATCTACAACAATGGATGGTTTGTCTGTTTCTGTAAGCACATAGCTTTCACCTTCTGTCGTCTCAAATGTCACGCGGCCGTCTTTCCCTTCAACACCTGATACAGCTACTTTGTTTCCTTTGCTGTCTCTTACATCGACATATTCCCAATCTCCAGCCTGTACTGTACATGTTCCGCCATTGTTTGAAACAATCTTAGCCTCTGTCAGCGCTCCATCTTTCCAGCTCTCGCTCACTTCAAAATTGCCTCTTGCAACAAGCCCGCTTACAGATCCTGTTGTCCATTGTTCATCCGGCATAGCTGGAAGCAGATTGATATATCCTGCATTTGACTGTAAAAGCATCTCAGCCACACCACTTGTGAATCCAAAGTTTCCGTCAATCTGGTATGGTGCATGAGAATCCCAAAGGTTTGAATAAATACCCGTTTTAATAAACTGATTGATAATCTGATAAGAATGATTTCCATCACCTGTTCTTGCCCATGTGTTTAATCTTTGTGCGATTCCCCATCCTGTCGCATTATCTCCACGCGCTGTCAGAGAAACTTTTGCCGCATCCATATACTGTTTATTATCTACAGTTACTAAATCTCCTGGATATACGCCAAGCAAATGTGACATATGACGATGTTTCGCGTCAAATGGCGGAATTGCACCGTTTGCTGTCTGACCAAATTCGGTCTCATCATACCACTCTTTAATCTGCCCGCTGTCACCGATTTCGATTGGTTTTAATCCATCACGGTATTTTGTCCATTCATCAATCTGTTCTTTTGAAACTGTTCCTGCCTCATTTGCATTCAAAGCTTCTGCTGCCTCAATACAATCGTTAAACAGCTGCCATACAAGCACGTTTTCATATACGTTTCCTGCTGTATATGGACCATGTTCCGGTGAATATGCCGGAACTGTTACATAACGTTTTGTTCCATCTGCATCTGTTACTTCTTTTAAGATAGACATGTAGAATTTTGCTTCTTCTTCCATCATTGGGAAAATCTCAGACTCTAATTTTTCCACATCGCCTGAATACTCATACGCTTCATATACATTCTGCAAAATCCACGGAACTGCTGCCGGAGACCATCCCCAGCTAAACGCCCATCCCGGACAAGTCCATCCAAATGGTGTGTTCTGTGTATTTGCCATGAAGCCATTCTGTTTACCATCTGAATTATCAATTCCGAAATATGTAGATGCAGTGATACGTCCTGGTTTACGCAATCCTTCCACGTAGTCAATCAACGGCTCTGCACACTCCGCCATATTTGTCACATAAGTCGGCCAATAGTTCATCTGAAGATTTACATTCATATGATAGTCACTTCCCCATGCGACCGGACTATTCGCTGCACCTGTACAATCCAGCCATACTCCCTGCAAGTTTGCCGGCAGTTTATCCCCTTCTCTTGAAGAAGAAATCTGCAGATAACGTCCATACTGGAAAATCATTGTCTCCAAATAAGCTTTTTCTTCTGTACTTGCATTTCCATCTTTATATGCTTTGATCAATTCATCAATTGTCTTATCTGACGCCTCCTGACCAAAATCAATTTTTACTCTGTCATAGATGTTTTTATAATCAGCCTGAGCATTTTCTTTTACTTGATCATACCCTTGTTTTGTTGCATCATCCATCACTTTTTTAACTTCATCTGCAAGTTGCTGATCTGTCTGGCCAGTACGGTATTCCGGATGTACCATCTCATAATCTGTGTCCGCTGTGACATAGATATATACTTCTGTCGCATCACTGACAAGAAGTGTTCCTTCTTTTCCTTCTACCGGAGTGACCTCACCGTCTTTTGTTACAACTTTCAACCGCCCATTTAATTTCAAATCATTGTCTTTCATCTTACCTGCAACAATAATCGAATCGTCCTCTGTTGTATATGTAACTTCTTTTCCAAGAGATTTGTCGCCCGGCTGATCTACAGGGAAACTTACCTCAAATTCCAATGGACGCATCTCGCCTTCAGAGCCTTTGATTTCCTCCGCTGTCAGTTTCATCGCAATCACATTGTCCGGATAACTTGCAAAATACTCACGATAGTAATGTGTATTATCTCTGTCATAAGACACTGTCGCAAGCGCTGTATCGATGTCCAATGCTCTCTCGTAGTTTGTTGTCTCTGTATGTTCCTCTTTATCAGGATCCTCTTCCTTCATTGTAGTTACAATACCGTCAAAAGAGACTTTATTGCCTTTTACACCCTTAATAGTAAGTGTGTGCTCACCTTTTGTCAGCCCTGCCACATTCACAAGACTTGCTCTTGAAAAAGCAGATGCGTGTGTGTTTACCTCTGTCCACTCCTTCGCATCGTCTACTTTGTATTGGAACTTGCCCAATCCGCTGCTCTTTGCTCCAAAGAGTTCAAATCCTGTTCCTGTAAACTTACATGTAAGAGTTGCTCCTTCTGCATTGGCAGCATCTACATATACTTCGTCTTTTCCAAACCAGGAATCTGCATCATTTTCGTTATTTGCCGCACGATCCCAGCGCGCCCAGCTTCCTTCAAATTTTACTTTTTCGCTTTCTACTGTCGGGTTCCAGTCAATTGTCTCCCCTTCTAATACTTTCAAATAATCAAAAGATGTTTTCGCTCTGCCTGCATCATCTCTTATTGATTCAAATGTTAGTGTATGTGTTCCCTGCTCCAAACCTGAAATTTCAAACAAAACAACTCCTGTCTGTTTCGTAGCGGAATACATACTTCCGGTAACCTCTTTGCCATCTACCGTCGCTTTGAAATTCCCCATCTCATTGTATTTTACACCGATCATCTGAATTCCGGTTCCCTCAAACGATACAGTGAATTTTCCCGGGTCGTTTGTATAATGTTCTGAACCGCCTTCCCAATCAGGCTGTGGATATGAATGCCACATAGATTCATATTTGATCTCATCGCTTGTATCACTGATGATCTTTTCTTCTTCCTGAGGTTCTTCTCTGTCAAAATCCAGATAAATATCGCCCCATCCCTGATAAGCGCCATATTCTCTTGAACTTGTACCAACTAACTTTTCGCACATGCTGGATGCATTACTGTCCCCAGTCAAAAATGCATTCTGCACGGATTTCACATAATCAGACATTGACTGCCCATTCACTGTGCTGATATTTCCGCCTGTATAAGGTTGTGTCTCAGAAGGTCCGCCATTCCACAATGTCTTCTGATTGAATGTCAGGTGCTCTTTTTCTACTTCACCATATATGTTCGCTCCCATATAAGAGTTTCCGATTGGAAGAGATAACTGCTGCCACCAGTCTGTATCACTTCCTGGTTTTGTAAAATTACCTGAAGATCCTGTCAATTTTCCTTTTGACAATGGCTCGTCAAAACGAATCTTCATTGGATCCTGATCAGGCTTTGTGGATGCCGCCTGTGCAACAGTCGCATCAGGAAAATTTACTCCGGAAACTGCAAGCATTGCTGCCATCGTCCCACCAAGCACTTTTTTGACACATGTCTTCCCATGTTTTTTCCATTTCATCATGCTTTTCTCACTTTCCGCATTCCTAAAAATAATGCTTTTTATATAATTTTCTTTTTCCTTTCTATTATAGCCACTTCATATGTCAAATACAACAATTTTCTTCCCCAAAATATGCTTTATTGTTATATTTTGACATTTTTCTCTCACAACCAAACATTGTTCTGCACAAAAAAAGAGAGTGGAAATCTGTTTTTTTATTCAGATTCCATCTCTTTTTTTTGCTCTTGTTTTATTCAGCCTTTATGCTCTGCGTCTCTTTCTCAACACAGCAACTGCCACTGCAAAAATTGCAGTAATTCCTACAATTGACCAAACAGCCGCATTCACGTTATCGCCAGTTACCGGTTTCTTGTTATCACCTTTATTATCCGTATTATCTTTGTCCGGATTTTCTGGCTGTGTACTATTGCTAACTTTTTTCAACTGTTCCGTTGCATCTTTGATTGCCAGGACAGCATCTTTTACGTCCTTCTCAGTTGCTTTTTCATTGTCAAGTACTGCTTTTGCCTGATCCATAGCTGCTTGATATACCTTCCAACTGTCAGCTGTGTAGTTTGCCTCTTTGTAATATTCCAGACATTCGTTATAGTATTTTTCCAATGCGGATTTATCTACTTTGTCAGGTGTAACCGGAAGTTTCGGAATTGCTCGTTCTTCTCTCACTTCACAGCCCTCACGTTTACATGTCCGGACTTCCAAGCCTTCCTCAGTTTCAGTTGGCTCTTTTTCTACTGTCCACTCTGTGAAATCGTGTCCTAAAGCTTTCACTTCAGTTCCTTTTTCCACTACGGTATCACAAACTTTACATACCTCATCACCAGTATAACCATCTTTTGTACATGTAGCTTCTTTGGCATTGCGTGTTTCTGCATCATGACCTTTTGCTTCTATAACTGTTCCTGCCTTCACAGTCTCTTTACAGTCCTTACATACTGTATCACCTGTGTAACCAGCCTCTGTACATGTGGCATCTGTTTGATTCCGAACCTCTGTGTTCTTATGCTCACAATCTGGTTTTTCTTCTCCGCCTACAGTCACTTCGTAGTAGTCAAAGCATACTTTCGGACTTGTAACACCGGCGTCTTTTGCATCCTGTGCCAGACCATCTACGGTCACTTTGACAGTATGTTTTCCATCTGCTAAATCTAATTTTTCAAATACTTTCTTCTGTGGCTCACTTCCTGCTACTGTCGTGAAAGTAGATACTTTTCCAGCTTCCTGACCGTCAATTTCAATCTTAAGCTGCGCTCCTCCTGTATTTCCGGATTTTTCTAATTTCATCACATACAAGCCAATGCCTGTTCCGTTGAATTCAAATGAGAAGCTTGCACCATCTGTTGTCGTCTCAGTCTCTGTGCCATTGTAATGTTTTCCTTCATCCCACTTTGTCCAGTTCGCATCATATTTGATGCTAGAATCACGGTCATCATATTTTACAGTTGTCGCTTCTTTTGTGATTGTGATTGTCTTTGTCGCCGTCAGTTTTTCATTTTCTTTGTCTGTTGCTGTCACAACGACTGTTCCAGCCTTCACTGCTGTCAGAAGACCATTTGCATCGATTGTCGCAACCTCTTGTTTATCTACAGACCAGGCCACTCCTGCACCTGCTGCACCTTCTGGTGTATACACTGCTTCCAGCTGCAATGTCTTCGATGCATTCATATTCAAAGAGTCAGCACCTGTAATTTGTAATCCTGTTGCTTCCACCGCCGCATCAAATTCAAATGCATCCAGAGAAATCTTACCCTGTTTTACAACTAATTTTACTTTGTGAATCCCTTTGTCCAAACCAGTTACTTCAGTAAGTACTTGCTGTCTCTGGCATGTACTAGAGGTTGTGCTCACATCCTTTTTCTTCAACTCTCCATCTACATATAAATCAAATGTCCGGCAGTCTGTATTTTTCATACCGATCACACGAACTCCTGTTCCATAGAAATAAAGTTCTGCTGTATCGCCTACTGTATTAGAGTATTTCTCTGTTTTTTCATACTGACCTTCCTGTGGTCCCCAGTTGCCCCAGCCGGAAGAATACTCGATTCTGCTGTCACGATCATCAATCTTATTGGTTACAGCCAACTGCTCTGGTGTGATTTTCGAAGTCTTCTCTCCTTCTTTTCCTTCTACCACTGCTGCTACTTTATAAGTTGTTCCTTCTGCGAAATCTTCTGCTTTGTATTCTGTCCCTTCCACTTCGCCGACCTTATTGTATGTTGTTCCGTCTGTTGATGCATATACAACATATTTTTCTGCGTTTGCCACTGCATCAAATGTCACGATTGCTGTGTTATCTTTATAAATCGCAGATGCATTTGCCGGAGCTTTTACCGGTCTTTCCGGAATCTCAGTCATTGTGTAAGTCTCGCCCTTTGTCGTATTGAATTTAATACGGTCTTCACTTACTTTTTCAACTGTTACTTCTGCACCTTTACTGTCTACAATTTTCGCCTTCGCGATGCCAGGATATCCAATCTCACATTCTCCACCATTTTTAGAAAGAATTTCAGCTTTTGTCAGGCTTGTCTTTGCCCAATCCATATCCACTTCAAAATTGCCACGTGCAATCAGTCCATCTACACTTCCATCTGCCCATACATCCGGAATTGCCGGAAGAAGATTGAGATATCCCATATTGCTCTGCAGCAGCATCTCAGACACACCTGATGTGTATCCGAAGTTACCATCAATCTGGAATGGTGCATGTGTATCCCAAAGGTTTGGATAAATTCCACCTTTGAACAGGTTCTGGATCAATTCATGTGCTTTATTGCCTTCTCCAAGTCTTGCCCATGTATTGATGCGCTGTCCCATCCCCCAGCCTGTACTGTTGTCTGTACGATAGTCCATCGAAACTTTTGCTGCCTGCAGCCATTCTTCTTTCTGTGCAATCAAATCTCCCGGGAAGAGTCCTAACATATGTGATAAATGTCTGTGTCCTGCCGGATCAGCTCCTTGTGGCTTCATACTATCCAACGTTGTCTCTTCATACCATTCTTTAATCTGTCCGTCGTCACCGATTTCAATTGGTCCTTTTAATTTTGACTGATTCTCTTTCCATTTTGCTGCAAGCTCTGTATCTTGTCCAAGTACCTCAGCCGCTTTTGCAGCATCTTCATACAACTGCCAAATCAATGTATGCTCATATGTATTACCTGCAGTATATGGTCCGTGTTCCGGTGAGTAAGATGGAGAAGATACTAATTTGCCATCTTTATCTTCTGTCAAAATCTGATTATAGAATGTAGCTTCTTCTTTTAGCATTGGGTAAATATTTTCTTCCATAAATTCAGTATCGCCTGTGAACTCATAGTATTCCCAACAGTTTTGAAGAATCCATGGCACTGCCGCCGGAGACCATCCCCAGCTAAATGCCCATCCCGGACAAGTCCATCCAAATGGTGTATTCTGTGTATGAGCCATGAAACCATTTGCCTCGCCGTCTTTGCTCTCTACACCGGCATAGACTTTCGCAGTCACACGTCCAGGCTCTCTTAAAGAATCCACATAGTCAATCAATGGCAATGCACATTCTGAAAGATTTGTAGAATATGTAGGCCAGTAGTTCATCTGAAGGTTTACATTCATATGATAGTCTGAGCTCCATGGTGGATTTGTCAGACTATTCCATACTCCCTGTAGATTGGATGGAAGCTGTGAATCTTCTCTTGAAGAGGCAATTGTCAAATATCTACCGTACTGGAATAACATATTCTCCAACTGGCGTTTTTCCGACTCGCTGGCACTTCCGTCCTTGTATGTCTTCAATAAGTCATCTGTTGTCTTTTCAGACACTGTCTGTCCAATATTTAAAGATACGCGGTTGAACAGTTCCTGATAATCTTCTAAATGTGTTGCTTTTACTTCTTTGTATCCCTTTTCTACTGCTTTATCCACAGTTTCTTTTACACGTTTTGCTAACGCTTCATCCGTCTCACCTGTGCGGTAATAGTAATCTTCTGTCTTGTCTTCATTATAAAATGCATTCTTGTAATCCGTAGCTGCTGACAAATACACAGTAACTGCACTTGCATCTTTTACCGTCAATTTGTCCCCTGAACCTGTCACAGAACCATTATCCGCTTTCACCGTCAGATAAGATGCATATTTCATCTGATTGTCTGTCAGTGCTCCGCATAATTTTAATGTATCATTTCCTTCCGCCACGGTCTTTCCGCCTTGCTTTGAAGGAAAACGTACATCCAAATTCAATTTTTCTGAGCCTTTTGCTTCCAAACGTGCAACTAAGACATCATCGTCATGGCTCATAAAAAATTCTCTTGTGTACTGTGTACCGTCTTCTTTGAACGAAACAGTCGAGATTGCTGTCTTAAGATCCAGATCTCTCTGATATTCTGTCGCATTTTTCTCTGTGATATCTTTGTAATCAAAATAAATATCGCCCCACGGCTGATAAGCGCCGTATCCGTTACTTATTCCAACCAGCAGATTATTACATGCCGCAGTCGCTTCAGAAGTTTTTCCTTCCGCAAATAATTTCTGGATATTTTTCAGTGACGCTCCGTCCTGCCCTTTTTCTGTTGAGTTTCCACCCATATAGTCTTTTCGGCTTTCACTCGGACCGCCTGTCCAAAGTGTCTTCTCATTGAATGTCAAATGTTCACTTGCAATTTCTCCGTAGACATTCGCTCCCATATCACCATTACCAATCGGCAATGTATGTTGCTGCCATCTGTTTTTTTCGTCTGTATCATACCCAGAACCGGCACCAAGAATATTCGTGCCTTGTGATGTTGGCTCATCGTACCAAAGCCTTAATTCATTCCCTTTTTCTTCTGCATGCACATTTGCCTGTGGAAATGATATTCCAGATGTTGCCATCACTGCTGCAAACGCACCTGCCACTACACGTTTTAAATGTTTTCTTTTCATAATTTCCCTTTCCTTTTTATATTTTTACTAATATTTCTTTCTATCCTCCTTTTCTTTTAAACATTTCGCACATATACATTCTTACTATACCATATTCCTCATTCTTTTTGCATATATTTTCCCATTTTTTATATGTAAACTTGCAAAAAGGCACAAACCCAAATGGATTTGTGCCTTTTTAGTAAGCTTATCTCTTATCTTGTTTCTCTTTTTCTTCTTATTACAACTACTACCGCGCCGACTGCCAATAACATTACAACTGCTGTCATTCCCCATGTTGTCATATCTCCAGTTGTCACATTGCCATTTCCACCATTATTTCCTTCTCCGTTAGGCGTTGTTGGTGTTGGCGGTGTTGTCGGCTCTTTGCCTGCATCTTCCAGCTCTTTGTTCAGAATACCTGTAATCTCAACTAATACTTTCAATGCATTGTCAACTTCGTCCTGTGTTGCATTTTCATTCTCAAGTACTGCTTTCACATCAGCAAGTACTGTCTGATATTTCTGCCAGTTTTCTTTTGAATGATTTGTCTCTTTGTAGTAAGCAAGACAGTCTTTGTAGAATTTCTCTAATTTTGATTTATCTGCAGATGGCTCTACTGGTTTTTCCACCTCTTTTAATGCATTTATCGCTGCATTTAATTCGCTTGTCGCTTCGTCAATCTCATCTTGTGTCTTAGCATTCGCCAAAACGTCTTTCGCTTTACTTAAAGCTGCCTTAAATGCATCTTTTTCCACACCGTCTTTGTACTTATCCAAGTCTAATGTTTCTGCTTTGTCAATCGCCTTTTGCAGATCCTCTTTATCCAGTATCACTTCGTCTTTTGTTACTGTCACTGTACATGACGCCAGTTTCCCGATCGCATTTTTAATCGTGATAGTCGCTGTTCCGGCTTTCAAACCTGTTACGACTCCATTCTGATTTACCTTTACAACTTCTTTATCAGAAGAACTCCATACGATTCCTGTCAAAATGGTGTCCTCATTGTGTTTAGCTTCCAATCTGACTTTTTCACCGACTTTTATTGTAACATCATCTAATGTCGCCGAATCTGCAACCTTCTGCATGCGAAGCGGAACTACTTCTGCTATTGCCGCAAAGTTTCCTTTTCCTTCTTCTACATAAATCTTAATTGTTTTTACATTCGCTACACTTTCAAACAGAGATGTAATCCACTGTCCGCCTGCTCTCTGCGCATTATCAACAGAAATTGTATCGCTGGAAGCAACTTTCTCTCCTGCTGCATCAAAGGCTTCATAGTGATATTTGTAAACAATACCATTATTCGTTCCCGGTCTCTGCTGGAATTTGAATCCTCCAATTGACATTTCTTTTCCAAGATCGACTGTGAGAATTGCAGGATTTTCTTTGCTCACAGTAAATCCACTCCACTGTGAATGCCAGTATGTGGAAGAGTCACCGTCTGTTGCTGCTGATGCAACACCGCTTCCTGCCGGTTCTCCGGAGGATTGTTCTGTGTTTGCAGAAGATGTGATTCCATCAAATTCCTCTCTTGGAATCTCTGTCACTACACCGTCTGTAACCGTGATCTCAAATGTAATCTTCTCATCTTTTGAAAGCGTCGCTGTCAAAGTTGCTGTTCCTGCTGCAAGTGCTTTTACAACTCCTGCTTCTTTGTCCACTACTGCAACTTTATCATTGCTTGTTTCCCATGTAATCTGATCTAGATTATTTCCATAAATTTTTGCAGTTTCACCTTTGTAAAGCTCTGTAGATTCCAATGTCACAGATGTTGCATCTTTCTCCTCTGTGATCACAAGATTGTCGAGAACGAAGTCTCTTTGTCCCATGCTTCCTGTTCCGGCTTTGCTTCCGTTTTCGTACAGACCAATCCATGTCTGTCCGCTTCCCGAACCAACTACCTGCATTTTTACATGTTTTGTCTCATCTTCACCACGTGCCTGAGCCAGATACTCATCATCTGAAGGAGTGGTGTAAGTTGTTCCATCACCAACTACCATCGCATACGCTTTATCCGGTCCTGACTGGTAGTCAAACTCTACTGTATACACTTTACCAGGTTCAAAACGGAAGTTTTGAGGAATTGTCTGATAAATAATTCCTGTATTTCCATCGTGATGCTTTAATGACCAGTTTCCATCGATAACATCATCGATGACTCTTCCATTCCATCCAGCCTGTGTATATGGTGCGTTCAGCTGCGATAAATGTGTAGCCGGGTCAGAAATACCCTGTGCAGAGCTTAACACAAATGGATACAAGCCCTGTACTACTGTCTCGAAATCTTGTTTGAACACACCATCTTCCTGGAAGTTATTCAAAGATTTCTCAACGATACGGATATCGTCCATATAAGTAGAACCATCGCCGTAGCCTCTTGAAAGTGTTAGCTGTGCAGTCTCACTCTCTGCTGTAAATGAAACCTGCATACGCTGCATCTTGCTTCCGTTTTTCTGGTCACTCTTTACGTAGTTATTGAGAATCGAACGCTCTGTATAATTAGAAACTTTCTTTTCTCCTGCATTCACTTCAATAGAAGCTTTTGCATCACTATTGTTTTCCACATAAACTTCTGCTACGTAGTCTGTTCCTTTTGTCAAACCTTTGATTGTAGTTGTCACTGACACACCGTCAAGAGGACTGTTGAATGCAAGTCTTTGATCTCCTGTATCTGCTTTTTCTACTACAACTGCATCATCGTTGATATCGCCAGACCATTCATCTGCAGATAGTTTTTCCCCTGCGGCATATCCGTTGAATCCCGGATCTGTCACATAGTCATACTCACCAAAGTCATTTGCAAGTTCTTTTACGCCTGCCGCATCACCTTTTACCAACACATAGGCTGTAGCAGCTTTTGCATCTAATGTCACTGAATTTCCAGACACAGCAACACTTGTCTCGTTGATACGACCCTGATCAGAAAGTTCATACATCACAACATTCGCAAGACCTTCCCATCCATCTGGAAGTTCCCATGTTGTCTGTCCACCGTCCAAATTCCAGTAATACAGTTTTTCACTGCCATCCTGATTATCTGTCCATGGAAGCAGATATGTGACATCATCTAATACTTTCTTTCCATTTAATGTAATTGTACGCTCAATGTTATCATCGCTGCGCTGTTCTTCGTTTCTTGTGACAACAACTTCATCACCGCTGTCATTTCTCAATGTGATTTGTTTTTCATGGTTTCCAACCGGAGACTCTCCCTCTTCATAATTCTCCCAATCTGTCACATAGTAGTGCTGTAAGAATTTTGTAGGTAAGTTCTGATTGAATGTCTGAAGAATGTAGTTGTCATAATCTTTGTCTCCACCCCATCCTTCAAATCCGTACAGACGGTATCCTCCAAGTAACGGATTGTCTGCTGTTCCACCGAACTGTGGATAGTTCAATACCTGAGAATCTCTCTGGTCATTTCTGATGAAACGGATAATATCACTGTTATATCCTTTTGATGTTGCCCCGCCATATGCGGCATCTGTAGACCAGTGCTGCCATGTAGAGTCATATTCACCCTCCGCACTGAACTCTGTAGAGAATCTCCATCCCAAAGAATTGATCTCATCCGCAATCTGTCTTGTCTCCCATGCATCCTGATACCATACGTCAAGATAAATGAAATCCATATTGTCTTCACGGGATTCTGCATCTTTTTTGATTTCTTCTTTTGTAGCGTTTACTTCACCCAAAGAATTTTCAACTGCATCCGGCCATTTTCTGCTATAGAAATCCGTTCCGTTGATTCTGTCATACAGCTGTACAAAACGTTTCCATCTTGCCTGACTTGACAAATCCCAAAGTTTGTCGATAACCTGTGACTGGTCAAGCCATCCCCATCCGTTTGAAAATGGTTTCTGAAGCATCTCTTCATTGAAAGATGCCGCTTCCGGATAAGCTTCCTGTGCATTGACGTGAATACCAATCTCTGTGTTATAGTCATGTGCAATCTTAATCAATTCCTGGAAATCTTCTACTCCTCCTTCTCTTTCTGCAATATCAGCATACTCAGAGTTTGCAGAGTCATGTCCTTCGTTACCGTATCCTTTGAGCATAACCGCCTGTGGAAGACCATCTGTTGCAAGATACACTTTTTTAATGTTGTCTGCTGTTGTATGGTATGGATTTGATGCCATACTTGCAAAGTTCATAACAATACGATAGTTTACTAAATCTTTGATATTTTCAGAACCGTATGGAATGTTCATAATATCACGGAATGCAAGCGCACCGTCATTCCAGTCGATTGTCTCATCGCCATTTGCATCTGCTGCGATTGCCACTTTTGTACATGGAAGTTCACTCACCGGATAATCATCATACTTTGAAGCATTCTTCTGTCCGTTTGCATCTCCCAACTCGTAGTACCATGCAGCACTTGTGAGACTCATTGTATCCGCCCCATTATTGCGAATGACACGTTTGTCTCCTTCCACCTCGGAATTGCTGTAAAGACCTGCGCTTAATTTCCCATTTGTCAGGAATCCATACAGGTATCCGTCTGTCTCAGATGGTACAAATCCATCTTCAAAATCAATAAATACATCTCCGGAAGATGTTGTTGTTGTCGAAGCCTTTGCTCCTGCGAAATTGGCTCCTGTCTCCACTGCATCCACAGTCAGAAGGTTCAATCCAGGAACATCGATTGTTGCAATATCTGCACAACCTTCTGCTTTTTCTAATTTTGTTACTTCCCATGTCAGTTCATTTTCTTTTACACTGACTTTGACATCCATATCCAGATTGATGTCATCTTTCTCCACATGCATTGCATATGTTCTTGAGTCTGCTTTTGTCTCTGTCACTTCCACTTCCGGTTTTATAGCGACACCATTGATTGCAACTTCATCAAGTTCTGTTTCATTTCCGCGGAAATATGTATCTGTAATCTCCTGTCCATTCGCAAGCATCTGGTATCTTGCCACAACCGGAAATTCTTTTCCGATATATACTTTCATTTCATCAGATGAAATAGAATCGTATTTTGACAAATCCAATGGAGCTTTTAATTCCAGTGTTATATCTTTGACATTATCTTTTTTATCTTCAATTGTCACTTCACCTGAGAATGCCTGATATCCCGGTTTGGAAACAGCCATAGTATAGGTCCCAAGTTCCAACGCATCAAACTGATATTTACCATTTCCATCTGTTTTTGCAGACCTGTTTCCAACGCGAACTGTCGCATCTGCCAATCCGCCTTCTCCTTTTTCCGTAACTGTACCTGTAAGCGGCACAAGTTTTGAATATGTCTTTTTAAACGACTGTCCGTCACGGTCTGCACAAAATACCCAGTCATCTTCCATACAGTTATCTTTTCCGTACATCACATCCGCAAAAGAAATCGTTGTTGCACTGTTTGTTTTCACACCGAAACGGCCTTTACCTGCATTCTCCTCACTGAAATCGATCAATGCCTGATTTGTCACACGCGAAGTTACTCCGTTTACTGTCACAGACAATGTCTCTCTGTTCAATGAGATAGACATCTGAAGTTCTTCCCCTTCAACCGGATCCGGAAGTCCTGAGATTTTCGGATAAGATCCACTTCCATTCAAGTTATACTGATAGTACCAGCCACTGCTCGTATCATGACCTACATATAACCAGTTATTGTCATTCACATAAGTATAAAATACACCCCAGTTATTGCTTGGCTTCACAGCAAGAGAAAGTTCTCCTGACTCTTCCATCTTCTTGTCATCATCAAGAAGCAGTACTGGCGCTTTTGCATTTGCATTGCCATAGGAGTGTCCACCGCCATTGTTGCTTCCACCCTTTAACTCAATCCAAGCTCTTCCGTTTTCAGAAGGATTTTCCGGATCTGTGTCTCCTCCATCCGGTACTTCCACAGATGGTTCCCAAACCTGTCCTGAAAGAGTCTTGTATACATGCCAGCCACTGTAGTCGCTATAAGCTGTCTCACCAGCTTTTACATCTGAGAAATAAATTTCTGTGTAAGCTTCTCCAAAAGTACCTGCACCAAATCCAATCTCTCCTGATTCTGTTTTCAGCTCATTAAATTTTTCATTAGCTACAACTGCTGAACCACTTTTGTTTATTGTCTTATTTTCAACTGTCACATTCAAGCCATTGTCCTTATAAGATGTTGAAATCGTAATCTCATCATCTTTGTTGACTTCTGGCAATCCTGATAACGCTGCATAAGACCCATCTCCATTTTTAAATTCATAAAGCCATTTTCCTGTATCGTAAGCGATATAACTCCAATGAGTATCATCCACATATTTCGTTACAAAACGAAACCTCGTGTCTTTACTCTCACTTACAAGCTGAACCGTAGCACTTAAATCCTCTCCCGTAAACTTTTGGCTGGATAAGACAAATGCCTCCGGCTTTGCACCGCCAAAGTGCTCGTTTGCATTCCCACTTCCGGCTTTCAGATGTGCCATCATCTTCGGAGCTGCCAATACATCTAACGATGGCATATAACTCAAAAATGTCGTACACACCATGGCAGCAACTAACATAATTGCCGAAAGTTTTTTCATAAACTTTTTCATATTTCTCCTTTCTTTTTCCGTACAAACGCATATTATTTTTTGTTTTGTACCTTTCTCCCGTTTTTTATATTAGCATATTTTCCCAAAAGAAACACTATTTTTTTTGCTTTTTTCTCAAAAATAACTATTCGCAGCAGTTCGATCCTTGCAGCGCACTTCTTACTGCATAGGTCATAATTTTTATGCAATAAAAAATCCAGAATGCAGTATCTGCTTATACCACATTCCAGATTCATCAATCCTGTTTCAGATAATTTGCAAACTTTGTATAGTTCGGCAGCCATGTCAAATTGACTGTTCCAATCGAACCATTTCTCTGTTTTGCAATAATAATCTCTGCTACATTTTTCAATTCTGTATCTTTATTGTAATAGTCATCACGGTAAATAAACATTACCACATCGGCATCCTGCTCGATTGCCCCTGATTCACGTAAATCCGAAAGCATCGGTCTGTGCTCCGGTCTTTGTTCTACCGCACGGCTCAACTGCGACAATGCGATCACCGGCACATTCAGCTCTCTCGCCAGACCTTTTAACGATCTCGAAATATCCGAAATTTCCTGCTGTCTGGGCTCACTTCTTCCTCCGACACGCCCTGTCATCAACTGCAAATAGTCGATAATAATCAATTCCAAATTATGTTCCAGCTTGTACTTTCTGCATTTTGAACGCAGTTCCGAAATCGAAATACCCGGTGTATCATCGATGATCAGATTGGACTTCCCGATAATTCCCGCACTTTCAATCAGCTTTTCCCAATCCGAATCCTTCAGATTACCTGTACGAAGCGACTGAGAATCTACCTGCGACTCCAGAGAAAACAGACGGTTTACCAACTGCTCTTTTGACATCTCCAAACTAAAAATAGCAGTTGTTTTATTTTCTTTAAACGCCACATTCTGCGCAATATTCAACACAAACGCTGTCTTTCCCATGGACGGTCTCGCCGCCACAAGAATCAAATCGGAAGGCTGAAGTCCTGACATCTTATAGTCCAAATCCAAAAAACCTGTCGGGATTCCGGTGACACTTCCATTCGTTTTCGATGCCTTCTCAATCTTTTCCAGCGCGCTCAGCACAACATCTTTTATCGGCACATAGTCTCCGGTATTTCTCCGCTGAACAAGTTCAAATACTTTCTTTTCCGTTGTCTCAAGCACCGCCTCCAACGGCTCTTTTCCAAGATAACAGATATTGGCAATCTCTTCATTCAACTTAATCAGTCGACGCAGCATTGCTTTCTCTGATACAATCTCTGCATAATATTTTACATTCGCAGATGTCTGCACTGCGCTTAACAGATCCCTTGCAAATTCCAGACTGCTGACCTCTGCCGGGACATCCTTTTCCCGCAGACGATTCTGCAATGTGATCAGATCAACCGGTTTTCCTTCATTGAACAATTCCACTATAGTCTCAAACAGAATTCCATACGCCGACTGATAGAAATCCTCACCGCTGATAATCTCTGACGAGGTCAAGATTGCTTCCTTGTCCATCAGCATGGCTCCGATAACTGCCTGCTCCGCCTCAATGCTGTGTGGGAGAACTCGTTTTATGAGTGCTTCTTCCATTGTCTGCCTCCTACGCTTCCTTCACAACCACTTTTAATTCTGCTGTTACTTTCGTGTGAAGTTTTACAGGTACATTGTGTGTTCCAAGCGTCTTGATCGCTTCTTTTAACTGTATCTTTTTCTTATCAATATCATATCCCATCTGCTCTTTTACAGCTGCTGCAATTTCTTTTGTAGATACTGAGCCAAATGTTCTTCCGCCTTCTCCTACTTTAATTGCAAGCTCCACTTTTCCTGCCTCAATCTTCTTTCCAAGTTCCTGTGCTTCTTCCAACTGTTCCTGTGCAATTTTTTCATCATTTGCCTTTTTCAGTTTCAGATCATTCAGATTTTTGTTGTTTGCTTCCAATCCCAATTTTTTAGGTAAAATAAAATTCCTTGCATATCCGTCATTCACATTCACAATCTGTCCTTTTTTACCAAGCGCTTTTACATCTTCTAACAAAATTACTTTCATAACTAAATATCTCCTTCTTCTTTCATTGTATAGATTGTCTCTTTCAACGTCTCAATTGCCTCTTCCATATTGGTGTGCTGGAATTGGGCTCCGGCAGTATTCATATGTCCGCCTCCGCCGACACGTTCCATGATAATCTGAACATTCACTTCATCAATCGCACGCGCACTGACATAGATTTTTCCGTTATACTTGGTCAATACAAACGACGCTTTAATTCCATCAATGTTCAGAAGTTCATTCGCCGCCTGTGCACCGATGATCGTTGGACTGTCTATTTCCGCATTCTCATATCTTGCGATTGCATACTCATCACAGAACACCTCTGCACTACTTACAATCTCCGCTTTTGCACGGTAAGATTCCATATTATCACGGAAAATCTTCCGCACATAGGTAATATCCGCTCCGCATCTTCTCAAAAATGCGGCCGCCTCAAATGTTCTCACTCCTGTACGGTTCATAAAATTGTTCGTGTCGATCACAATTCCGGCATACATACTGTTTGCTTCCACATTTGTAATTCTCACATCATCTGTAATATACTGCAATACTTCTGATACCATCTCACACGAAGATGACGCATAAGGTTCAATGTAGGAAAGCACCGTGTTCTCAATCATATTGCTGCTCTGCCTGTGGTGGTCAAACACCACGATTGTCTTTGTCATCTTAAGCAGATCCGGACATTCCGTCATCTCCGGCTTATTCGTATCAACAACAACCGCCACCGTACTGTCATTAATGATCTCATCCACATCCTCCGATCTGATAAACATATCGTCCGGATACAGTGGACTTTCACAAAACGACTGATACAGCGGACGAACGGAAGATGTAATATCATTCAGCACAATGTAAGCCTTCTTTTCCATCGTCAACGCTGCACGGTAAATTCCAACTGCCGCGCCAAATGAATCCACATCTGCAATCTTATGTCCCATGACAATAACCTGGTCTTTCGCCGTGATAAACTCCCGAAGAGCCTCAGCCTTGACTCTGGCTTTAACCCTTGTGTTCTTCGATGTCTGTTCTCTCTTACCACCAAAATAAGTAATTCCACTGTTGCTCTTCACAACCGCCTGATCTCCGCCGCGGGCAAGTGCCAGGTCAATCGCCACACGGGCATAGTTATAACTTTGCGCGTATGTATCTGTTGCAATCCCTATACCGATACTCAGTGTGGCTGGCATTGTATTCCCGATATTAACACTTTTCGCCTCATCAAGCACCGCGAACTTATTCTTCTCCATCTCTTTATAATAGGACTTTTTGATCACGAAAAAGTATTTATCTTTTTCAAGCTTTTTCACAATACCGTCATTGACTGACATATATTGATTGATCTTTCTGTCAATCAACGCAACCAAAAGAGACTGTCGAACTTCCTCAACACTTTCCATAACTTCATCATAGTTATCGATGTAAATTAACCCTGCAACAAGCTTCTGCTCTTCATTTGCACGAATATACTCGTTCATCTCTGTAACATCACTCAAAGTAACTGTCACAAAATATTCTCTGCCTTTTCTCATCTGTAAGATATTCTCTGCCTCCTGCAAATCTTGCACAGGTACTTTAGACAGAATCGCACGGTAATCTCTTCCATTATAGCTTACTTCTTTTTCAATTGGCTTGTCTTTCTCTTTTGGAAATACGCTTCGATTCAGCTCCTGAATGTATTTGCTAAGATAGGTTCCCGTCTTCGCTTCGCTCCCAAACACTTCTGAAAAACAGGTATTATTCCATATAATCTGTCCATCTTCCAAAAGAATGGCATACGGAAACTGCAATTCCTTTAACAATACATTCTGTACCGATCCATATTGCGCCGCAAAATCAACCAGATCTGAAAAAATAATCGACTTATTATAGAAATATAACACCCCGACTATTACAATATACACCGCAACAAACAAACTCATAATTACCCCTGCACGTTTGTCCACAGAATATATCCACAGGTTCATTGCAATCAATAAAATTGACATCACTGCCGGCCACTGCATATACAGCCTCAGCATTCCTTTCAAATGTACGTCTTTTTTCATCTCTTTGCCCTCAAAATCCTAAAGTTTCAAATCCTATTATACCACTAATTGACCTATATGGAAAGCAAAAAAGAAGAGGCACTTACGTGCCCCTTCTCCGTCACAGTCTATTTTACTGTATTTTTAGCGCTTTTTTCTTCTTGCCAAAAATGCTGCAACTACCGCAAGAACCGCTGCCATTCCTGCCGCGCCCCATCCGATTGGAGATGTTGTGTCGCCAGTTTTAGCTGGCTTTTTGTTATCTCCGGATGTTCCCGGTTTCTTATCACTCTCTGGTTTTGAAACATCGGATTTCTTCAAACCATCAACTGCTTTCGCTAATTTAGTAAGAGCTGAGTCCACCTCCTGCTGTGTCGCATCTTTGTCATCATAAACCGCCTTCGCCTCTTTCAGTGCATTTCTCACCGCAAGAGTTGTTTCTGCTGTGTAACCACTCAGATCCATATTCTCCACTTTGTTGATCAAGTCTTCCAGCTTATCTTTATTCGGGATCAATCTCAATTCGAAGATCGCCTGCTGCAATGCGACATATGCAGAATCAATTGTTGTCTGACTTACAGGATCTGTATTCAGTACTTCACGTGCAGCTTCAAGCATTTTCATAAATTCTTCTGCTGTCTTCGGTGTGTATTCCTCGATTCTGTCCTCATACCGTTTTGCATCATTTACAAGCTGCTGCAATTTTGACTTATCTACCGGAATCAATTCCAGTCCTTCGATTGCTGCATTCAATTTTTCCAATGCTGCATCCACAAGTTCTTTTACTGCATTTTCTCCGAGATCTAATATCTCTTTTGCTTCTTTTAAAGCTTCTTCTAAAGCTTTTCTTGTATCTTCTGTATAGATGCTCAGATCTTTTCCTTCATACATGTCATATGCCGCCTGAAGATCTGTAAGATCTCCTTTATACCAGTTCAATTTTTGTCCGGCTTCTGCAAGTGCCCAGTATGCACTCTCCACTTCTTCTTTTGTCGCAGCCGGATTTTCATAAACTGCTTTTGCAGCTTTATATGCCTTTTCATACGCTTCCCGCACTGCAGGAATTACATCCGGATATCTCTCATCAGCCATCTGTTCTTCTGCATACTGAATCGCAAACTCAAGAAGAGCTTTATCAACTACTTCCCCAAGCACAATCTTATCAACCACAACATAATCTTCGCCTGTCACAACTGTCACCGGAACTTCTTTGCTCAGCTCACCTGCTGTTGCTTTTACACTGTACTCACCAACTACAACATTTTTGAATTTATAATTACCCAAAGTATCCGTTGTCGTTGCTTTCAAAGCTTTTCCATTATTGTCTAACAGTTCTACTTTTGCACCTTCAATCGCCTGATTCTGTCCATCTACAACACGTCCTGCAACATTTTGAAGATCTCCTGTCGGAAGGTCATAAGAAGTTACTTTTACATTATCCACATAAATAGTATGGTTATTTCTTGTGTTAATTCCGATGCACCCTGCATCCATTGGTATACCAGACATTGTCTCTGTTAGTACCAGTTCTTCATTCACCCAAAGTTTTATTGTCTTATCAACAATTTCTGCTTTTAAGTGCATCTTCTGTCCCGCTGCAAATGTTGGTCCATCGTGCATAGAGGTCCATGCATTTCCACCTTTGCCCCAGTGTTCTGCAAAATATTTGTTTGCAGCATCTCCAACACCTACATATACACGGTTGTTCATATCTTTCGCCCTTAAAAGAAGACCGATACGGATACCCGGTTTATCTGATGTGATGTCCATCTCCACAACACCATTCTTAAACTGTGGTGCCTCTGTTTCGTATACATTTGCATGTCCGCCTGGGAAGATGATCTTTGTCTGACCGTCGACCATCGTGATTGTTGTACTTGCCGTGTTACCCGCAAGGTTATCCCATGTCTTCACACCATCATCATAGTTGTTCTCATAATCTGCTTCCTCTCTCGTAAGCGGTGAAAGCATGAAGTTCGCAACTACTTTGTCGCCTTTTGATACAACAACTTCTTTGGAAAGTGCATCGTAACCTTCTTTTTCCACTTTTACAGTGTAAACTTTTGTGACAACCTCATCAATTGCATAGTTACCTTCCGCGTCTGTTGTCATTGTTTTATCTCCAATTGTAACAGTTGCACCTTCCACAGGTTCTCCAACTGCCGTTACTTTACCTTCCACCCTTGTTGTCTCTGTTTTCATCGTAAAGTTCAATGTCTCTTCCAGTTTTTCCTCAGAAGCTGTGATCTTTTGTTGATTTGTAGCAAATATATTGCTTTCTGCAACAACTGTCTTTTCTCCGAACAATACCCCCGGAAGTACATAATTACCATTTGCATCTGTCTTTGTGGAAACAACTTTGTCTTTTCCGTTTTCTACAGAAATTGTGATATCCGAAAGACCGGCACCTGACTCGTCTGTTGCTTTTCCTGATAACGTAATACCAATTACATCAAGATCTTTAATTGCTTTTTCCAGGTTTGCTTTTGCAGTGTCAACAGTTGCCTGCTCTGCCTCGAAATCGTCCAAAGCCGCGTTCGCTGCCGCCATCGCATCTGCAAATACTTTCCAGCTTTCTGCTGTATAATTCACTTCATAGCGGTTGTTGTTTGCAGCTACCAGCTCTTCCAATTCACCTTTCTGTGCTTTTGATACTTGGATCACAAGGTCATCTAATACGAAATCTTTGTAACCGCCAAAGTTCGCTTCATTTCCGCCTGCTTCTCCTGTATCCGCCGGTGTCGTTGTTGAATAAATACCAATCCATGACTGATCCCCAGGTTTTCCTGTCAGTCTGAACTTGAATGTTTTTGGTTCTGCATTATTCAGATCTGCTTTTTCAAGTTCATACGTCTCGAAATTAGAGCCATTGGATTCTCCATTACCAACTGCAAATGCGTATGTGTTTTCAGATCCCATCTCATATTTGAAGCTGATGTTGTAAGTTACTCCCTCTTTGAAACGGAAATTTTGTGGAATTGTCTGATATAACAATCTTCCTGCGCCTGTCAAACCGTTTGTCTTGACAGACCAGTCTCCATTCAGAACATCATCCAGTTTTTTCACACCATACCATCCTGACTGTGTATATGGTTCATGTTTTTCTGAAAGGTGTGTTCTGTTATCTGTAACACCTTCCACATTACCGATAACAAATGGGAAAAGGCCCTGCGGTACTGCTTCAAATGTCTGTTCCAGTTTGTTTTCTGATACAAATGGGTTAAAGTTTCCATCTGTCTCGGTCTCACCAAACTGATTGTTTACAACTCTGACATCATCAAAATAAGTCTTTCCTGCTCCTTTTTCACGTTTCAGAGTAAGTGTTACTTCTTTTCCATCTTCCGGCGCGGTAAAGAATACGTACATATTCTGGAAGTAGCTTCCGCCACCTTTAATTGTTGCATTGTTTGTATTGTGCGCATAAGACTGTAAATAGTTCTTCGCAATTGATTTTTCTGTGTAGTTAGAAATCACTTTTCCATCTACAGACACTTCGATATATGCCTTCGCATCAGATCTGTTATCTACACCTACGTATGCTGCATATCCTTTTCCAGGCTCTAAATCTGTCAATGTCTGAGTCAGGGTTACTTCTTCGCTCTCACTTCCAACTTCCAGCATCATGTTATTTGCTGCGCTCCATACAATTTTTGCGCCGTCGTTGCCTTTGATTGTCCAGTGTTCTAAAGTATTACTGTTAAATCCTGTATCTACAAGATGAGCGCCTTTACTCCATGTCAGATCAGTTGCTTTGATACCTTCTCCTGCACCAGCTTTATGAAGTACATATGGAACTTTCGCTTCTGCATTGATTGTAATCTTTCCACCACTGATTGCAGCACGGTCACTGCATTCTACATTTCCAGTCTCTGTCAGCTGATACAACTTTGCGCCTTCCCATCCTTCCGGAAGATCCCATGTAGATGTGCCGCCCGCCTGATTCCAGTGATATAATTTTTCGTCTTTGGCTGCTAATTCTTTTCCATTCGCATCCCAGAACCATGGAATGAGATATTTTTCTCCGTCCATGATTGTTCTGCCATTGAATGTCATGATTCTGTGCTTATAATCTTCTGAAGCTCCATCTGTAGATTTTCTTGTTACCACAACTGTATTCTCTTTTGCATCGTCCTGAAGCGTGATCTCTTTTTCAGGTGTCCATGCAGCTCCTCCTACTGTTGTAGGTTCGCCGTCCACCCATTTCATAACTTTGTAGTGCTGCAAGAACTTCGTAGCAAGGTTATCATCAAATAAGTTTTCAATATAACCTTTGTAATCGTTACGTCCCTGCCATCCTTCAAAGTCTTTCATGTCATATCCGCCGAGAAGTGGTTCTACTGCCGCTCCACCATAGCTTGGATAATCACCTACCCAGGAATCTTTCTGGTGATTGCGGATAAAACGTGTAATCTCACTGTTGATTCCTTTTGAAGTAGCTCCACCGTATGTCAGGTCAGCTGCCCAATGCTGGAAAGTGGAATCATATTCATTTGCATGTCCCCACTCACTTCCAAGTCTCCAACCGCATGTCTGCGTAATCTCTTTTGCAAGCTGACGGCTTGCCCAAGTTCCGTTATCGCCGGACTGTCCATTTCCCCAAACGTCCACATAGATAAAGTCAAGGTCGTTGTCTTCTCCACCAAGCGCATTATAAAGATCTATAAAACGTTGTTCACGTCCGTGTCTCAAATCATAGTCGGCATTGATATTCACACCTTGGTCTAACCAGTTCCATCCATAAGAAAGATTTCCGTTTTTATCTTTCATAAGACGGTCTTCCTCAAAATATTTAGACTCCGGATATGTCTCAGACGCATTTACATGGATACCAAATGTTGCTCCGATCTCTTTGCCCTGCGCAAGAAGTTTCTTCATCTCTTCCACACCACCGATACGTCTTCCGACATCAGCATAGTTCAAGTGCCCCGAGTCATGTCCTTCACTTCCGTAGCCTTTGAGCAAAATACTCTGTCCCAATCCGTCTGTGTTCAAATACACTTTCTGTGCATTGTCATAAGTCATCAAAAATGGATTCTGTGCATGACTGTTAAAATTCATTGCAATACGAATCGCCACTCGATCCGGCACCAGTTCAGAACCAACCGAATTATTCATAATCGAGCGATATGCAATCGCTCCATCCTGCCAATTTACAGTGTCATCATCATTTTCATCACCTGTAATAACAACTTTGGTCGATGGCATCTCGTAAGCCTCATTCTCTATACGGTGCTCTGCACTCTTCTGATAGGTCCAATATGTGCTGCTAAGACCTGTCTCTTTTACACCATCTACAGTCTGTGTGACTTCTGTAACTCTCTGCCAGTCAGCGGTTACATTGTTCTCAGAGTTGCTCCACAATCCGGCACTCAGTTCATCATTTGATACAAACGCATACATATAACCACGTTTTGCCTCCGACAACGCACTGACCGTGCTGTGTGTGTCACCACTCTTTGTTGTGTTTGTAGACATGTTTGCCCCGTCAAATGCTGCCCCTGACTGATTCGATTTTACTGTTACAAGATTGTGATTTGGAATTTCCACAGTAAGGAATGTTCCTTCTGCAGCATCAATCTTTGTAATATCAAAGCTCAGCGTATTGTCTTTTACTTCTAAAGCTGCTGTCACAGTTGCTTTGATGTCCTGTTCATCAATCTTCATTGTATAAACCGCTTTACTGTCTGATTCCTTTTTATAGTCCACAGTAGGTGTCACAAGTTTTCCATTGACTTTCAGCTGTGTCAATTCTTTTGTCTGTCCATAGAATTTCTTTCCGTCATTTTCTCCACCTTTCATCGTGTAACCGATAACCTGTGGGAATGTGTTGGAAATGGAAGCAACCATCTGATCGGATACAAGCGTGTCGTCACCTTCAAACTCTGCATCTGAACCTTTTACCAGCACGATATCTTTCACTGCAACATCGTCTTCCTCTACAATTACTTCTGCTGTTCCTGCCTGATATCCGTCTTTTGTTGCGGAAACTGTGTATGTTCCTGTCGCGATATCGTTAAATGTATAAGTACCGTCCGCCTTTGTCGTCACAGTTGCCGTTCCAAGAGCCACTTCTGCGCCCTCGACTGGTTTTCCGTCTTTATCCACAACTTTTCCGGATACGACCGCTTTCACATTCTTCACTTCGGCATTGAAAACTTCACCGCTGTCTTTTGTCTGGAGTTCCCATGTATCTGTTCCTTTCGCAACGATAACATTTCCTTTTCCATCTTTAATCTCGACATCTTTGAAAAGGATGTCTGTCACCTGATTACTATAAGAACCAATACGGAAACCAAGTTTCCCTGCTTTCAGACCATTATACGCTTCTTCTGGAATCTGGAATGTCTTCTCCACTCCACCTGCAGTCACAGTGTAATCTCTCTGATTCCATTTGATTGTGATTGCCATCTCTTCTCCGGCAGCTGGCGGTGTCGGGAATTCACTGATTCCAGGATAACTATTTCCTGCACCCTTGTATTCATAGAACCACCCCGTTGCATTGTAACCGATAGTCATGTAATGACCGTTGTCCGTAATCCACGGACCGACATTGAATCTCGTTGTCGCCTGATCTCCATTTGGTTTTAATACAAATGAAATCTCTCCGGCTTCCATGCCTTCTGTTCCCTTATTCGTATTTACCAAAATCGCCGCATTATTTCCATTATCATTCTTTGTCGAGCTCTTGAATTGTCTCCACATCTCAACAACTGCGCGCTCTTGCTGCACCCCATCTGCAACTGCACGTTCCGGCGCCGCGATAACGCTCATCGGAATTGTAGTCACGATCTGCGAAAGCACTAATGAGGATGCCAAAACACCAGACAACCATTTGTTTCTTTTTTTCACCTTTCGTCCTCCTTTTTCACATTTTTTCGTCCTGAAACCTTTCCCTTTACTTTTTTAGATTCCCCCTTCTTCAAATACCATTTTTGTGCAACTTGATATATTTATCATATATCCTTTTTTGTTTTTAGTCAATATGCACGAACATTTCTTTGCCCAATATTTGTGAATAGAATTCCTCTGCTCTTCTCTGAATTTTGCCAGAAACGGCTTGACTTGTTTCTTACTGTCTACAACTTCAGTCAGAATAACCGAAGCTGTAGATAATTGATCCGGCATAGCCGGTAATAGATTTTATAATGAAATTCTTTCTGCAAACTCTTCTACAGATTTCGATTGAAATGCTATCTTTGTCCATTGCTTCAACACTTCAAAATCTTGTTCCTTCTGAACACATGCACAAACCGACTCCGGAACTGTTCCGAAATTTTGCAAATACAAAAGCAATGTCTCCTTGTATCCTTCTGCACGCCCTTCTGTTCGCCCTTCTATACGTTCATCTCTTAGCATCTCTTCAAAAATCATAAAGCGTTCCTCCATCTCCCTGTTTGATTTGACCTCGCGAATAAACTTCTGAAGTCTCTCCACATATGAATCATGGAATTCTCTCTCACTTCCATTAACATCCTCTCTTATGTAATGCAGAAGTGTTACCAGCTCTTTCGGAACTCCTCCATATGCAGAGGAATTCTATAAAATAATATTAGCAGAATAAATCCATGAACGCCAGTTTTAATTTTAATTTTTCACAATACAAACAGGCGAGATGCATAATATACATCTCGCCTGTCTTAGGCATTATTTACTTGTCTGATTCACAGTATTATTGACGACGTTTTTTTCTTTCGAAAAATGCCACAACTGCTGCGAATACTCCAAGAATACCTGCTACTCCCCATCCGATTGGTGATGTTGCATCGCCTGTCTTAGCTGCTTTATCTTTGCTTTGATCTTTATCAGATGTGCTTGGTTTTTTGTTGTCTGTTGCAGTTGTTCCCTCTGCTTTATCTACTGATGCTTGAAGAAGTTTTACTGCTCCATCTACATCATCCTGTGTTGCATTTTCGTCTGCCATTACCGCTTTTGCGTTATCCAAAGCAGATCTGATTTCTTTCTGCACATCATCTGAGTATTTGCTCAGATCCATGTTTTCAACTTTGTTGATTAAATCTTCCAAAGCGTCTTTGTTTGGAATTAATCTCAATCCAAAGATTGCCTGTTGTAGATTTCCATAAGCTGCATCAATCTCTTTCTGAGTTGCATTTTCATTTGCAAGAACTTCTCTTGCTGCATCTAGAGCTTCTTGGAAGATTTCTCCAGTTGCTGATGTATATTTATCTAATTTAGACTCATATTTTGTCTCAGCATCCTTTACCAGACTGTCAAGTTTTGACTTGTCTACCGGAATCTTCTTCAATGCATCCATCGCTGTCTGAAGTGCATTCTTAGCATCATCAATCTCAGCCTGAAGCGCATTTTCATCTGCAAGAACTGCTTCTGCTGCTTTCAATGCCTCTGCGAATGGTGCCCAAGTTTCTGGTGTATAAACTTCTTCGTTCAAAGCTTTTGCTGCATCTACAAGTACTTTCAAAGAACTTGTATTTCCGGTAAAGTCTAAATACTCGAACATAGCTACAAGATCTTCATATGCTTTATCTACTGCATCTTGTGTTGCTGCTGCATCTGCATTTACTTTTTCTGCTTCTGCCAATGCTGCTTCGAATTTCTCTTTTACAATTGGTACTAGATATTGATAATCTTCTTCATTCTGCACACTCTTTGCATATTCGATTGCTGCAACCAAATCTGATTTATCCGCTTCAATCACTGCATCCTGGAATTCTCCCATTACACGAACTTCTGCTGCTGATGAGAATTTGTTTGCCTGATCTCCTAATGTAGCTGTTGGTACAAGTTTTACATCTGTTACGTTTTCAACAGGTTCAAATGCAAGTCCTTGCCATCCACTTCCATTAAAGCTTGCATCTGCTACTTTTACATAGTCTTCCGCTCCTACCGTTTTTACCCAAATTTCAGCTTCTTTGATGACACCATTTTTTCCGGATGTTCTCTGCTGAAGTCTGAATCCACTTACTGTTGCCGGTTTCTCTAACTTCAGATTCAACCAGTGGTTTTCAATAGGTGTTCCTGCCCATACTGTGTGCCAAATTGTGCTTGCATCACCATCTAATACATTGCTTGCAGGTCCTTCTGAACCTGTTTCTGACTGCTGACTTCCTGTTGTAGCAGTCATATTTTCTTTTGGAAGGTCTTTGGAATCATCTGTCGGATCAATACCTTTTGAATTATCCATTGTAACCATCATACCTTTTAAGTTGTAGTATGCTTCCTCGATTTCTGCCTGTGTAGCTCCTTCTTTGTCAAGAACTGCTTTCACTTCTTTCAGAACGTTCTGGAAGTTGCTCCAGATTTCTGGTCTGTAATCGATTTCTTTGTATTTGCCTTCTGCTTCTGTATACAATGCAGAAAGTTTTTCTGCTGTAACTTCTTCATCTACTCTTTCAATTACAAGATTATCAAGAACAAGCTCTTGGTATCCACCAAAGTTTGCTGCTGATCCAGATGTTCCCTGAAGATCTGCTGCTTTATCTGTGGAATAGATACCGAACCATGTCTGTCCTGTAGCGTCACCTGTGATCTGAGTCGTGTAGTGGCCATCAGCGTCTTTACCCATTGCCATTGGAAGCTCTTCAAGTTGTACATTACCATTGTACTCACCGATTCCCACTGCTGCTGCATAGATTCCATCTGTTCCTGCCTGATAATCAAAGCTTACTTTGTATGTCACACCTGGTTCAAAACGGAAGTTCTGTGGAATTGTCTGGTATGCCAATGCAGATCTCTGTGTCAATCCGTTGATCTTCACTGACCATTTTCCGTCCAGAACATCATCCATCTTCTTCACATCCCAGCCTGCCTGTGTATATGGAGCATGTAATTCTGATAAGTGAATTCTGTTATCCTCAACACCTTCAATACCAGCTACTACAAATGGATAAAGTCCCTGTACGCTCTTTTCGAAATCCTGCTCGAATTTTACAACTTTGCCTTCGTCGTCTGTTGTAATGTTCTTAGAGTCATTTTCAACGATACGTACATCATCGAAGTATGCGTCTCCCTCACCTGCTGCCTTTGAAAGTGTAAGTGTTACTTTACCGCTTTCTGGCGCTGTAAAGAATACATACATGTTCTGGAAGTAACTGCTTCCGTCTACTGTTGCACTAGAGTTACTGTGTGTATATGCTTTTACATAGTTCTTTGCAATTGAGCGAGTCGTATAGTTTGTTGCTAATACTTTGTCGCCTGCTTTCACAGTCATAGATGCTTTTGCATCACTTCTGTTATCTACACCAACTAAAACTGCATACTGTTTTCCAGCCTCTAAGTCTGTCAGTTCCTGTGTCATAGATACTTTTCCGGATAATTTCATCATTGGGTTGCTGTACTGACTCTTTGCAATCTCAGCCTTTCCATCTCCGTCTTTTTTCCAAGCATCAAAATTACCACTGTTGAATCCTGCATCTACGATATGCATTCCTTCACTCCATGTAATCTCAAGGTTTGCTTCATCACCTTTGCACACTACATACGGAGTTTCAGCATCTGCTTCTAAAGTGATTTTTCCATCTACCACTTTGACAGTCTTTTCTTCTGTCTTACCAAGGTCTGTCAATTTGTATACTTTGACATCTTTCAGACCTGACCAGCTGTCTGGGAGTTCCCATTCGCTTGATCCACCTTTTGTATTCCAGTGATATAATTTTTCATCTTTTGCATCTACTTCATCACCAGTCTCAGAATCCCAAATCCATGGAAGCAGATATTTTTCTGTTCCGCCTTGTCCGTTATCGCCTCTTGCCACAGCACCTGTTGCGATCACTTTACCGTTCAATGTCATTGTTCTGTCACGGTATGCCGCTTCATCCGGATTGTCAGATCCTCTTTCAAGAACAAGTGTATCATCACCATCTTTTAATGTGATCTTCATCTCCGGTGTCCATGTGTAAGCTTTTCCATCCGGATTATTCTTTGTAAATGAATTCTCAGAATCTTCCCAATCTGTGATTTCATAGTGCTGAATGAATTTTGTTGTCAAATCATGTGTATAAAGGTTCTTGATGTAAGCATCGTAATCGTTACGACCCTGCCATCCTTCGAAGTCTTTCATGTTGTATCCGCCAAGAAGTGGTGCCATTGCAGCTCCGCCGTATGATGGATAATCGCCTACCCATGAATCTTTCTGGTGGTTACGCAAGAAACGCATTACTTCACTGTTCTCACCTTTTAATGTATATCCACCATATGTAAGGTCTGTTGCCCAGTGCTGGAATGTGGAATCATATTCATTTGCTGATCCCCACTCTGTAGCCATACGCCATCCGTTATCATTGATTTCTTTTGATAACTTACGTGTCTGCCAAGAGTCATCGCTTCCTCCTGTCTTATTTCCCCAAATATCTACATATACGAAATCTAAGTTCTGTCCAACTTTTTCTTCTAACTCGTCAAAACGTTTTTCACGAAGTCCCATTCCAAGATCGTATACACTATCGATTCCGATACCTTGATCAATCCAGTTCCATCCATAACGAAGGTTTCCGCTTGCATCACGTCTTACTAAGTCTTCATTGAATGCTTTTGCTTCCGGATACATCTCTCCTGCATTGACATGGATACCGAATTTTGCTCCGTATTCAGCACCTTTTGTCATCAGTGTGTTCATATCCTCTGCTCCACCGATTCTCTCTCCGATGTCTGCGTAATCAGGATGTCCTGAATCATGACCTTCATTACCATATCCTTTTAATAATACAGACTGTCCAAGTCCATCTGTATGCATTGCCACACGTTTTACGTTATCTAACGTTGTAAGGAATGGGTTCTGAGCCTGTCCACCAAAGTTCATTGCAATACGATATGCAACTAATTCCGGCACTTCTTCGCTCTTATATGGATTGTGCATAATGTCACGGAATGCTACCGCACCATCCTGCCAGTCAATCTCTTCATCACCGTTCACATTTCCGGCGATTGTAACTTTTGCCTGTGGAGTATCTGTCTCATCTACAAGATGCCATGTTCCTTTCGAATCTTGTTCTTCTCTGTGCCAGTACCATTTTGTACTTCCAAGCCCCAAAGATACATAACCGTCTTTTTCTTCTGTAGTTGCCATGACTCTTGTGTTATGGCTTCCTCCAGATACGCCAACCGCTTTTGCAGAACCTTCATTCTCAGAGTTGCTCCATAATCCGGCGCTCATCTCGCTGTTTGAGATAAATGCATACATATAATCCTGTGAAAGTTCTGTGTTAGCTGTAATCTCATGATACTCATCACCGCTGATTGTTGTATTAGAAGACATTAATGCGCCTTTTAAGTTTGCATTTTCCTGTGTGCTATTTACAGAAATCAAGCTGTGATTTGGGATCTCAATGCTCTGTATTGCATACACATGTCTTTTATCTACTATTTTTGTTTCATCCAAATTATTTTTTACTTTTGTAATCTCAAATGAAACTGTATCATCTTTTGCAACTAACTCTGCTGTAAGAACTGCATCAATTGTATCACCTGATTTTACAGTCAGCTCATAAGTAGCTTTGTTGTCTTTAAACGTTGCTTTCACATCATCTTTAGAAAGTTTGATGTCTGTTCCGTTGATACGGATTGTGTTGATCTCTGAAGTCTGTCCATAGAATGTCTTTCCTTTCAGATCACCTTTTTTCATCTCGTATCTCACAACGCTTGGGAAGTTCTTTGCTACATGAACATCCATATAATCTGTAGAAAGTACTTCTGTCTCTACTTCTGCAACTTTTTCTAATTTTACAGTCTCAACTTTCAAATCTTCATCTGCTACTGTCACAGATTTTGTTGCTGTCTGATATCCTGTTTTTGCAACAGTCAAATCATATGTTCCAGCCGCCAATTTCAAAGAATAGTTACCTTCTTTGTCTGTTGTTGCTGTCTGATCTCCAACTGTTACAGTTGCTCCTTCTAACGCTTTTCCGTCAGCATCTGTTACTTTTCCAGTTACAGCGTGTGTAGCTGCTTCTTTTTGTCCTGTGTAGTGAATGTCTTTGATAAAGACATCTGAACCAAGTTCTCCCCATGACCCTGCTTTCAAAGCAATCTTTGTTCCCAAAGAATCTGCAATACCAGAAAAGTCTTCTTTATCAAATACAACTTCTCCATTCAGTGTAAAAGTCATCTTGTGGTCTGCCGTCCAGTCAAGACGAACTGTCACTTCCTGACCTTTTGCCGGAGCAGGTTTTCTTGTTCCCTGGAACCAATCTCCATTTCCATCTTTGTATTTCTGCCAGAACCATCCACCATTGTCATAGCCGATATACATACCGTTTTGGTCCGTATCGTATCCTAGGTAAACTCCAACTCTATCACAATCATTTATATTTGTGTTTGCATTATTTGATTTCAGTGTAAATGAAAAATATCCTTCTTTGCTAAAATCAAATGTATTTGGGTTCACAACCATCTGTGGATTTGTTCCTGGATTGTTTCTGTTACCAGCTGCGGATTTAATATGTAACCATCCATCTTCTACTGCGACTGTATCGCCATCCACTTTGTTTTCCTGAGTCCAAGCATCATTGATTCCATCTTCCAGCACTGCTGTCTCTTCTGCTTTTTCTGTCTTTTCTTCTGTAGCAACAGATTCTTCTGCTGATACAATTTGAAGATTAGACGGAAGCATTGTACCTGTCATAGATGCAACCATAGCCAGACTCAATAGTCTTAAGACCATTTTCTTCTTCATGTTTTACCTCCTGTCTTTCAATTGGTCGTTTTCACAACCAGTTATATTGAATTTCATATTTGATTATACCAAATCACCAATTTTTGGCAATACACTTTTCGCATTTACGGTTTTTTGTACAAAAAAATGTATATATTGTGCAAATAGGCAGGATGCACGTATGCACATCCTGCCTATTTTATCACACCTTATTCAATTGAAACTATTCGTGACGTTTTTTTCTTTCAAAAAATGCTGCCACCAGCGCAAGTATTGCAAAAATTCCTGTTGCCGACCATCCGATTGGCGATGTGACATCTCCGGTCTTAACCGGGTCTTTTTCATCAGGTGTTGGTTTGCCTGATTGATCTTTCAGCTCTTCATTCATCTTCTCAGTGATACTGATCAGTTTTGTCAATGCATCATCCACTTCTTCTTGAGTTGCATCTTTGTCATCCAGTACTGCTTTTGCGTTGGCAAGTGCTGCCTGATATGCTTTCCAGTTTTCTTCGGAATGATTCTTCTCTTTATAGTATGCAACACACTCATCATAGAATTTTTGAAGTTTTGATTTATCCACCTTAACCGGCTGTTGTCCATCTGTTTTTACAAGATTTTCAATTGCAGTCTTCAGATTCTCAGTCGCAAGACGAACATCATAATTAGTTGCTTCCTCATTTGCAAACACTTCTTTTGCTTTTTCGAGTTTGTCTGCTAATACTTTCCATGTCTTTTCAGTGTAATCTGCCTTGTTCAGCTTCTCTGCCTTTTTAATAGCTACTTCTAATTCACTCTTATCTACCGGGAGATTTTCAATCACTGTCTCGTCTTTGCTTGTAACACGAATCTCAGCTGCTGTTGCCCACCAGTTATCTGTCTTAGATTCTTTTCCAATCAACCTTACATTTGTAACATTCTCGATCGGACTGTCAAAAACAACTTTTTTCCACTGTGTATTATATTCCCAATCACCTTCTGCTACTGTGCGGTATTCATCGCTTCCTGCTGTTTTTACTTGAATAATATATTTTGTAAGTGCCTGAAGGTTATAGTTATAACCGCTCTGTGCTGGTAAATATCTGAACCCATCTACCGTATGAGCTTCTGGAAATTCTAAATCAATCCATCCTTTTCCATCTGTCCAGTCTCCAAAATTGTTATAAGCAGTTATCCATGCTGTGCTTGTATCACCATCAATAGCAAATTCCTTTGGTCCCGCATTTGATCCAAATGTTCCGTTTGTCTCCTCGCAGCCAGATGTCACTTTTACACCATCCAGTGGAATATCATAAATATCATTAATAGACTCATCTGTATTAATCTTATCCATATATTCCATAGCCGCTCTCAAGTTATAATAAGCGTTTTTGATTTCTTCTGATGTAGCTCCATCTTTATCGCGAACTACTTTAGCATCTGTCAAAGCCTCTTCCAAATATTTCCAATCATCTAATTTGTAATTATCTCTGATATATTTTCCTTCTGCTTCTGTAATCAGCGCTTCTAAATCTGCTTCTGTAATCTCTTCTTCCACTTTTTCAATCACAAGATTATCAAGAACAAGTTCTTTGTATCCACCGAAGTTCTGTGCTGAGCCTTGTGCATCTTGTAAATCCGGAGCATTTGCTGTTGAGTAAATACCAAACCAAGTCTGCCCTGTTAAATCTCCTACGATTTCACATTCATAGTGACCATCTGCGTCTGCTCCCATATGCATCGGAAGTTCATCAAGTTTTACGTTGCCGTCATACTCTCCTGAACCAACTGCCACCGCGTAGATTCCTTCACTTCCTGATTGATAGTCAAAGCTCACTTTATATTTTACGCCTGGTTCAAAACGGAAGTTCTGTGGAATTGTCTGGTACGCCAATGTAGATCTCTGTGTCAATCCGTTAATTTTCACTGACCAGTTTCCGTCCAAAACATCATCCATCTTCTTCACATCCCAGCCTGCCTGTGTATATGGCGCATGCAATTCTGATAAGTGAATTCTGTTATCCTCAACTCCTTCAATACCAGACACTACAAATGGATAAAGTCCCTGTACACTCTTTTCGAAATCCTGCTCAAATTTTACAACTTCACCTTTGTCGTTTGTTGTAATGTTCTTAGAGTCATTTTCAACGATGCGGATATCATCGAAGTAAGAAGCCCCTTTTCCATCCGCACGCGAGATTGTGAGTGTCACTTTTCCTGATTCTGGAGCTGTAAAGAATACATACATGTTTTGGAAGTAACTGTTTCCATCTACAGTCGCACTGTTTGTATTGTGTGTATACGCTTTTACATAGTTCTTCGCAATTGAGCGAGTCGTATAGTTAGAACCAAGTACTGTATCACCTGATTTAATTTCAACAGATGCTTTTGCATCGCTTCTGTTGTCTACACCCACTAAAACTGCATACTGTTTTCCAGCCTCTAAGTCCGTCAGTTCCTGTGTCATAGAAACTTTTCCATCCAATTTCATCATTGGATTGCTGTGCTGGCTCTTCGCAATCTCAGCTGTTCCATTTCCTTCTTTTTTCCACATATCAAGTTTTCCACTGTTGAATCCTGCATCTACGATGTGCATTCCTTCACTCCATGTCACCTTGATATTTCCTTCTTCGCCTTTACATACTACATATGGAACTTCTGATTCTGCCTCTAAAGTGATTTTTCCATCTACTACTTTAACAGTCTTTTCATCTGTTTTTCCAAGATCTGTCAGCTTGTACACTTTTACATCTTTCAGGTTCTCCCAACCGCTTGGAAGTTCCCATTCAGTTGTTCCGCCCTGCGTATTCCAGTGGTACAGTTTCTCGTCTTCTGATTTTACTTTTTCTCCTGTCTGTGAATCCCAGATCCATGGTAACAGATAAGTCTCTGTTCCTTTCTTGTTGCCGTTACGGATATCATCATCGCTTCTGTCACCCTGTGATACCGCACCTTTTGCAATCACTTTTCCATCTAATGTGATTGTTCTGTCTCTGTACGCTGCACTAGTAGGATCATTAGAACCTCTTTCCAGTACAAGTTTTGAACCATCTTCATCCTTCAATGTAATCTTCATTTCCGGTGTCCAGTTTTGTGCTCCACCTACGTTAACCGGTTCTCCATCTACCCAGTCCACGATCTCATAGTGCTGGATGAATTTTGTTGTCAGATCATGTGTATAAAGGTTTGTGATGTATGCATCATAATCGTTACGTCCCTGCCATCCTTCGAAGTCTTTCATGTTATATCCGCCAAGAAGTGGAGCAACTGCCGCACCGCCGTATGCCGGATAATCTCCGATCCATGAATCTTTTTGGTGGTTACGCAAGAAACGCATTACATCACTGTTTTCACCTTTTGCATCTTTTCCACCGTATGTAAGGTCTGTTGCCCAGTGCTGGAATGTAGAGTCATACTCATTTGCTCCACCCCATTCGTTGGACATACGCCATCCGTTGTCGTTAATCTCTTTTGACAACTTACGAGTCTGTTGAGAATCATCGTTTGCACTACCTGTGTTATTTCCCCAGATATCTACATAGATAAAATCAAGCTTATCACCTTCATCCCCGCCAAGAAGTTCATGAAGCTGGTCAAAACGTGTTTCTCGTTCTCCTGTTGCGAGATCATAGATACTGTCGAGTCCGATTCCCTGATCGATCCAGTTCCAGCCATAACGAAGGCTTCCGTCTGCATTGCGTCGAATATTATCGTCCTTAAATGCTTTTGCTTCCGGATACATCTCTCCTGCATTGACATGGATACCAAATTTTGCTCCATATTCAGCACCTTTTTCAAGCAAGGTCTTCATATCTTCCGGTCCACCGATTCTCTGACCAATATCTGCATAATCAGGATGTGCTGAGTCATGCCCCTCATTTGCATATCCTTTTAACAGTACAGATTGTCCAAGACCATCTGTGTGCATTGCAACACGTTTTACGTTATCTAATGTAGTAAGGAATGGGTTCTGAGCCTGTCCGCCAAAGTTCATCGCAATACGATATGCCACTAACTCCGGAACTTCCTCACTCTTATATGGGTTGTTCATAATATCACGGAATGCAACTGCACCATCCTGCCAGTCAATCGACTTATCCTCGTTGATGTCACCTGTAATAGTAACTTTCATCTTTGGATTCTCTGTTTCTTCTAATACCCATGTACGATTGTGAGAGTCTGTCATTACTCTGTGCCAGTACCATGCAGAACTTCCAAGCCCCATCGATACATAACCGTCTTTTTGTTCTGATGTAGACATCACTCTTGTATTGTTGGATCCACCTGAAGAGCTTGCTCCCGCATTACGTCCCTCATACTCCGAGTTACTCCAAAGACCCGCACTCATCTCATCATTAGAAACAAATGCATACATGTAATCTCTGTTACGGATTGGTGTATCTGCTGTCACTTCTACATATTCATCACCACTTACCTGCGTCTTTGTAGACATTGCAGCGCCCATTAAATTTGCATTTTTCTGTGTGCTGTTTACAGATACAAGACTGTGGTTTGGAATTTCAATTGTCTGAATCGGATGTCCTACTTCTTCCGCTTTATCCTGTGTGAAACCTTGACCCGGAGCGGCTTCATCCAATTTATTCTCTACTTTTGTAATCTCAAATTCCACTGTATTGTTTTTTGCAACTAACTCCGCTGTGATCACTGCGTCGATATTCTTTGCTTCATCTTTTACAGTCATTACATAAGTTGCTTTTTTACCTTCAAATGTAGCTTTTACATCATCTTTAGAAAGTTTGATGTCTGTTCCGTTGATACGGATTGTATTGATCTCTGAAGTCTGTCCATAGAATGTCTTTCCCTTCAGTTCACCTTTTTTCATCTCGTATCTCACAACACTTGGGAAGTTCTTCGCTACATAGACATCCATATCTTCTGTAGCAAGTTTCTTTGTTTCTACTTCTGCGATTTTTTCCAGCTTCACGGTTTCCACTGTCAACTCTTTATCCGTTACAGTCACAGATTTTGTCGCTGTCTGATATCCTGTTTTTGCAACCGTCATATCATATGTTCCAGACGCCAATTTCAAAGAATAGTTACCTTCTTTGTCTGTTGTTGCAGTCTGATCGCCTACTGTAACTGTTGCACCTTCCAGAACTTTGTTATCTGCATCAGTTACTTTTCCTGTCACTGCATATGTAGCTGCTTCTTTTTGTCCTGTGTAGTGTATGTCTTTAATAAGAACATCTGAACCTAGTTCTCCCCATGACCCTGCTTTCAAAGCAATCTTTGTTCCCAAAGAATCTGCAATACCAGAAAAGTCTTCTTTATCAAATACAACTTCTCCATTCAGTGTAAAAGTCATCTTGTGGTCTGCCGTCCAGTCAAGACGAACTATCACTTCCTGACCTTTTGCCGGAGCCGGTTTTCTTGTTCCTTGGAAATAGTCTCCATTTCCACCTTTGTATTTCTGCCAGAACCATCCACCATTGTCATAGCCGATATACATACCATTTTTGTCCGTATTGTATCCAAGATACACTCCAACTCTGTCGCAATCATTTATACTTGTGTTCGCATTATTTGATTTCAGTGTGAATGAAAAATATCCTTCTTTGCTAAAATCAAATGTGTTTGGGTTCACAACCATCTGTGGATTTGTTCCTGGGTTATTTCTGTTGCCAGCAGCAGATTTAATATGTAACCATCCATCTTCTACTGCGACCGTATCGCCGTCCACTTTGTTTTCCTGAGTCCAGGCGTCATTGATTCCATCTTCCAGCACTGCTGTCTCTTCTGCCTTTTCTTGCGTAATGGCCGTTTCTTCTGCTGATACAAGCTGAAGATTTGACGGAAGCATTGTACCTGTCATAGATGCAATCATAGCAAGACTCAATAGCCTTAAGACCATTTTCTTCTTCATGTTTTTCCTCCTCTTTGAATTAGTTGTTTTTACAACTAAATTTAATTCCCATCCTTCCAAATTATACCAAATCACTAATTTTTAGCAATATACTTTTCGCATTTGCGGTTTTTTGTACAAAAAAATGTATATATTGTGCAAATAGGCAGGATGCACGTATGCACATCC
>OGFC01000207.1_pt1 | contig 64297 bp, 43 predicted proteins | sample 1570841 | NCBI WGS metagenome assembly OGFC01 (sample SAMEA2582137, study PRJEB24529) | metagenome | biome: Human gut stool | place: China | collected 2011 | reverse complement strand
ATTTATGTAACATTCATGTAACCGGAATGCAATATCACGGCGGTTATTTTGCATAATAATTACAAACAACAAACGCATGACAAACAACTTCCAGGAGTTTTATAAACGCATCGGCTATTTGCGTAGCAGTGGGGTAAAAATGAAGGAAATAGCCGACTGGATCAGCATTGCCCCGAGTGTTCTTTCTTCACTCTATACGACCGTATTGCCCGATTATTTCGAATCGATCAAGACCAATCATCCCGACGAGGCGCTCGACCATGCATTGGCACAAGTGAACAACGTTTCCAAAAGACGGTTACTGGCCGATATGGAGAAAATGCTTACCCGGCTGGAAGAACTCGAACCGTCGCAGCAACCCGGCAGGAAAGAAAACCCTTTTATGGAACTGCTAACGGAAGAAATGCAACTGACTACCGGCAAGGTATCGAGTATCTGCGGATTATATACCAGCTACAGCCTCTCCTCTTCGTCCGATTGTCTGAAAATGGAGCCGTTTATCATCACTTTGTCCGAAAACAACGACCATGTCCGTATCGGCCGGCTGAATGCCTACGGGGAAGCTCAATGGGGCATTGGCGTCAGCGGAGATCCCCAGAACTTCTACTGCATGTTCAGCGAAAGCCAGACTTCGCAGTTCATCCCCGTCACGCTATACCTGCAAATACCGTTCTTCAACCAGCCCAGGCAGTTAAGAGGTTTATATATGGGACTGGATTACAACCGTAATCCGGTTGCCCGGCGAATCGTCCTGATAAAGGAATCCGAAAGCACTTCCACCGACGACTTCCTGGCGATGAAAAGCGGCCTGGTCGCCAAAGAAGATTTCACACCCGAACAGCAGGCTTATTACGACTACACCTGCCAGACCGGCGACTATATAAAAATGTGTACCGTGCCTTCCCTCCGCATGGACGAAAGTGACCTTATAAAAGAAAAGAAGATGCTGGCACTGTAAGCAACAGGCTGGAGAAAATTCAGAAAACCTGTTGCAAGGGTCACAACAGGCTGGAACAAATGCAGCAAGCCTGTTGCAATACCTGCAACTACCCGGCGGAAGTTCCGCGAGCCTGCCGCAACGATGTAATATGTCGTCGGAAATTCCGCGAGCTTGTCGCAAGGCTTGCAACAACCCGGCGGGAACTCCGCGAGCCTTTTACAACAGTGTAACGATTCGGCGGAACTTCCGCGAGCCTGTTGCATTAGTGTAACAATTCGGCGGAATTCCCGCGAGTTTATTCCTTCTGGAATTTTCGGCTCACCTTAACCAGGTTGGCAGTAAATGAAACCACATTCTGTGCTTCCTGTACCATATTCAGATAAACCATGCTGACTTTCGTACTGCCGCTTTGTCCCTGGATACGTTTCAACTCACCTTTCTTTAAGGCTGTAAGCTGACTCGTCAGTGTTACGGATTCGGCCACTACATCGTCCAGACGGTGGTAATCGTTCTTTTCAATCATAGAAGCACTGCGTTTGAGGTAGGCAATGATACTTTCCGTCATCTTACCGAAATCGCCTTTCTGCACTTCACTCAGCGGGCTGAAGTTGTTATCGACATGCTCCTTGCTCGGTTCTGTGAGGCGGCGGATACTGAAGATGATCTCGCTGGCAAAATCATTTCCCTGGTAATAGTATAATCCTTTTTCTACGGCAATATCATGTTCCAGATGGGTAACGCCCAATGTTCCGACACGTTTTACCTGCTTCAGGTGAACCTTCTTCTCTTCCACCTCATTCAATACTTTACGTAACTCACGGAGATTTTCATTCATAAAACCGTGAACCGACCTGTCGAGTGCGTCAGCGGCAAACAATAAGACAGCGTTTAATTCCTCGCGGCTGTGTTCACGGAATAAAGAAAGCGCTTCGTGGCTGTCTGTCGTATCGCGCAGTTTAGCTACTGTTGTATTGACTTCTTCTTTCAGGGCTTCTTTCTTCAGTTTTTTCTTGTAAGCCACCTGGCTGCGGATCAGCATATAAACTGCCAGTCCGACCATTGCAGCCATCGCCGCAATCCCTCCGAAATAAATAATGATAGCCACCAGGAAGCAGATCGTGAATGCCGCACCGGCCGTAATAAACCATCCACCGATAACGGACAGTACGCCGGTAATACGGTAAACCGCACTTTCACGTCCCCAGGCACGGTCTGCCAGCGAACTACCCATTGCGACCATGAATGCCACATAAGTAGTAGAGAGCGGCAACTTCAGCGAAGTACCCAGTGCGATCAATAATCCCGAAAGCACCACGTTTACCGAGGCACGAACCAGGTCGAAGCTGGCTCTGTCTTCCAAAATGATCTCATCATTATTAAAACGGCTGTCTATCCAGTCTTTTACCCGGGGAGGAACTACACTGAGAAGAGTGCTCGATGCATTATTGCAGGTACGTACCAGCATACGTGCAACCGGCGAAGTTCCGAAACTCTCATTGCCTTCCGACTGACGGGCCAGGTCGAGTGAAGTCTTTACAACGCTGTGTGCCTTTTTGGAAGTGGCCAGCGCGATGACCATCACCAGTCCCGAGCCTACCAGGAAATACCAGGGCGTCTGTGCCGGAGCGAGCAACGATCCCATCAGGAATGTATCCGTAGTGGTCGTTCCGCCCTGCGCCATCAGGTCTATATATGAGGAATATCCAACGAGGGGCACACCGATAAAGTTCACAAGGTCGTTACCGGCAAAGGCCAGCGCCAGGGCAAACGTACCCATCAGGACAATCACCTTAAAGACATTTACTTTCAGCCAGTGAAGCACTTGCATCAGGATGGTGAAAAAGATAAATGCTCCCCAAACGACTTTATCCGTATTACTATATATCAGAGTCTTCAGTTCGCCGTCCATGAATGCACTTTCCTTCAACCCTTTTATCAACATAAAATAAAGGATTGAAGTGGCTGCAAGTCCGCCAAACAAGGCTATAAAATATTTTGTGTGTTTCTTATAATTAAAGGTGAAGATAAGACGCGACAAGTATTGCACGACCGTTCCGAAAAAGAAAGCGATTGCCACCGAAAGGAAGATTGCGAGGATTACGGTAAAGGCCTTATCCGTATTCAGCAGGTTTCCCAGTTGTAAAGCGCCGTCGGAATGGGCAATCTTAACCAATGCAATAGCTACCGTACCGCCCAACAATTCAAAGACCAGAGAGACCGTAGTGGAAGTGGGCATCCCCAATGAGTTAAAAATATCCAGCAATACCACGTCCGTCAGCATAACGGCCAGCAGGATACACATGATCTCGGAGAAAAAGAAGTGTTGCGGTTGATAAATCCCGTGCCGGGCAATATCCATCATACCGTTTGACAAGGAAGCGCCGACAAATATACCTATCGCGGCGATGACCATAATAACTTTGAAAGATGCGGCCCTCGAACCGATTGCAGAGTTTAGAAAGTTTACTGCGTCATTACTGACTCCCACCGACAGATCGAACACCGCCAGCACAAAGAGAAAAATTACGAGGAACAGATAAAATGTTTCCATAATTGATTGTTACGTATTCGACTACAAAGGTCTGAAACAGATATTTCACATGTGTTACATGGATGTTACAAACATGTTACATCTGTTAAATCGCCCTTATTATTAAAACAAAAGAGAGAGAACAAAGTTATAAGGCGAAGGACTATTTCTTTACTTACCATACATCTTACTGATAAACTCCTATTTCGAAACATCCCCATCAGCCTTGTCCCCCATTCCACAACTATAGCTGATACCAGACACCTTCTGTACCGATCAAAGAGTCACCTATTAAAATATGGAATGAAATTTGATTGATTATCAGCTAAAAATGGCTGGTTTATGAAACAAATCATACTGGCAAATAGGTTACATTTGCTTTTGAAAACTTATTGGGAAATAAGGGGGTCGGTTAAGTTAGAGAGGGAAAGGCTTGGAGTTAAATCCAAACTTTCCCTTTCATTGTTTTTGTCTCTTCCGTAAAAGTGATATTTTTTCTTCTCATCCAGTAGGGGTATTTATGGATTTCCTGTCTTATCAGTAGAAATAGAATTCAAGTTTTTAGCCAATATCTTTACAATATCACTTCGATTTTTCCATTTTTTTCGTTCCTTTACAGTATCAATTACTGTAAAGGAACACTTTTTTCATGAAGCACATAGCAACCCTACTTCTACTGATACTATACACTTTTCCTGTTTTAGCTTCTCCGGACTCGTCGCCTATCGACTGGAAATTATCCGGCCGTTTATTTCTGGATGGCGGAGTTTATATTAATTCTCCCTCGTCACTACATGCAGGTGCCCACATTTCGGATGTCCGACTGGCGGCAAAAGTGCGGATCTATTCAAACTGGTACACAAAGGTCGACATCGGTTTTGCCAATAATAAGGTGACGATGAAAGATGCTTTCACCGAATATGGCAAGGATGGCAATTATTTCCGTGCCGGTTATATGCTTGGTTATTATAGCATAGACCAGTCGACCAGCACAAACGATCTCGTATTCAATACAGCCGCCAATGTTGCCGAAACATTTTATCCGGATCGTCGGATAGGTTTGTCCTACACCCGCTCCCTTCCTTCTTATTACTTTTCAGTCGGAGCGTTTTGCGGCGATGGATTGACTTTCTCTGAAACAACCAAACCGGGTTATAATTTCTCCGGCCGTATCGTATGGCGCCCGGTTAATTCCGACGGACAATTATTCCATATCGGAACCGGTGCTTTATTCAGAGTTCCCGACGAAGATACGGAAACAAACAACCAACAGATCCGGTTAAAGACGAAAGGTGTCACTTATATACCTTCTCCGCGAACCTTAGACCTGACCGTCGAAGATGCCGAGAACCAGGTACAATCGAACGTAGAATGCCTGTTCTTCCGCCACAAATGGTTGCTTCAAACAGAATTCTTATATACCAATATACAGCGGAAAGCCCATAAACCGTCTTACTCGGCTCATGGTGGATATATCCAGGGAGGCTTTCTGCTAAAAGGCGAAAAATATGCGTACGATGCATTAGATGCCATCCCCGTCATGCCGGAAGAACCTCACTCTATATTACTGGCTTGCCGTTATAACTATACCAATCTGAATGATTTCAGCAGCAATACAATGGGAGGAAGCCAGCACGACTTATCGATCGGTGTCAACTACTATTTTAATAAATACATATCTTCCCGCCTGAATTATGCACATCTTTGGATGGATAAATACTCGGCATTAGGTAAATGCGGGATTAATATGATGCAGGTGCGGTTACAGGTACGGTTTTAAAGCTAATTTCAATCTTTCATTGACAAAACAGGCCTTACATAAAATAAACACCTCCGCAGCAAGCGAAAGAGAGAGAAGCGTAGCGAATCAGCTGTAAAAGTGGTCGTTACGCTTTGTTTTTGGTTGGTGGTGGCACTATGAAAAGCCAGCATAAAGCCAAGTAAGGACAAAGTTTAATTACTAAGTCATTACCGAACGCAGATTGCAAATAGTTTGGTAATCGAATCTTTCTCAGTGATTTGCACAGATTTGCGTATCGACAAATAGCTCTACTAACAATAATTTTGCAACCAAAAAAGGTAGAGTATGAGATCGACATTCAAAATCCTGATGTATCTAAAGAAAGGCAGCGAGAAACCAAACGGAAACGTGCCTTTAATGTGCCGTCTGACCGTGGACGGAGAAATTAAACAGTTCAGTTGCAAGATGGACGTTCCGCCTCGACTGTGGGACGTGAAGACCGGCAGGGCATCGGGCAAAAGCATCGAAGCGCAGAAGATAAACCGTGCCGTCGATAAAATCCGAGTGGACGTGAACCGTCGCTATCAGGAGATGATGCAGACGGACGGCTATGTTACGGCAGCCAAATTGAAAGATGCCTATCTGGGTATCGGTATCAAGCAAGAAACCCTGCTCAAACTTTTCGGGCAGCACAATGACGAGTTTCTGAAAAAGGTGCGGCATAGTCGAAGCAAAGGTACATACGAGAGATATTGCACCGTGTGCAAGCACATTCGGGAGTTCCTGCCCCACACCTACAAGCGTGATGATATTCCGCTAAAGGAGTTGAACCTTACCTTTATCAACGACTTCGAGTATTACCTCAGAACGGAGCGTAAATGCCGTACCAATACGGTATGGGGCTATATGATCGTGTTGAAGCATATTATTTCCATCGCTCGCAATTCGGGCGTATTGCCGTTCAATCCCTTTGCCGGGTATATCAACAGCCCCGAAAGCGTGGATAGAGGGTATTTGTCGAAAGAGGAGCTACAATCTCTGATGGATGCACCAATGAAGAATAAGACCTACGAACTGGTGCGTGACCTCTTTTTGTTTTCGACCTTCACGGGCTTGGCGTATTCGGACGTGAAGAACCTTACTGTGGATAACTTGCAGACATTCTTCGACGGTAATCTGTGGATTATCGCCCGTAGGAAGAAAACCAATACCGAATCCAATATCCGGCTGTTGGAAGTCCCCAAACACATCATCGAGAAGTACAAAGGCATGACAGGCGATAATCGTGTATTCCCTGTTCCGAGCAACAGCAGTTGCAACGAGAAGTTGAAAAAGATAGGTGTTCAGTGTGGTATTAAAACTCGCCTGACCTACCATGTCGCCCGTCACAGCGCGACGACGACTATTCTGTTATCCAACGGAATACCGATTGAAACAGTTAGCCGTATTCTCGGTCATACGAACATCAAGACCACTCAAATCTATGCGAAGATTACCAATCAGAAGATTAGTCAAGACTTGGAAGCCTTATCGCATAAGATTGGCGATTTGGAAAAGAGCCTTTGTAGTAACCTCTAAAACGACGATGAAATGAAAAGAGAAATAATTACAATCAGTGAGAACGGTGTAATCACTATACCGAGTGCAGCTACTGCACCCATTCTAATGAGGGACTTTGAGATAGCGGAGTTGTTCGGGATTTATAGCCCAACGGTAAAGGCAGCTATCAAGGCGGTACTAAAATCGGGGGCAGTTGCCCCCGACTATACGCACGGTGGCGAAGTTACCGGTAACAGCATTCTACCTGATTATTACGGATTGGATATGATAACCGCCATTGCTTTCCGCATCCACTAGCCACAGGCACAGGTTTTCTGGAAGTGGGTAATGAGTAAAGTATGTTGCCCCGCCCGACAAAATCCGACTCCGTTGTTTCTTTCACTGCTTGACGGCTCACTGTTCCATTAGTTGAAAACAGCTAAATAATATAAAGGCAGGTCATCGCCTTTCGGTCGCGAAGGTACAGGCAGAAAAGTGAGGTGTCAAGGTCAGGCTGCTACGCAGTTTCGAGATAAATCTTCCTCTCCCTACGGTCGAGCGTATTTACCCCGAAAACCTTGCTCCCTCGCTTTCTCTGCCGGAATGCTGGACGCTATCGAAAGACAATGAATTCGAATGGCGGGAGAATCAGCAATAGGTATCCTCCGGTGAGAAGAAAAAGTTGCACACAGGGCTGAGTCAGTTCACTGTACGGGGTGCTCACAAGGCAACTCAACAAACAGAAGTAGGTTATCGACAGGCACAGATAGAGATACCGGTAACACGGGCTGCACGCTCTCCACAGGTATTTACGAAAGAAATACCATAGCTTATTAAGGCTTTTTCTTCACACTTCGTTGCACTCCACTAAAAAAGCCCCAATAAGCCAAAGGGGTTGCAACCCTCTGGACACCCCGAATCGGCAGTGGCTGCCGAAATAAAAAGCCTCAAAGTTAAACATTAAAATCAGAAATAAATGGGATATGCAGTATTACATATGGAGAAAGCCAGCGGTTCGGACAGCGGAATGTCGGCACATATCGAGCGAACGGTCGCTCCAAAGAATGCGGATGCCAGCCGCACGCATCTCAATTGGGAGATGATACATTCTCCCGATGGCGTTACCAACCGCACCGAAGCGATACAGCATCGATTAGAAACAGCAGGGCTGCAACGCAAGATCGGTAAGAACCAAGTCCGGGTGGTTCGGATTCTGCTCACAGGCAGCCCCGACGATATGAAACGCATCGAGCAGTCGGGCAAGTTGGACGATTGGTGTCGGGATAATCTCGACTGGTTGAAGAAAACATACGGAGCAGAAAATATCGTTTCGGCTGTGGTGCATCTTGATGAAACTACTCCCCATATCCACGCAACGATGATACCCATCGTTACGTGCGAGCGGAGAAAAAAGAGGCAGGAGCAGCAGACGGAACAGGCATCCGACGAAAAGAAAAGGAAGTACCGCAAAAAATCCACCGACACCGCCCGCCTGTGCGCCGATGATGTAATGAGCCGTGTCCGCCTGAAAGAGTATCAGAACAGCTATGCCGAGCAGATGGCGAAGTATGGACTCAAACGCGGCATCGAGGGTTCAGGAGCCAAACACGTTGCTACCTCTCAATACTATCGGGACTTACTTACCCTATCGGAGAGCGTATAGGAGAATATCACCCGGCTACTTGAACAGAAAGAGCAGGCGGAACATGAACTATCCGCTGTCAAAGCCGACATCAAAAAGGAGAAGTTGAAAAACTCCGCTGCCGATGTGGGTTCAAAGTTAATGGACGGAGTTAGTTCACTATTAGGCACTCCGAAGATGAATAAACTCGAACAAGATAACCGGGAACTGAAAGCCGAGGTGGGACACCTGAACGATGAGGTATCGTGCCTCAAAACCGGCATCGAAACCCAAAGGCTTTCCGCCATCGAGCAGAATCGCCGCCTGCACGAGGATTACGGCAGGCAGATAAACGCCCTCGAACAACGCCACGAGGTGCGGGAGCAGGAACTCACTGCCGAGAACGACGGTCTTAAACGCACCCTCTCCAAATTGACGGAATGGCTGCCGCTGGTGGGCGAACTGCTCCGCATGAAGAAACTATGCACGGCGGTAGGCTTTACCGTAGAACAGGTAAGCCAACTCCTAAAAGGCGTTGCGATCCGATTCAGCGGTTCACTATACAGCGAGGAACATAAACGCAGGTTCGAGACCGAAAACTCCACGGCAAAGGTTATGCAGGAGCCGCAGAGCCAGAAACTGCACCTCACCATAGACGGCAATCCCATCGGCGGCTGGTTTAAGCAGAAATACGCTCAATACAAAGAAAAACAGCAGACGGCCCGAACGCCGACGCCAAAACGGGGGATAAGGATGTAGGATACATAAGAAAGAAAATAAATATCGACAATATTATCGCAAAGTTTGCCTATATTTGCACTATTATTAATCTGAGAATCAATGTATCTGATAGATAAAACGCAAAATAGAATTAAGGAGCTTGAGAAGAAAACCTTTTCAGAACTCGGATTTAAGGAAAGAAAGCATTTACAAGAATGGTTAGCTCATCAACCAAGTGCTTTCGGTGAAGAGTTATTGATTATACAGAAAGAGTTTAATGGATTTAATGATACTAATGAGCGATTAGATTTACTTGCCCTTGACAAAGAAGGCAATATTGTAGTAATTGAAAATAAGCTTGATGATACAGGTAGGGATGTTACGTGGCAAGTACTGAAATATGCCTCTTATTGTTCAACTTTGAACAAAGAACAAATACGCAATATCTATCAGGAGTTTTTGGATAAAGAAAAGTTTGGCGAAAAAGCAGAGGAAAGTCTTGCCGATTTCTTTGAGCAAGAGTACGAGGATTTATCTCTGAATAAACGACAATCTCAACGCATTGTAATCGTTGCTGCCAACTTCAGAAAAGAAGTTACATCTAACGTGCTTTGGTTGTTGGACTTCAAACTGAGAATACAATGCTTCAAAGCTACTCCATTTGCATTAGGAGATCAACTGTTTCTTACTGTGGAACAGATTATTCCAACGAAAGATACTGAGGACTTTGTGATAAGTATGGCAGATAAAATGCAGGAAGAGATATCAACTCAAGAGGGATTAAAGGATCGGCATAAGTTGAGAATTGAATTTTGGGGTAAAATTTTACCTATGCTAAAAGGGAAAACTCCTATATATCAAAATGTCAGTCCATCAAAAGACCATTGGCTAAGTTCCGGAGGAACAGGCATTAGCGGAACAAGATATAATTTAGTTATCACAAAAGATTATGCAGCTGTTCAAATTGAATTTGGGCGGTCAAGCAAAGATGAAAACAAGAGACTTTTCGATGAACTTCGCAAGTACAAAGACACTATTGAGCAACAGTTGGGTTACAAACTTGATTGGAAACGCAATGATGCCAAAATTAGCAGCCAAATATCCTATGCACTTGTTGGTGTAAATATTTATATACCTGAAGATTGGGATAAGGCTCTAAAATTTCTAACGACAAATATTGTAAGTTTAGAGAAAGCAATGCGTAATCCGCTCAAGGATATTAAGAAAGTATTGAATACCAACGAGGATGATGAATAATTTTACTTTCACCGTATGGCACGTAGCATCAAAGACGAATTTGTCAATGAATTGAAAAATGGCACTCTTAGGCAATTACTCGAATATGTCCGTACTGATGACACCCTCAATCTGGAACTTCGAGGGGGTGAGATTATCTTATATTACAGAGGAGGAGCTTTATTGACGGTAGTGCAAGATAGCTATACCTTTATAGGACTGTCCAAAGAATACCGACAATCAGATACTTTTATCGTGCCATCCATTGAAAACATTGAGGAGTATATCCCTAAAGCCAAACACGTTATAGATGTGTATGTCAATACCGTTAAAAATCATTTGGGAGAAAAAGATATACAGCAGCAAATAGCAAGAGAAAACAACTATTCCGTGAACTCTCTTGATACGGACTATTTTATCATTGATACGGAATATCAGAATTTTGGTAGATTTGATATTGTTGCAATTAGGTGGGATTCAACGAGCAGCAGCAGAAAATTGACAGCTATATCTCCGTTACCTACACTGACTATTTTTGAGGTCAAACAAGGATATAAATCCATTGCGGGTAGTAGCGGTATGGTTTCCCACATCAATGACTTTAATCGCTTTATATGCAGCGATGGCGTCGATGATTTCAAGACGGATATGCTTAATGTGTTTAAGCAGAAATGTAGATTGGGGCTTATCCGAGGGATAGATAAATATAGATACGAAGACATTAATACAGTTGCAAAGGAGATAGAATTTGTCTTTCTTTTGGCTAACTACAAATCCAACAGCGCACAAATCAATAAAGCCTTGAAAGACATCAAAGAGTGTAAATTCATATATGCGAATGCTATGGGGTATGGTCTTTATGCTCGAAATATCATTGATGAGAAGCAATTTACAAAGATGTTTTTATGAAGATAACTATCCACAGAGGCATCGACCAAATTGGGGGCTGCATAACGGAGATTGCGACCGATAAGGCTCGAATATTGATTGACTTTGGTCAGAATTTGCCCGACAATAATGTAATTTCAACGGACGAGTTTGCAACTCCCGAAAAGGTTGCTGGGCTTACCAATGGTGTTGATGCGATATTCTATACCCACTATCACGGTGACCATATCGGATTATTTCACCTTGTTCCCGATGATGTTAGGCAATATATTGGAGGAGTTGCAAAACATGTAACTCTCCGCAAACATACTCAATTAGGTTTTATTCCCGGCAGAGAGGAGTTTTCCGAAAAAGAGATTGCCAAGCTGAATGGAATGATAACTTTTGAGGCTCAAGAGATAATTGAAGTGGGTGATATTCGTGTTATACCATATTTTGTGAGCCATTCGGCTTGCGACTCGTATATGTTTGTGATTGAAGCAGAGGGGAAAAGAATACTTCATACAGGTGATTTCAGAGACCACGGCTACCTCGGTAAAGGGTTAATGCCTACCATTGAAAAGTTGATTCTACCTAAAGGAGACATAGATATTTTGATTACAGAGGGGACTTTGCTCTCTCGGCAAGGCGAAAAAATGAAGAGCGAGCAGGAATTGCAAAGAGAGATGATTGATATTATACGACAGTATAAAAATGTGTTCGTCCTTTGCTCATCAACAGACATGGAGCGACTTGCCACATTTTATGCTGCCAATAAAAAGTTAGGGAAACGTCCGTTTGTCTGCGATGGATTTCAGAAGGATATTTTGAGCATTTTTACCGACACCAATGGAGCAAAAAGTCCTTTGTTTCGTTTCGACAACGTTTATGGCTTCAATCCTAACAACACAAAACTTGTTGATTGGATGGTCGGCGAAGGTTTTTGCATGCTTGTTCGTGCTACCCCAAAAAGCAATAAATTTGAGGCTTATGTGAAATATCTCTTGCCACTTTTAGAACCTGAAAACACAGTGATAATCTACTCAATGTGGGGCGAGTATATCAACCCGCAAAGTAGTCACCAAAACAGAGCCCATTTAGATTTCTTATCTCTATTCCCTGCGGTTAAACACCTGCATACAAGCGGACACGCATCAATGGATTGCCTAGCAAGGATTTGTATAGCTACAAATCCCATATCGGCGATAATACCTATTCACAGTGAACAATCAAGTGCATATCAAAACCTTCCTATATCTGAAGAACTACAATCAAAAGTTATTGTTCAAAGCTGCTCTATAAAAGGCATTGAAATTGTACGTTAGAAAATTTTACGGATTTGAAAAAATAAGCTACTTTTGTACTCAACGAGTTGTTTGAAGGTATAGCACTGCAAATCGCTGAAATACGCACAGTTGCCAAATCGTTACCTGCATCTTTTCAAAACTCTGCAAAGTGTTTATTCCTCAATTGATTAAGTCAAATCAATGATAATCTAAAATAAAAAACTAACTTTGCGCCCGATTTGGTGATACAGCTACATTCCGTACCTGTATAAAAGGGAATCCGGTTAAATGCCGGAGCAGTGCCCGCTACTGTAACACCCATTCTGAAGAAAAGCATCTCTTCATGCCACTGTTTTCGTTTGCAGGAAACGGGAAGGCGCTTTTCAGGGTGAAGCCAGGAAACCTGCCGGTCAGACATAAATAATCAAGTTTTCCCGGGGTCAGGAAAGCCTTTATTAATTCTTAGAAGAACTTCGATGAAAAAGAAAGTTTCACTTACGGCATTATTATGCTGTATGGTAGTATCTATGTTCGCTCAGATATCGTTGAGCGGTAAAGTTGTCAATGCCGAAACAAACGATCCGGTGGTAGGAGCCAATATCCGTATAGACCACAGCCTGGCCGGGTGCACGACCAACGGGAAAGGAGAATTCACCATCAACAACCTGCCGGAAGGCGAACATCTGCTAAGCGTCACACATGTCAGCTTCCTTCCCCAGAAATATACTGCCAATACCGATGAAAAAGATATCCTGATCAAAATGACCGAAAGCTACATCAACCTCGGACAGGTAGTAATAACCGGAACAGGAACACACCGCCGCATGAGCAACTCGCCCGTTCCTATCCAGGTCATTACCGCCAAAGACCTCGGTAATGCCAACGTGACCAGCCTCGAAGACGCCTTGGTCAAGCTCACTCCCAACGTCACGACCATGACGAACGGCATGGGAACGACCCTAAGCCTGAACGGGATGAACGAAGATTATATGCTACTGCTCGAAAACGGTAAACGACTGACCGGTGACGACCGCTATACCCGTATCAACATCGGGAATGTGAAACGCATCGAGATCCTGAGCGGAGCCGCTTCCGCTCTTTATGGTAGCGACGCGATCGGCGGTGTTATCAACATCATTACCGACGATGCCAAGAATACGGTCAACGTATCCAACTACACCCATTATACCAGCAAGGGACGGTTCAGCGAAAACATCAACGCAGATATCAACTCCGGCAAATTCTCTTCCTACACCTCCTACCAGCGCCGGGAAGCCGACAACTGGCAGGTGAACGACACCGACGAGAACGGATACAAGACCGGCCGCCCGATGTCGACAGGCTTCATATCCGACAATATCAGCCAGCGTTTTGCCTATAACGCAACCGACCGCCTCTCCTTCTATGTACGTGGTAATTACTACAATTACAACACACGCCGTCCGGAAACGGCTACTTATTTTAAAAAAGGTAAAAAGAAGGATGAAGACGGCAAACCGATCTACGAAGAGACGCAAGCTTATACTTACAACATGCTCCACGATACCTATACATACGGTGCCGGAGCCAAATACATGATCAATAAATCAGCCTATATAGATGCCGACTTCTTCGCCGACAACTATACATCCAAATACGACTATTTCCTGAAAAGCGGTGATTTCGAACGCGGAGACAAAGAAACCCGTAAGAAGACAAGATATTATAATGCCACCGTTAAAGGGATCTTCAAACCGAACAGCTGGAACAAGGTTTCTACCGGTATCGAATATATCAACGAGAACTTCAGCAGCGAGTCGGACAATATCAGTTTCAAGAACATGTACACATTCGCCCTATTCGCACAGGATGAAATCACCATCTTAAGGGACTTGCAGGCCGTAGTCGGTGTACGCTACCTTTATAATGAGAATTTCAAGAATTACGCGACACCGAATGTCGCCCTGATGTATAAGATCGACCACTTCAATTTCCGTGCCTCTTACGCAACAGGCTACCGCGCACCGACACTCTCCCAGCTGTATGCCACAGACGAGGCAAAAACAGCGAGCCGTTATACCATCGGCAACCCCAACCTGAAGCCGGAGAAAAGCAATTTCTTCTCTCTGAACGGAGAATACACCTGCTCACGCTTCTCGATCGCAGCGACCGGATTCTATAACGATATCAAAGACATGATCAATTATCGTGTGTTGAGTGATGAAGAAATACAACAGATGGGATTGGGTGAGCTGCATGAACAGTTCTCGACCATCCGCCAGCGCGACAACGTAGACCGTTCGAAGATCAAAGGGATCAGCGTCAATGCCAACTTCTATCTGGGTGCCGGACTCACCCTGGGCGGCGGTTATATCTATACCGATACCGAAGCTAAAACGCTGGAGCACGACAGCAAGACCAATAAGGACGTGGTTGTAATCACCCCCGTAGACAAAAGTGTGAAGAACGCCGCCAATGTACATGCCCGCTGGGATCACGACTGGAACAACTACCACCTCAACGTCAACCTGAGCGGCCATATCCAGGGTGAACGTTATTCAAGCACATACGGTTACGCCCCCAAATACCAGCAATGGGATCTGAACACACGCCACACGTTCAACCTGGATGCCTTTATCCTCGAACCGGGTATCGGTATCGAGAATATCTTCAACAAACGGGACGACCGCCCCTGGAACAGTAACTTCTCGACCATTAATCCGGGACGCGCTGTTTATGTCAGCCTGGCTGTTAAATTTAAAAAGTAATAAGATAAGGTACATGTTTCTTTACAAAAAGAGAAGCATAATAAAATAATGTAGTATCTTTGCCGATGTATTTAGAAATCAGGCTGTCACACAGCCTGATGCAAGGGAATCCGGTGCGAATCCGGAGCTGTACCTGCAGCTGTAAATCCTCATTATTGTTGGTTGGAAGTTCTAAAGCCACTGTTTCCGAAAAGAAATGGGAAGGTTTCTAACCAGAGGAAAGCCAGAATACCTGCTAAATGCATTTTATACAAACACCAAGCTTCCAGGATCAGAAGTCTGTGTCTCATTCGAATATGCGTTTATCAACGTAATTATCCCTTGTGACCCCCTTTTGAAAAGAAACTTGATGTTTTATTTATCAAATTAAATAAAACACGACATGAAGCATCTGCTATCGGCTTTCATTCTACTATGTAGCATGCAATCGGCCTATGCACAAAGTATCCTGACCAAAGACGGGAAGGAACTGAATGTACAACTGGATGAGGTAGTCATCACGGGTACCGGCACGGAGCATTACCTGAAAGATGCACCTGTACAGACAGAAGTCATCACCAGCAAGGCGTTGGAGCAGTACCAGGCACGTAGCATGGAAGACCTGCTGGGCGGCCTTTGTCCTTCGCTTACCTTCAACGAAGGCGATATGGGCGGACACCTGCAAATGAACGGCCTCAACAACGACTACATCCTGATCCTCATCAACGGGAAACGAATGAACGGCGACGTAGGCGGACAAAGCGACCTCAACCGTATCAACATAGCCGAGATCGAACGGGTGGAAATTGTCAAGGGAGCCTCTTCTTCCCTCTATGGTAGCGATGCCATTGCCGGTGTTATCAATATCATCACCAAAAGAAATAAAGAGAAAATAAATGTATCCAACACGACCCGTGTCGGTGAATACGGGGATATCCGCCAGAGTAATACGGTAGGTATCCAGATCGGCAAACTAAGCTCCACCACCTCTTTCAACTACAAACATACGGATGGTTGGAGAAATACAGACAAGGAATGGGATCAGCACCAGTTAAAATCAGGTTCGGTCAGCAAGACTGTCAACCGGTCTGACAACTACACCTTCAACGAATTTCTTTCCTATAAAGTAAACGAGAAGCTGGAACTGACTGCCGAAGGTTCGCATTACGAACGTTGGTTATACCGCCCGTCGGGAGCTTACAAGTATTATCCTTATAATTACTATTACCGCAACTACACCCTGGCCGGTGGCGCCAAATGGAAGTTGCAGGGTAGGAACTACCTGACTTTCGACGTCGACTACGGAAGGTTCGGCTATTTCTACGATTATACCCGCAACGCCTATACCGACTATTTCATCGACAACAAGCGTGTCACCTTTTATGCCGGCCAGCGCCTGAAACAAAAGATACAGAAGCAACTGGTAGGACAGGCCAAAGGTGTCTTTTATTTCGGTGACAGCCATACGCTTAATGCCGGACTGGAATATCTGTGGGAGAACCTCGTATCTCCTCACCATATCGAGAACCGCACATCGGCTTCCGTCTATACCCTGTCGGCTTATGCACAGGACGAGTGGATGCTGACCGACCGGTTCATCGTTACGGCCGGATTACGCGGTGTATATCATAAAGAGTTTGCAGCACGGGTAACCCCTAAAGTGTCTGCCCTCTATAAACTGAAAGACTTCAACTTCCGAGGTACCTGGTCGATGGGATTTAAAGCGCCCACCACGCAGGAACTCTACTACAATTATATCGGAACCATGATGGGCAAGCTGAAAGCCTACTATGGTAACAGCGACCTGAAACCGCAGACTTCGCAGTATGCCTCGGTCGGTGCGGAATATATTTCCAATAAGTTCCAGATAAGCGTAACAGGATACTATAACTATATCCATAACATGATCGCCCTGACCACTGTCCCGACTTCTGCCGAAAACAAGTTTCTGGAAGTAGAGGAGACAAAGAAATATAAGAACCTGTCGAAAACCAGGGTGTACGGTGCCGATATATCGCTTACCTACAACATCACCCAGGATCTTGCATTGGGTGGCGGATATAGTTACACCGATGCCAAAGCGTTGTATGTAGACGACCAGTACGATCTGCGCTACATGCAATACATCCCCATAGATGCCACTTCCAACCATAATGCAACACTCAACGCCACCTGGAAACATACCTGGAAACGGTATCGGTTAGGCATCGGCTTTTATGGGAAATATCAATCCAAACGTTTTTATATGTCCGACAACGATGCGGACGGATATAACATCTGGCGCATCAACACCAGCCACTCCCTGCTGAAAGTCAAGCACTGGGATCTGACAGGCAATGTGGGGGTAGATAATATCTTTAACTACATAGACACGACACCTTTCGGGCGCAACCGGGGAACAACGACCCCGGGACGTAACTTCTATCTGTCTATCACCGCTAAATTCCATAACAGAAACAAATAAATCACCATTTTAAAAAGTTATATTATGAACAAATTCAAGTATTGCCTTATGGCTGCCGCTTTAATGACGGTAACGTCTATCGGATTTACATCCTGCGGCGACGACGACGATGTAGAAAAAACAGAAAACCCGGCAGAACCGGTTGTAAAAGCTGCAAAGACAAAAGACACAGCTATCCTGCTTTGTTCTTTTGGAAGTACCTATCATGAAGCAACTCACGTGTATGATGCAACAGTTACTGAATTTAAAGCAGCTTTCCCTGATGCAGACGTTTACCTGTCTTTCTCTTCAAACACTTGTATCGGTCGCCTGGAAGCTACCCGCGACGAATCTTACTATCACATAGACCAGTGGTTGAATGCATTTGCTGAAGCTGGTTATAAGAAAGTAGCCGTACAGTCATTGCACGTTATCCCGGGCGAGGAATATCTTTCTGTTATGAACACGACAGTAAAGAAAAACTTCATGATCCGCGACTATCCTCATGTGAATGTATTGAAAGGTGCGAACCTGCTGTCTGAAGACGAAGATACGGAAGCTGTTGCAAGCACTCTCTACAATCATTACAAGACTTCATTGTCCGACAAGCATAATATCCTGTTGTTGATGGGACACGGAAACCCGAACGACAGCTATAATGCCAACCAGAAATATGCCGACATCGAAGTGGCCATGCAGGCAAAAACAGCCAACAAGAATGTTTTTGTAGGAACAGTAGACTACGGTAAAATGTTATTCTGGCCTTTGAATGAAAAGACAGAACAGCCTTTGGATACTCCAAACCCCGAATGTATTTATTCCAAGCTGATGAGCTATTGCGAAACAAACAACCTGAAACCGGAAGAAGTAACGGTCTTCCTGGCTCCGTTCATGTCTATCGCCGGCGACCATGCCCACAACGACCTTTGGGGTCTGGAAGATGGCAACGATGCAAGCAACGCTACTCCTCAGTCTGACAGCTGCTGGCGTTTGAAACTGCAATATCTGGGCTTCAAGATCGACCAGACAGAAACTCACCCGGCCGACCAGACAGATGCTGATCATGGTATCGAAAGTGGTTGCAAGATCATGGCTCTGGGCGACTTCCCCGAAATCCGTAAGATCTGGCTCAACCACCTGAAAGAAAACTGGAACGATGCCGATGCTTGGGAAAACGGACTTGGCTACCAGCCGGAATAAGCCCAACTAGGCTTAACGTCCTTTCCAACTAAACACAAAGTAGGGACTAAGTAATTCAAAGCTCACTATCCGTTATTGCCAGGGTGTACAGGGTAATCGACTAGGGTGTACACCTTAACTAATCAACCTGTACACCTTATTTCAACAACCTGTACAGGGTAGCAGTAAGGAGTGGTAGGCCTTGAATTACTTAGCCCCTGCTTTCATATTAAATATAGATAAGCCAAACAATAGTTTCTGCTTATACACAAAGTTGCTTCATTGTATCTGCCACCTATTCTATATAAAATATTAAAAACAACTATCACTACTGTCACTTGTCAATTAATACCAACATAATCAAGGCTTACAGAAGTGATAGTTATTGTTTTTAACTATCACCACTACTATCACACTATCACCTTGTCTCGTCCTGAAATTAGGCATATATTATTCCTTTCTCACAACCAAATAGCTTATTTTCAGCGACATATAAATCCGCCTTACTTAATTCCAAGAGATTAACACCCTCGACATTCAGACATGAGCATCGTCAATACAGAAGCATAAAACAAGCCAAAACGGCATTCCGGCAACAGGAAGCCTGTATTCCGATGAAACTCAAATGAAGCCACAATGAAGCCAAAGCCGAGCCTGGATTCATACTCATACACATTGAATATTAATACATATATTCCCCTGATGAAGGCTGAAGGCAAGATGGCTAAAAACATTCTTTCGGGAGACTGAAAGAGCAACAAGCAACGAATGCGAAAGACGGAATATCGGTGCATGACGGAAAAATAACTGATTTTTACTTGTTTATCTTATCTCTTCTACCTACTTTTGCCCCTGTACCCCGGTATAGAGTTATCGGTCAGTACGTTTTATTGATTACGAGAGCGTTTTAAAGATATTATCCTAGTTGGAAACTTCGACAATTTTCAATGTAGCTGGATAATAGACAACAAGAACGCTCACGTACCTTTTCTTGTTATATCTATTCATAGGTGTGTTGTATGCATACTTTTATAGAGATATAGTAAAGGGCGTGAGTTGTTGTTTATATCAGCTACAGGGCAGTCGAAGGCCTCCAACTAGATATATCAACAGTCTCCACGCCTCTTTTATTTTATAACCATCCACTCGGGGATTGATGGATACCTAAATCCAGATTGCCAATGACAATCAGTTAATTAATTCAAAACCACATCTGTATGCTTCAGGGGTAGAAGCAACAAATCGTGTAAGCTGTCCGGGCAACTTAAAAGACTCCCGGAAACAACTCACAGTATTAATATTTTACTACAAAAAAGATGAAGAAAAGAATACTTCTATTATTCGTTGCCATGATAGGGATGGCGACTAGCGTCGGGTGGGCGCAAAACGATGGTGGTCAGACACCGACGACACCAGCAACAAAACTAACCATACAAAAGATTGGTGATAAGGATTGTATATTTGCAAACGGTAATGCGGTTACAGTTACAGCAGCACAAACTGTAAACACAGCAAACGCAGATCAGACAGGTCAAATAACTATTACTGTTGACGGAACTGAAGAATCTCAAACTGTTGCTAATACTTATAGCTTGTATGGAGGAAGTTACGGTGAGAATGTAGCCAGTTCTACTATTAAAATGACAAGTGGAACTATTTACCGTATTTACGGAGGTGGATATGGGGTTAATGCCGACCAAACAGGAAACATTACCGGGACTGCCTCAATCATGGTTGAAGGAGGTAAAGTCTCCAATGCTATAAGCGGAGGCGGTAATCAATATGCAAAGACAGGAAAAGTTTCAGTCCAAATTATCGGAAAGGATACAAAAATACAATGTTTGTACGCCGGTGGATTCGGATATCCTGCTGCCAAAAAGCTAGTAAGAACCTGGGAAGAAGCTGTATGCGGAGCCAAAGAGGTTGAAATCAACATCACAGATGCGACTCTGGAAGAAGGCCTAGGCTGTGGCGGCGGGCAAGGATATGCTTATACAGGGACTTCAACAGTCACTATTACGAATGCTATTTTAGGATCTTTTTACGGAACATTAGCCAATGGTTATGCAGATGATATAACCGCAACACTGAAGGGATGTACGTTTAAAAAATTGGTTGGTTACTTTGAATTTGCAACAATCAACCGAGGAGCTGTAAATAATGCTTCTTTTACATTCGATAACTGTACATTTGAGAACCTTGCAGATATAAACGCAGGTGTAGGCCCTATCCTGGGATGGGATAATTCAGATACAAGCGGTGATCCTAAACCGGCAATCGAAGGCAATATATCTTGGAAGTTTATCAACATGAACGGGAAAGAAACTCCAGAAATGCATTTAGGCCCAGGCTTAAGCAAAGCCAATGTAGAAGTGGTTGGTGCAAAAACCAAGCTGATACAGTTTACACAAAAAACGAGTGGAACTGTAACAGCTTTCTCAATAGAACAAGGGCATACATGGACTCTAGGAAATGGCCTAACCATAGAAAATGGCGTGACATTTGACAACAAAGGTACCCTCAACATGGTTGCCCCAGATGTAGAAAGTTTGATAACAGGTATCAAAGCAGGTGCTCATAAAATCCACTTGGTATCAGGAACCACTTACACATTAACCGATCCGTTGGTTATCAATAAACCAATAATACTAATATCCGATGGTGCTGCCAAAGCTACCATCAAAGGAAACCTAGTTGTCGAAGCAGAAAACGTTTCCATCAATAATCTAGCCTTCGAATGCAATTCGACTGGTACCAACTACTGGAAGAAGAACGCTATCACCCTCTTCGGTAATACTATTACAGTAGATGGTTGTACGTTTAAAGGTAGTGCAGCAGATAATCAGTATGTGGCAAACGGTATCGTCATTTTCCCAACGGCAGCGGATAACGCATCTTATGCCATCACCGGAAATACATTTACTAATTTCAATCAGGAAGTCGGCTCCGGTAGCGATTACTGGACTTCTACCGCCCTGCTTCTTTGCGATAATACATCGATTACAAAGAAAGATGCAGGTGAAGCAACAGTAATTCCGGCTTTGACATCCTGGAATGAATCGTCTTTGGCTGGTGCAAACAATACGTTTACCGATTGCTTTGCCGATTACATCCATCAGACGGAGAATAGCTATGTATATGACGTAACCAGCACAGCAAAAGCTGTTGCCGACGGCATCAACTCGATTGAAAAAGGCAAAACAGGAACGATTGTGGCAACAAGCGTAAAGAATGACGATATTTTGGCTGCTATAAAGGAGCTGAAGCCTAGTCTGGAAGGCTCGTTTATCGTCAAATCGCAGGAAGGTTCCATCGTAGCCGACCCGAACCTCGTTTCTACCGGTACAGTTTATGTATTGAGCAAGAGTGGTGAGGAATATGCCATTAAACAGCAAACCGTAGCCCCCAAAGTCGATTTTTCTAGTCTGAAAGCTTCTGTTATCGAAGCAGGCCAACCGCTTTCTGCTTCTATCCTAACTGGTGGTTCGGCAAACGTAGCTGGTGTGTTCAGTTGGAAAGAGCCAGCAACAATAGTTAAAAAAGGAGCAAAGAAAACGTACGATGTAATCTTTACTCCGGCCGACCTGGTTGCTTATAATGTAGTCGACTCAACTTATACATTTGATGAAATCAAGCAGTATTATACGGTTCAAACCGGCAAATGTGCCAACGGACATCTGGAAATAGTAAGTGCCAATCCCAATGCATCTAATAAATACGAAGAAGGCAGCACGTTGACAGTAAAACCGGTGGCTGATGCACACTTTGCGTTCGAGAAGTATCTGAACGAAAGCGGATTTACAGGTAACACTTATAAGGTAACAGCAAATGCAACACTGACAGCCAAGTTCGAACCTATCATGCGTACGGTAACGATCAACATAACAGGTGACGGTTCTGTCAATGTAAATGGCGAGAGCAAGAGTGGATCGTTTGAAGTTCAAGAAGGGTCAATCCTTACTATCCAAGCAGCGCCGAATACCGGACAGGTATTAAGCGATCTGACAGCCGGCGGTTCACCTTTAAACAGCAATACAGTGACGGTTGATAAGGATCTGACTATTGCAGCTGCCTTTGCCGCAAAAAAAGCAGAAACATATGTCGTTAAAGTAGATGCCGTACCGAATGGTAAGATCAGTTTATATGATAAAGACGGAAATGATATTGCTTCAGGTTCTTCTTTCAAGGCGGGTGAAACTATAAGTGTAGTGGCTGTGCCGGATCTGGGATATAAGTTGAAAGATAATTCTTTGAAGTATAACTCAAATGTTGTTGCCAATAACCAGATTACTGTTGCCAAAGCGGATGCAGCTATCACTGCAGAGTTTACTAAACAATCGTTTGCCGTTTCAACCGATGTAAAGAATGGAACAATAACATTGGTCCAAGTAAATAATAAGGAGCAAAAGGTTAATGAAAATTCTTCTTCTTACGAATATGGCACAGAGCTAACAGCAACAGCAGAAGCCGCTTCAGGCTACAAACTCCTTTCTTTGGTAGTAAACGGTAAAGAAATCCCGAACGGAGGTAATTTCACTGTCACTGCTAAAACTACAGTTACAGCAGTAATGGCTAAACTGGCAACGATTACAATTGATAAGACTGCTCAGAGCTTTACCTATGATGGCTCAGAAAAAGAGTTTGTGGTAAAGACAACACCGGCAGGAATTGGTGGGTTTACGGTAAAATATAATGGAAGTGATGATAAGCCGAAAAATGCAGGAGAATACACTGTAACAATCACACGAAGTGCCGATGATACTTATGCAGCCATCAGCCAGGCTATTAGCAGCAAATTGATCATCCAGAAAGCTCAGATGAAGGGTGTGACTATTCCGACGTTGAAAAATAGCGACAAGGATATAGAGACTACAGATGATAGAGGTATATACGCATTAACAGTGCAGCCAGATCAAACTACTCATCTTGGTACCGCAACGTTTACCCCAGACAATGAAAACTACGCTATCATGACATTCACGGTAGCAGGAAAGGGTGCTACGGTATGTACTTATGAAAAACCTTCTACTTTGCAATTCCAGTCCGCTAAATTAACGACACGCGCTGGAAGTGATGCTTCTTTGAATATTACTGTACACGGAGAAGGTTCTGTGAAAGTGCTGAACGGTGGTGTCGAAGCTTCTACATTGTATGTAGGTCAAACTGTTACTATCCAGGCTCTTCCTGCTAGTACAGAATATGCAGCCAATGCAATCTGGAATAATAATACGACTACTACAGCCAATACGTATACGATGACATTAGGATCGGGTACTAACGAAGTAACTGTCGCTTTCCAAGAGAAAACATCACCAACACCTACGTTGACTATCCCTACCGACATGGTTTACAACGGCACTCCATTTGCCGGACAGGCCATTTCCGTTGCAGGCGAGTCTCTTGTTAAAGATTGGGATCTGAGCTTTGAAGGCATTCCTACCGATGCCGGCACTTATAAAATCTATGCCAGCCGCAAGGCCGATGAAAACTATTTGGCCGTAGTAGGTAAAGAAGTAGGAAGCTTTACAATCAAACAAGCACCAGCAGAAGCCAGTGATCCGGTAGCTACCGACATCCTGCAAGGACAAGCTTTAGCACAGTCTGTTATCACTGGTACAGCCAATGTAGATGGAGTATTCGAATGGGTTAATCCGAACACAATTCTAAATACTAATGCAACAGGACTTAAAGTTCGTTTCGTTCCGACAAGCAAGAACTATTCTGTAAAGGACGGCTTGACAGCTGATGTAAAAGTGACAGAGACAGGCGTTACGATCCGTACTTTAAATCTGACTGTTGTCGGAGAAGAGTTTGGTACCGTATCCATGACGCTGGATGGTAATCCTACTACTGCCGGTGCTACTGTTACCAAAGGTCAGGAGCTGAAAGTTATCGCTACTGCCAACACCGGCTACGAAGCATCTGTACAGATCGATGGTTCTACCCACACGACATATACCATTGGTGAAACCGGTAATGTAGAAGTAAAAGTCACCTTTACTAAAAAGTCTGAACCTTCTACTCCAACCGATCCGGATCCGGAACCAGAAGTAACCGACGTTACAGGCGTATCGCTCGATGCCACTGCAAAAACATTGGCTGTCGGAGAATCGTTCGCCTTGAAAGCAACCGTTAAACCGGCCGACGCCGATAATAAGAAAGTAAGCTGGAGCAGCAGTAATGCAACGATTGCTTCGGTTGACAAAGACGGTAACGTGAAAGCATTGAAAGCCGGAACATGTAAGATCACTGTCACGACCGAGGACGGAGATTATACCGCTACCTGCGACATTACTGTTACCATCGCTACCGGTATCGACGAGCTCCTGGCCGCCAACCGTATCTATACAGATTACGGACAGATCATCGTTGAACCGACAACTTCCTTGGAAGTGTTGATCACCGATATGACCGGAAGGATTGTCTACCACGATCGGATTGCTGAAAAGATCACAGTACCTGTGTCCGGTGGCATATATATCGTCCGCCTAGTAGAAAGCAAACGAGTTGCCACTACTAAAGTGATCGTGAAGTAAGATAACCAAGAGGTAAACTAACAAAAAAGAGCTGTGTCATTAAGCCTATCTATGGCTTCTGACACAGCTCTATCTATTTATTATGAAAGAGTTACTTGCAGTAATTCAACACTTCCACATTCTTTACCGTACTCTTGAAATCTCCGGTCTTTTCCAACGGGAATACCAAGGTACGGACATAGCTCATCGAGTCCTTTCCGCCGTTGAAGAAGCGTTTCTGGATATTCAGCTCCTCTTGCAGTTTACCGTTGATGTATAAACGGGTAGACTTTTCATCGCCACTGATGGCAACAGATGTCTCCTCTTCAGGATAGAACTGGTAATTGAATGTATTCAGGTAACCGTCGCGGGCAAAACCCAGCTTACCGCTGACCGGATCGGACAGATAGAAAACAGCATCCGGCGAACGGAACAATTCTGTTCCGGGAGTTTCCTTTACCGACTGAACATCAAACGAGACCGTGTAATGGTAACCGATCTCTTTCAATCCGGTCTTTGTATTCGGTGGCAAAACATCCTGGTTGTAGATGGCACGCGGCTTGTTACCCATACGGCCAGCCACGTTTACGCCCGGGCCTTCGCTCAGTTCCAAACGTTGCGTATTGAAGGTTTCATACGGGACTTTACAATCCTTGCCTGTCCACATCTTTACAGCCAATGTCTGCAAAGCAGGGAAAACACGGTAATGGATATCTTTTGTACTGATGCCGTTGCCTGCATGGTCGTTCCATACGGCAAACATTCCACCTTTGATCTGTTTATGTTTCTCGGGGAAAACCTCTTTACCGATATGCGCCGGAGTCCATTCCTTATACAGCATTTCCGTATTCAGATAATCGTAATAATAACCGGCAGCCGGGACGATATACAGATAGCCGTCGGGCACACTCACCAGGTCGTATCCCTGTTTGATCATTTCCTTCGGGTCGGCATAACCGTTATACCAGGCACTCATCAGAACGTTTTTCGATTTGACGGGTGTCTCGCCTTTGGCATGGGTCAACGCTCCCCAAACACAAGCCTGCTTGCCGAAGCCTTCAACAAAACGGATGTAATGATCGGTGAATTCGCGGAATTTCTCTACTACATCCTGCTTCTTATTCGAATATTCGTCTGTCCCGATATGTACACGTTTTCCGATAAAGACAGGATTACGGCCTTCCAGATATTCGCGGAAAAGACTGTCGACAAACTGGTAAGTCTCCGGTTTGAACAGATCCAGGTGATCCATACCGTATTCCGCGCTACCGATCTCCGGACGGTAATGTGTCAATGCCAGCGAATGGGCGGGAACGTCTATTTCGGGGATGATCTCCACGCCGAGGCTATCCGCCATCAACTGGAAATCGATAAATTCCTTCTTCGTATAATAACCGTCACGGGCAGTCAGTCCCGGGAAGAATTCGCTTTCCAAACGGAATGCGGCATAGGTCTTGTTCCAGTCGTGTTCGAAGTATTGTTTGAAAGCGTTATCATTCAGGTGAACCTGCAACGTATTCATCTTATAATAAGCCATCATCTTTACATAATCGCGCAGGAAATCCATCGGGATAAACTTACGGCCGCAATCCATCATAAAACCACGGATGGCATAATCCGGATAATCGCGCATCGAACCTTTCGGCAAAGCCTGGTTAGCATCCTGTTCCGTCATTTGAAGAATAGTACGGGTTGCCCAGTACAGACCTTTTGCTTTAGGAGCCGAAACGGTTACACGGTCAGCAATTTTCACAGCATAACCTTCTTCACCCAATTGTTTGTCTCCGGATAAGGAGAAAACGAAATCACCGGCGGAAGCTCTACCCTGTACGACTGTCAGTTTACGTCCGAACATCGTTTCGTAATCTTCGGCAAACTGATTGGCGATCTTGTCGATGGCCGGATCTTTACCTACACAGACAATGCGGGAAGTTGCGGAAGGAGTAAACATTCCCTGTCCCCCTCTCCATTCCTGCAATTCGGGTATTACAAACGGTTTTTCGTTATTAGCGGCATAGCCTTTACCCACAAAGAGCGTACATGCCACCATCAGCATTAAATAGCGTTTTATATTCATTGTATTTTAAATTAAGCGCACAATATTACAGCTTTTTAATCATCCTTACAAGCTTAAAATGAAGGAATAGTTAAAAGATAACTAATTAAAAGGCGGTTTCTGAATGATTTATTACTTTTGTGCTCAAAAACATATTAATGAGTTACAATTGGAACACACGGACGGAGTTATTACTGGGGGCCGACCGGATGGAGTATTTGTCACATTGCCATGTTTTAGTCGTAGGATTAGGGGGCGTCGGAGCTTATGCCGCCGAACAGATTTGCCGTGCCGGGATAGGACACATGACAATCGTGGACGCCGATACCGTAAATGCCAGCAATATAAACAGACAGTTACCGGCATTACATTCCACCATCGGAATGCAAAAAGCCGAAGTAGTAGGACAACGCCTGCTGGACATCAATCCCCGTTTAAAGCTGACCGTGCTGAACGAATTTTTGCGTGACGAGCGGACAGAGGAAGTATTATCTGCAACAAAATACGATTTCATCGTGGATGCAATCGACTCACTCAGCCCGAAAGTCTATCTTTTATACTATGCCAACAGACGCGAGATCCCTATCGTCTCCTCTATGGGGGCAGGGGCAAAGGTCGACCCGTCGCAGGTTAAACTGGCCGACATATCCAAAACCTGCAACTGCGCACTGGCGAAAGCCGTACGCAAACGGCTCAGGGGAATGGGATTGAATAAAGGTATTCCGGTTGTTTTCTCAACAGAGATAGCCAATCCGGAAGCCGTAGTGGAAGTAGAAAACGAACAATGCAAACGGACAACTACCGGGACAGTTTCTTATATGCCCGCCATATTCGGCTGTTACCTGGCATCGTATGTAATAAGAAATATATAATCAGGAATGATACAGACACAAGGAATTACCAAGAGTTTCGGCAACTTACAGGTATTGAAAGGCATCGACCTTACGATCAATAAAGGTGAAGTGGTAGCCATTGTAGGCCCCAGCGGAGCAGGGAAAACGACTTTATTACAGATCATCGGGACATTAGACACTCCGGATGCCGGTAAACTGTATATCAACGAGACTGAAACCGGTAAACTTTCCGAAAAGGAACTGGCGGCTTTCCGCAATAAGAACATCGGTTTTGTATTCCAGTTCCACCAGTTGTTGCCCGAATTCACCGCATTGGAAAATGTAATGATCCCGGCATTGATTGCCCGCGAGAAAGCATCCGACGCCGAGAAGAGGGCAAAGGAAATACTCGATTTCCTGAAACTGTCCGACCGTATGACGCATAAACCGGCCGAGCTTTCGGGGGGAGAGAAACAACGTGTGGCTGTTGCCCGCGCATTAATAAACAACCCGGCAGTGATCCTGGCCGACGAACCTTCAGGCAGCCTGGATACCAAAAATAAAGAAGAATTACACAGCCTCTTTTTCGAATTGCGCGACCAGATGCACCAGACTTTCGTTATCGTTACCCACGACGAACAGCTGGCATCGAATACGGATCGTGTGATCCATATAAAGGACGGGGTTGTTTTAGGATAAGTATAAACAAGTAGAATTATTTATGGCAAACAAAGATAGAGTAACTTTTGGTAGTAAAATCGGAGTGATATTGGCAACAGTAGGTTGCGCCGTAGGCTTAGGTAGCATCTGGCGTTTCCCTTATATGGTGGGAGCCAACGGAGGGGCGGCTTTTCTGTTGGTATTCATGATATGCACTGTCCTGCTCGGCCTTCCGATCATGATTACGGAATTCTTCATCGGCCGCCATTCGCGCAGTAATGCTGCCGGGGCTTTTAAGAAGTTGGCTCCGGGCACCCAGTGGTCTTTGATCGGTTACAACGGTGTGCTGGCGGCTTTCCTGATATTGGGCTTCTATTCCGTAGTTTCCGGTTGGACTTTAGAGTATATCTGGCAGGCTATGACCGGTTCGCTGGCCGGAAAAACAACGGCTGAATTCACAACGGACTTTGAGACATTCTCTTCAAGTGCCCTTCGCCCGATCGGTTGGACAATCGCTTTTATTGCATTAACGCATATCATCATTGTATCCGGAGTAGAAAAAGGGATCGAAAGGGCTTCCAAGATTATGATGCCGGCGCTCTTTATCATACTTCTCATATTATGTATTCGTTCCGTCACTCTCCCTGGTGTACAGGAAGGGCTTTCTTTCCTGTTCAAACCTGATTTCGACAAGATAACTTCTTCCGTCATATTAAGTGCGATGGGGCAAACGTTCTTTTCATTAAGTATCGGTATGGGATGCCTGATTACTTACTCCTCTTATTTCGGGAAAGATACGAACTTGCAATTAACGGCTGTACAGGTCACCGTATTGAATACGCTGGTGGCATTACTGGCCGGTATCATGGTGTTCCCTGCCGTATTCAGTTTCGGCATCGAACCGACGGCGGGCCCGGAGCTGGTGTTTATCACACTCCCGAATATCTTTGAACAGCTGCCGTTTGGCAATATCTGGTCGTTCATATTCTTTATCTTGTTGGCTTTGGCCGCCCTGACATCTACTATCTCCCTGCATGAAGTGGCTACGGCTTATGTGCACGAAGAATACCACATGACAAGAAAGAAAGCTGCCTGGATCGTTTCAGCAGGTGTCGCTGTCATCGGAGCCCTCTGTTCGCTCTCTTTCGGCTTGTTGAAGGAATACACGATCGGCGGCCTGATCATTTTTGATGCATTGGACTATCTGACCGCTAAGATTATGATGCCTCTCGGGGGGATGATGATCTGCGTTTTCGTTGGCGTACGCATCGAAAAGAAAGTGTTGAAAGCCGAACTGACCAACAAAGGCACCATCACTTTCTATTTCTTCAACGCATACGCATTCTTCATAAAATACATCGCCCCTGCCGCTATCGGCCTGATCTTCCTGAACGAACTGGGACTGATCAAAAAGATCATCTCCTTGTTTTGATAAATAAAAGGTATAAGTTACTTGCTTATTTACAGGTAACTTATATCTTTGCAAAAGTTTAACATTAACAATACCGAACTATGAACTGGCGTGATTTATTTTACTTCTCCCAAGGAGAACGCAGAGCCTTGACTCTCCTGCTCTGTCTTATTTCTATTTCCTGGATCATTTTATTATTGACAGACAACAAACCGGAACAGATCCCTAAAGAGAATGCTTTGATCATTGAACCGTCTAAACCGGCTCAAACAATCGTTTCAAACAGGCCGGAGCCCGAGAAGGCCAAAACACCTGCATCCGAAAGAAAAAACAATTCCTTCCGGGAGAAAAAGGAATTTCATCCGAGAGGAACTCCAAACATACCCGGAAGAAAGACTTTCCCAAAAACAGAGAAATATCCAATCGGAACAGTGGTCGAGTTAAATACCGCCGATACAACTATTTTGAAGAAAGTTCCCGGAATAGGAAGTACTTTTGCCCGCCGTATCATCAAGTATCGGGATCTGCTGGGCGGCTTTTACTCCGTCTCCCAACTTTGTGAAGTATATGGGATTGATGAAGAGCGGTATAATGCGATGAAATCGTGGTTTTCGGTAGATGTGGAAAGTATTTGTGAATTATTTGTGAACCAGATGCCAATCAAAAGCCTGTACAGACACCCTTATATAAACAAACAACAGGCAGATATTATCGAACAATTACGTAAACAAAAAGGAAAACTCTCCGGTTGGGAGAACCTGCAACTACTGGAAGAATTTACCGAAGCAGATAAAGAAAGGCTGACTCCTTATCTGTCATTTGAATAAAACAGGAAGTTTATCTACATTTGTAAAAAAGAAAGCTATGATTTACCTCAAACAAGTTCAATTGCTCAACCCTGAAGAAGTAGAAGGGCCGCTGGAAGATCTTAAATATCCGTTTAAGGCCGCAGCAGTACGACATATAGACTCGATCGTATTCCGTAAACCCGTCACTTTCCTGGTTGGTGAAAACGGAGCCGGCAAGTCGACCCTACTGGAAGGGATCATGTTCAAATACGAAGAACGGGATGAAGGCCAACAAGGTATGCTTTACGACGGCGTGGAAGCATGGAAATCATATTCAAACGTCCTGCCGCAATGTATTCGCCTGATTGAGGAACGGAAACCTTTCGACCATTTTTTCTTCCGCGCCGAGTCATTCTTCGACCATGCAGCTGAAATAGATGCCAAATCGATGAAAGACATACTCAAATACGGACGCGATTATTCGATGGGAGCTTACGGAGGACACCGCCTGCTGGAACAGTCGCATGGCGAAAGCTTTCTCAGTACCTTCCTGAATTATGCAGGAAGAAACACGCTCTTTATCCTCGACGAACCGGAAGCAGCCCTTTCACCTCAACGGCAACTGGCATTATTAGTCCGTATCCGTGAACTGGTTGAACAAGGCTGCCAGTTGATTATCTCCACCCACTCGCCTATTATCATGGCTTATCCGGAAGCGGATATTTATTCGATCGAGGAAGACGGAGCATATATCACCCCGTATGAGGAAACACAACATTACCAGTTAACGAAGTATTTCCTGACTCATACGGAGCAAATGCTTAGAGAACTGGGAATAAAGTAGAATTACTTTTCCCAGGCATTTACAATCTCTGCAACATAAACGTTATGCGGATTACCGGCCATAGCGCTGTACCATTTTTCAAACAATGCCGGATCGACGAAAGAATCCTTATCCATCTTGGTCACATAAAGAATCTTACACTCCAATGTCAACCGGGATTCCTCAAAACAAGGGTTTCCTTGTTCGGTAAAGCAGGGAGTCAGCCCCGTTGCCGCCACTTTATCTATATCGCGGCCCGACTTGGAGCCACAGATCTTATGGGCTGCCTTGTGCTCCTCACCCAGGAAAGATAGCGTAAAACTGCCCTTTTCATCGATGAATTCGCAGGTATAACGCTCCGGGCGGACAAATACGAATACCACCGGTTTGTTCCATAGGAAACCGACACCGCCCCAACTGGCTGTCATCATATTAAACTTCTCCTTGTCGCCGGCACTGACCAGCATCCACTCTTTCCCGATAATTTCAATAAAGTTATCCTTTATCAGATTGGGTTCAATTGCTTTCATACTCTATACGCTTTAATTTCCCCCAAAGATACAAAGAATATCATTTACCGGTACTCATTACGCCGGAGTCGTTGTCGGCATTGTTCAGACGCTTCTGCCCGGCTTTATAAGTACGGCCGAAAGAGAAGTTATACGTGACGGAAGCAACGAACAAACGGGAGCTTTCTTTGATGTACATCGCTTTCTTGTAGGAAGCATACTGGTTCCAGTTCTCTGTCTTCACCTTATAGTTATCGGAGAACGGGTTGAATGCACCTACACCCAGCGATAAATTCTTATGGCTGTAACGCACCATGAACAGCTGGATATTCTCGCCTCCTTCCAGCGTTTCGCCCCAGAACCAGTTCCAGTTCGTATTCATCTGATACATCAGCATGAACTTCTTCCAGGTAAGCGACGCCTGTGCTTCGCAATACCAGTTGGTATAACGGTGGGAATAAATATTCCCGTTACTGATATAATGGTTTACACCGCCGGTAAAAGAGAATTGCAGGATATCTTTGATCGGCCCGATACGGAACATGGCGGAACCGGTCACACGCTGCCAGTTTTTCTGATTATTCCAGGTTTGGATGATCTTGTTCCTTTCCTGGTATTTCTCATCCATAATAGGATTAGGCAGATATTCGTACGCACCGTCGAGGTTCGTATAGAAGATGCCTTTCTGATATTCGTAAGTAAGTGCCAGACGGTAGCGCATATAGGCTTCCAGTTGCGGGTTGCCGCGTTGTAGCTGAAGGGAGTCGATCACCTGTTCGATCGCACTCAGGTTACCCAGGGAAGGAGAAGAATTACCTACATAACCTCTCAGACGGATAAATGACTGTCCGGGCAAAGCGTATTGCAGAGTAAAACGGGGATTGAAGGTATAATACTGGTACGAGTCGTCCGTACCTTCCTGTTTGTAGAATGAACGCGATACGCCGACGCCCAGCGTATAATCCAGTTTCTTAACCTTTCCTTTAAATTCCCCGTAAAGGAAGCTTTCCGATTGATCCATGTGCGTATCATAATCATGCCCGTTCCGGTATTCGTTATCGGAGAAAGATTGTGTGTGACGGATACCGCCGCTCAGACGATTTCCGTTAGTCAGCTTCTTTTCATAGATCGCTTCACCGATCAGGGAATATTTATTTCCGGAAACACGGTTATTGATATCCGTCAGTAATTCCTCACCCCGGCTTTCCTGGTAGAAACGATGGGAAGAAGTGCGGTTGTAAGTTCCCACCACGTTGAACACCAATGTCTGGTCATTCTTCAGATTACGCTGGTAATATAAGTCCAGGGCCGGAACCTGGTTATCGCTGCTATTCAGGTCGACCATATCTACATAATCCGCCGGATTATCCTGGTTAGATAAAACCCCGCGATAATCCCAGTGCGGCTGATGGTTATTCCAATAACGGAACGTAGCGTTGAACAGATACTTTTCAGGGTCCTGCACACTGTAGTTCAGGTTCAGGTTATGCATGAACATACGCCCGTGTGCAGGGTCACCCTCTTCTTTCCGGTGTAATACAGTGCCGTCGGCCAGATGGAATATTTCTTCATTATCTCTGGAAAGGCCATAGAAATCGCGCGGCCCGATCCGGTAAGAAGCGCCGAACTCCGATTTCTTATGATTGATCTTTCCTGAAACCCGGTGTTCTCCCCATAAAGCATTCAGTCCCTGGCTCATATCCACACTGAGACTTCCTCCCGTTTCAGGCCGGCGAACGATATAGTCGAGTACGACTTCGGCATTTCCATAACGCAAACCCGGATTATCATGGAATTCGATACGAATAATATCAGCAGGTAACAAGGATTTGACTTCATCCAACTCTACCTTCACTCCATTGATGCGTAGCTGAACTTCTCCATTTCCCGGTACTTTGATCTCGTTCGACATCGGGTTTACCGTTATCTTCGGCAACATTAGTTGTTGCAGAAGATCCATTCCGTTAGTAGATGCTTTTACCTGACGGTCGGAAGGAAACACCAGTTTACGGTCGGAGCGGCTACTCGTGTTGGAAGCACTGACGGTTACACCATCCAGTGAGACGGCCGCATCTTCCATCGGGATATCATTCAATGTTATACTCTTATTAAATCCCTTCAAAGCAACATATTGCGTTTCGTACCCCAGGCTGGAAATAGCCAGCAGGTAATCGCCCTCCTTTACCTTATCCAAAGCAAAATGCCCCTTTCCATCGGTAGTTGTTCCAGTTATAAAGACAGAGTCTAGCGTTTGTAGAACCACATTGGCAAATTCAAGCGGCTCTTTATTCCGGCCGTCTTTCACCAAACCTTTTATCCCTAAATTTTGAGCAAAAGCTCCCTGCATCATGCAGCCAAGCAGCATGATCCCGAATATTATCCGTTTCATAAGTTTATTGTTTATTTCTTTCCGGCAGGGTGGCCTCTCCTGCCTTTTTGTTTGTTTCTGCTAGTAAGACGAAACAACCCGGAAAAAGGTTACACCATTCAGCAGGAAAAAATGCAACTATTTTTTCACACCTGTTTAACATCTTAATCTACAGAATAAAAGAAAACCTGTATCTTTGAGACAAAACGAACAAAACACATGGATATATTAAACACCTGGATTAGCGCCATCAACGATGTATTATGGTCGTACATACTAATAATCATGCTGTTGGGCTGTGCAATATGGTTTACCTTCAAAACCCGTTTCGTACAGTTCCGCATGATTAAAGAAATGATAAAATTGCTTGGCGACTCCACCGGAAAAACTAAAAACGGTGAAAAACATATTTCTTCCTTCCAGGCTTTTGCGGTTTCATTGGCCAGCCGCGTAGGAACAGGCAATCTGGCCGGAGTAGCCACAGCAATTGCAGTCGGTGGCCCGGGTGCCGTATTCTGGATGTGGATCATTGCCTTATTCGGAGCTTCCAGTGCATTTGTCGAATCCACACTGGCTCAACTGTACAAGAAAAGAGGGAAAGACTCTTTCATCGGCGGGCCTGCTTATTATATGGAGCGCGGACTCGGATTGCGATGGATGGGGGTATTTTTTGCTGTATTGATCTCTATCACGTTCGGCTTTGCCTTTAATTCCGTACAGAGCAATACGATTTGTGCAGCATGGGAAGGAGCATTCGGGTTCGACCACCGGATCATCGGCGGGATACTGACCGTGCTCACTATCCTGATCATTTTCGGAGGTATTCAGCGGATCGCCAAGGTAAGTAGCATTATCGTTCCGGTGATGGCTCTCGGATACGTTGCGCTGGCATTAGGGATCGTACTTTTCAATATAGGAAAACTTCCGGCTGTACTGGAACTGATCATCGGTAATGCTTTCGGTTGGGAACAGGCTCTCGGCGGCAGTATCGGAGCAGCACTGATGCAGGGAATCAAACGAGGATTGTTCAGCAACGAAGCCGGTATGGGTTCCGCCCCGAACGTGGCCGCAACAGCAGATGTGTCTCATCCGGTCAAACAAGGCCTGATCCAGACATTAGGCGTTTTCACCGATACACTGATCATCTGTACTTGCACGGCTTTCATCATCCTTTTCAGTGGTGCCCCACTCGACGGAAGCGTGAACGGCGTGCAACTGACACAACATGCCCTGACCAATGAGGTAGGAAGTATCGGCAGCATCTTCGTCGCTGTAGCCATTTTGTTGTTTGCATTCAGTAGTATTATCGGTAATTATTATTACGGAGAGGCCAATATACAGTTCGTCACCCAAAAGAAAAGTGTATTGTTCACCTACCGTCTGTTAGTCGGTGGAATGGTGATGTTCGGTGCTTTGGCAAGCCTCGACCTGGTCTGGAGCCTGGCCGATATAACAATGGGATTGATGACGATCTGCAACCTGATTGCCATCTCCCTGCTCAGCCGCCAGGCATTCCTCTTACTCAACGATTACATCACCCAGAAACGGAAAGGAATAGCAAGCCCTGTATTCACAAAGGACAGCATCCCGGAACTGAAGGACAAGGCGGAATGTTGGTAAAACATCATACATTTTGTATGATAAATATCGTATATTACTGATAAATCAGGCTAAACAACCGCTCTGGTGCAAATACCTCATTCGCCACCTCCTGTATCTCTTCGGCTGTCAGGCTTTCGACCTTGCTGAAAACTTCCGGGAGGGTATCATAGCGGTTGTAGTGGAGGAAGCTTTTTCCCAGTCCGAGGAAAAGCCCTTCTTTGTTATCTCCCGAAACACCCAGCTGACCGATTACCTGCTTCTTGGCAGCAGCCAGTTGTGTAGCGGACAACTTAACGTCACGTATCTTACCTAACTCTTTATGAACCAGCTTCAGCGCCTTCTCCATATTCTTCGGATCGGTACCGAAGTAGATGCTGGCTAAACCGGTATCGGTATAAGAAGTAACATTCGATTCCACATTATAAACCAATCCATGCTTCTCACGGAGTGATACATTCAGGCGGTTGTTCATGCCCGGGCCACCCAACATATTATTAAGCAGGAATAACGGTATCCGTTTTTCATCATGCATACTATAAGCGCGGCTACCGATCAGTACATGTGCCTGGTGCGTATCCTTATGCACCTTCTTCACACACGGAAGGATTTCGGCAGGCGCCACTCGGTTGCGGGAAGCAATCGGGAAAGCGATATCCGACAACAGACTTTCCGCCAGTTTCACGATCTTCTTAAAGTCCACGCGCCCCATCGAAAAGAATACCATATTCTCCGGTGCATAAAAACGGCGCATGAACGAACGGCCCGATTCCGAATTAAAACTCAACAGGGAAGCCTCGTCTCCCAATATATTATGGCCTAAAGCATGTCCGTCATAAAGTAAATTCTCGAATTCATCGAAGATAAGTTCGGAAGGGCTATCCTCATACGAATTGATTTCATCCAGAATCACATCCACTTCCTTCTCGATCTCCTGCTGTGGAAACTGGGAGTGGAAGATCAGGTCGGTCAGCAGTTCAAAAGCACGCTGATAATGTTCTTCCATAAAGATGGAATAAACAAATGTCTCTTCCTTGGTGGTATAGGCATTCAATTCGCCCCCTACATTCTCCATTCGGTTCAGGATATGCCAGGATTTACGCTTTTCGGTGCCTTTAAACATCATATGTTCTACGAAATGCGCCAGGCCGAACTCGTTCGCTTCTTCGTCACGTGTTCCGGCATTGACAGCAAAACCACAGTATGAAACCGGCGATTCCATCGGCAGGTGTACCATACGAAGACCATTAGGTAAGATATGTGAGAAATAATGCATTGCTTCTTTTTGCTTAATTGACCTGCAAAAGTACAACAAATATTCGATAACAGATAATTATCTCTGCTTTAGACAAAGTCACCGACTGAAACTACATACCTGCGTTAAAAAAACAACGAGATACAGTAACCAACCGATTAAAATCGTATTTTTGCAAACTGTTAGAGATAATTGTATAATAAATAAAGTATCTATGTCAAACGAAGCAATCGCCTGCATCCTGCAGCAGGAAGCTGCAGCAGTCCTGAATATTCCCGTTAGCTCCGGCTATGAAGAAGCTGTAACCCTCATTGTAAAACATGTCCACGAACTGGGGGGGAAACTAATTACCAGCGGAATGGGGAAAGCCGGGCAAATTGCAATGAATATTGCCACAACCTTCAGTTCCACGGGGACACCCACCTCATTCCTGCACCCCAGCGAAGCACAACACGGCGACCTCGGGATTGTACGGAACAACGATATCATGCTGCTGATCTCCAATTCCGGAAAGACACGCGAGCTGATCGAGTTGGTAGACCTGACCCGCGGACTCGTGCCGGATATGAAATTTATCGTTATCACCAGCAATGCAGACAGCCCGCTGGCCAAAGAAGCGACCGTGCAGTTGCTTACCGGAGCCCCCAAGGAAGTTTGTCCGCTGGGCCTTACTCCTACCACTTCTACGACTGTAATGACAGTTATCGGGGATATCCTGGTAGTCGGTACGATGAAAAGGATCAATTTCAACAATAAAGATTATGCGAAACGCCATCACGGCGGTTACCTCGGTTCGAAAAGCCGCGAACAGAGCAAGCACGAATAGTCTATAAACAAACCAACATATATGAGAAAAGTTATTGGCATTGGAGAAACCATTCTCGACATCATTTTCAAGAACAACCAGCCGCATACAGCTGTGCCGGGCGGATCAGTCTTTAACGGATTAGTATCGCTGGGTCGTCTGGGAATTCCGGTTTCTTTTATCAGCGAAGTCGGCAACGACCACGTCGGCGATATTATCCGTCAGTTTATGGAAGAGAACCATATCTCAACGGAATTCGTAGACCGTTTCCCCGATGGGAAAAGCCCTATATCGCTGGCTTTCCTCGACAAGGAGAACAATGCCAATTACACATTCTACAAAGATTACCCGAAGCAACGGTTGGAAGTACCCCTGCCTGTCATCAACGAAGACGACATCTTTATCTTCGGCTCCTATTATTCCCTGAATCCGGTTTTACGCGAACGGATGGTAGAATTCCTGGAATATGCCAAAGAACGGAAGGCCATTATCTATTATGACCCGAACTTCCGCAAGGCGCATGCGCACGAAGCAATCTACCTCACTCCTACTATCCTGGATAATCTGGAATATGCCGACATCGTACGCGGCTCGGATGAAGATTTCTTCAATATCTTCGGTAAATCGGATGCCAAACGTATCTATACGGATCATATCAAGTTCTATTGTGACCGTTTCATCTCCACCCACGGAGCCGATGGCATTAATCTTTATACCGGTAAGCTGGAAGAACATTTCGATACCGCACCTATCCAACCGGTCAGCACCATCGGAGCCGGGGATAATTTCAATGCAGGCATCATCTACGGGCTACTGAAATATAATATCGGATACCATGATCTTTCAACCATGAGCAAAGAAGCCTGGGCAAAGGTCATCCGTTGCGGTATCGACCTGGCCACCGAAGTATGCCAGAGCTACGATAATTACATTTCTAAAGAATTCGCCGCCTCATACGGCCGGTAGTCTTAAATATCATTAACTCTGGTACTATAAAGAGCTGGATTTATTATCTTTGTAAAGTATGTATGCTAGAAAGACAATATTTGTAAGAGTTTCATCATTGCTCGCCTGTGTAGCACTATTGATAGGCTGTTCGTCCAACAACCCTGAAATACGGACGATATGCCTGCGCGATGGTATAGGGAACTATATTATCAAGTGGGAAACAGAACCGCAGATAGACGGCATCCTAAAAATGTATGTGTCCGATGATCCGGAAACATTCAACAAATCCCTTCCGGCAGGATACGCCAATATCAACGACGGCGTTTTCACCTACATTACCAACGACAATATGTCGCGTAAATACTTCCTGCTGTCTTTCAACGATAAATACTTCAAAACAATCGGTGCCCGTTCCGTCGGAATGGACAGCATACAGAATGTACGCGAGATAGGCGGTTACGGAACCGTCCACAACCATAAAACAACCCGCTGGGGACAGGTATACCGCTCCGGACAGCTCAGTTCCCTGAGCGAATGGGACTCTATCCGCTTGAACAATCTACATATAAAGACTGTTATAGACCTGCGTGGAAACGATGAAGTGGCCGTCAGTCCACTGCGTTATTCCAATGCAAACATTGTCCGCATCCCTATTCCTATCAAGAATATGGATAACGTGGTCACCCGCATTCAGGAAGACCGCATGCGTAAAGGAGACGGGATCCTGTTTATGCAGGACACCTATTTACAATACGTGACCGATTACAGCGAGCAATATGCCAAGGCTCTCGATGTTTTTCTGGATAAGGACAATTACCCGATCCTGATAAGCTGTTCGATGGGGAAAGACCGTACGGGTTATTTGACAGCCATGCTGCTGTTCGCCCTCGGGGTACCGGAAGAAACCGTAGTGAAAGACTATATGGCTTCCAACGAGAATATCAACATCGGACATCTGGCCTATATGGCGCGCGACCTGAGTACAAATGCGCAGGAAACGATCACAGCACTGCTCACGGTCAATGACGGGCTTATCGACCTGGTTCTGAAACGGATCAGGAAAGATTACGGTTCGGTAGACAAATATCTGTCAAAAGGCTTACACCTGACCGACAAGAAACGGGATACATTAAAAGATATCTTATTATATTAATGTGAATCCGAATAATTTATCTACCTTTGTGCCCTCTGAATTTATTATATATACATATATCACATTTTGAAAACATTTGAAGAATTAGGAGTTGCCGCCCCCATATTGAAGGCAATTCAAGAAATGGGTTACGAATCACCCATGCCGGTACAGGAAGAAGTGATTCCTTTCTTGCTGGGAGAAGACAACGACGTAATTGCATTAGCACAAACGGGAACAGGAAAAACAGCCGCATTCGGTCTGCCCATCCTGCAGAAGATCGATGTGACAAGATATCAGCCTCAAGCACTTATACTTTGTCCCACCAGGGAACTTTGTCTGCAAATTGCGGACGACCTGAATGACTACTCCAAATATATCGACAACCTGAAGGTACTGCCGGTATACGGAGGATCAAGCATTGAAAGTCAGATCAAGACTTTAAAACGCGGCGTACACGTAGTTGTAGCGACTCCGGGACGTCTTTTAGACCTGATGAACCGCAAGACAGTAGATCTGGGCACCGTGAAGAGTGTCATCATGGATGAAGCAGACGAAATGCTGAACATGGGATTTACAGATAGCATCAACGCTATCCTCGCTGAAGTTCCGCCGGCTCGTAACATGTTACTTTTCTCCGCTACCATGCCGCAAGGTATTGCCAGCATCATGAAGAAGTACATGAAGAACCCGAAAGAGATCGTTATCGGGAACAAGAACGAAGGTAATAAGAATATCAAGGATATCTATTATATGGTACAGGCAAGAGATAAATATCTTGCACTGAAACGTATCGCCGATTTTTATCCGAACATCTACGGTATCGTTTTCTGCCGCACCCGTAAGGAGACACAGGAAATTGCCGACAAACTGATACAGGACGGTTACAATGCCGACTCTCTGCATGGCGAACTGAGCCAGGCACAGCGCGACTATGTAATGCAGAAGTTCCGCGTAAAGAACATCCAGTTGCTGGTTGCTACCGACGTGGCTGCCCGCGGACTCGACGTAGACGACCTGACACACGTAATCAACTACGGTCTGCCTGATGAAGTAGAATCCTATACACACCGCCGCGGACGTACCGGACGTGCCGGTAAGACAGGTATTTCTATCTCTATCTGCCACGTAAAGGAAAAAGGTAAGATCCGCCAGATCGAGAATATCATCAAGAAGAAATTCGAGAAAGGCGTTATGCCCAGCGGACACGATATCTGCGAAAAGCAGCTGTTCAACCTCGTCGACCAGATCGAAAAGGTAAAGGTTAACGAAGAAGAGATCGAAACGCTGATGCCGCAGATCTATCGCAAACTCGAATGGCTGGATAAGGAAGATATCATCAAACGTGTTGTTTCCCTGGAATTCAACCGTATGATCGACTATTATAAAGATGCCGACGAAATACAGGAGGTAGACGAACGCTCAGCCCGTACGGATCGTGGTGAACGCGGAGGAGAACGTGGCGAACGCCGTACTTTCACGGCAGAAGAAGGTTACTCCCGTTTCTTCCTCAACTTCGGTAAGGCTGACGGCTTATATCCGAACCAGTTGATCGAACTGGTCAACAAATGTGTACCGGGTAAAGTACGTATCGGAAAGATCGACCTGCGCGACAACTTCTCATTCTTCGAAGTAGAAGAAGGCGAAGCACAACGCGTAATGGACAGCATGAACGGCTTCGAAATAGACGGACGTCGTATCTCCGTAGAGCCTGCACAAGGTAAAAGCGAAGGCAGAGGTAGCCGCGGTGGCGGTGGATTCAGCCGGGGCGGAGGTAGCACACGCGGTGGTGGTGCCGGTTCCAGAGGTGGTTATAAAGGCGGTGGCGGCTACAAAGGAAAACGTGAAGGGGGCTTCAGTGGTAGCACGACCGACAGACGTAACGGCGAAAAGCCTTGGAGACGTGATACGGCCGACCGTACTGCCCGTAAGAAAAGATACTAATCTATACTATACATAAAGCCAGAAGGGCGGAGTTCGGAACTCCGCCCTTTTTATTTGCATTTAACCGTTCTGCAGTACATCTTCTTTCTCGGGCGCATCCGGCTCGGGAGTAGAATCGGGATTGAACGGATTAAAATAGTAGATACCGAATGTATCGAGGTATTGCAGGAAGTAAGGCAACTTCTTCATAAAGAGACTGCTTTCTTTCGCTTTTGCAGGTGTCCAGGCCGACTCGGCGACAGCCGCCAGACGAGGGAATGTCATATAATCCAACCGCTTCTCATCTGCTACACGTTCTGTCCACAAAGAGAATTGCATACCCATCACCTGGTCTTCATAATCTTTCGTCAGGTGAATGATCGGATCGGGGAAACGATAAATATCCTCGATAGGGTCGTAACCGTTCCACAGGCGTCCTACCTTATGGGTACTGTATTGTACAAAGTCGGCATACAACGGACGACGCGGGGTCATAATCACACGGAAACCATTCTCCAACGCCTTTACCAACTGATGCTTACGGTCGTGGCGCCACCACATGATAACGGCTTTATCAGGAGAAACGCCTGCATCGATGATTTCATCCCAGCCGATCATTGTTTTCCCTTTAGAGGCTACGATATCGGCTGCACGTCTTACGAAGTAATGTTCCAGCCCTGTCTCGTTCTGTAATTTCTTATCCTTAATGAACTGCTGAATCTCCGGGTCGGTGAACCAGCTTTGATTACCGTAATGCACCTCATCCCCTCCGATATGGATATAGGGAGACGGGAACAAGGCTACGATTTCATCCAGCACATCACTGATAAACTGGTAAGTCGTCTCTTTACAGGGATGGAAAGTGAAACCGTCCCATTTACCTTCTCCCCCGCCCGACAGTTCCGGATAAGAACGGCAGACAGCCGTTGCATGCCCCGGCATATCGAACTCCGGAACGACCATGATATGGCGGTCGGCTGCATAGGCAACGATCTCTTTGATATCTTCCTGTGTATAGAACTGTGCCGGTGCTTCCGGATCGTGCCAGTTACCGACAGCGCCGACGGACGTCAGCTTCGGATATTTCTTGATCTCGATACGCCAGCCCGGTTCGTCGGTCAAATGCCAGTGAAAGACATTCATACGGAGAGATGCCATAATATCGAGGTATTGTTTTACCTTTTCTTCCCCGAAGAAGTGACGGCTTTCGTCCAGCATGAAACCTCTCCACTCGTAACACGGCTGGTCATCGATCCGGCAGGCTTTCAAGGTTCCGTCGCCAAAACGTACCAACTGCAACAGGGCTTCCTTGGCATGGAACAGTCCCGACTCGGAAGAAGCTTCCAGTAAAACCGTTTCCGGTAAGATATTCAGGGAATAGGCCTCGTCAGCCATCCTTAACTTCTCGTCCAGCACCAGGCGGATCTCTCCTCCGGTAGCGGAAGATTGCTTTCCTGTGGCCTTCAATTCTGATTGTAGTTTCTTTGCGAGGACATCGGCATACCCGCCATTCCCGCTGATCTTCGGATTCATTCCTACCGTAAACGAGCCTTTTTGCCCCACCACCCTGGCAGGTGTAGGAAACACCGCCAACTGTGCCAAAGCCGGCAACATAAGGAATACAGACAATAAAACGACTGAAAATAGCTTTCTCATGGTAATTATAGTTGTTGTGTTATCGTACACAGATTAGATTTGGGCAAATATATGTAATTATTCCGATACAGTTTGTATCTTTAACGGATAAATCAAATGACGAACACATGAACAAACTGTTTATCTTAACTCTTACACTTATCTGCCACTGCCTGATCTCATCTGCGCAGGAGATAGAATACTCCCAGCCGGTGAACAGCCCGGAGAGTTGCACTAGTATTATGGTCGGTAAAAAAGCCTCGGCAGACGGCTCCGTAATGACCAGTCACACCTGTGACTCCAACTACCGAACCTGGATGGATATCGTTGCCGCCGCCACTTACGACCGCGACACCACCGTTGCCATCTACACAGGCCGGATGCACACGGAATATCCGGGTGATGAAACGAACGTCAGGCTGAAAGGAACCATCCCGCAGGCCCGTTCCACCTATCAGTTCCTGAATACCTCTTACCCTTGTCTCAACGAAAAGCAATTGGCCATCGGCGAGACGACCATCTCCGGCCGCAAGGAAATGGTTAACGAAAAGGGAATGTTTATGATCGAAGAACTTCAAAAGATCGCATTGCAACGTTGCTCGACAGCCCGCGACGCTATCCGCCTGATGGGAAAACTGGTGAAGGAGTATGGCTACAGCGACTCCGGCGAATGCCTGACGATTGCCGACCCGAACGAAGTCTGGATATTCGAGATCTTCGGAGAAGGGCCGGATAAGATCGGCGGTGTATGGGCTGCTGTCCGTATTCCGGACGACCATGTCAGCGTATCGGCAAACGTTTCCCGCATTTCTACCTTAGATTTAAAGGACAAGGATAACTACATGGCTTCAGACAACGTGTTCGACGTAGCCAAAAAGATGGGCTTCTGGGACGGAAAAGAACCGTTCCGCTTCTGGAAAGCATATAGCGGCGGAAACTATTTCGGCGAACTCAAATCGTACAGCCTCCGCGAGTTCTTTATATTAAACAAACTGGCTCCTTCCCTGCATCTGTCTTACGACTCGGAAGAGCTGCCGTTAAGCGTAAAGCCTGACAAGGCCGTTTCCGTAACCGATGTAATGGCGCTTTTACGCGAAACATACGAAGGTACCGAATGGGACGTGACGAAGAACCTGAAAGTGCTGGCCAAGAAGAAAGACAGCCAGGAAAAAGACTCGATTACCAGTGCGTCGGCTAATCCGTGGATGACGACCGATATGATCAATATGCTGAACGGTGTGAAAGAAGGGACAGTAACCCGCAACCGCCTGGTCGCTGTGCCGCAATGTTCTTATTCCCACGTGATCCAGTTACGCAGCTGGCTGCCCGATGCTATCGGCGGTATTGCCTGGATGTCGTTCGACAACCCGGGACAAAGCCCGCGTTTCCCCATTTTTGCCGGTTCCACCGCACTTCCTCCCTCTTTTGCGATCTGCGGACAGCACCGTCACCGCGACGATGCAGCGATCTGGTCGTTCCGCGAAGCCAACAAGCTGGCGACCGTACGCTGGGGACTAACCAAAGAAACTATGCAAAATGCAATCATGCATTTTGAAGACAAAGGACAGCGGGAATTGCCTTTCGTAGAAAGCCAGTACAAACAGATACAGCAAGCAAAAGGCGATGATGCCGCCAAAGCATACCTCACAGGTTACACCTCCGACTTTGCCGGAGCCACCATGCAGCGTTGGGAAGACATGGCAGACGAGTTCTGGAAGATGTTCGCACGAGGTTTCTAAATTATAAACACAAACAATTAAATCATATCTTATGAAAGCATTATTTATTTCCTGCGCCTTGCTGCTTTCCGCTTTAAGCGCATTTGCACAAGGTTATCAGTTTACCGAAGTGGTAACGGTTCCGGCCACTCCCGTAAAGAACCAGGCGGCAACCGGTACTTGCTGGTGCTTCGCCACAACTTCATTTATGGAGTCGGAATTGTTGCGCATGGGAAAAGGAGAATACGACCTTTCCGAAATGTTTATCGTACGCCAGAAATACATGAACCAGCTACAAGATAACTACCTGCGCCGCGGGGAAGGCAATATCGGACAGGGAAGTCTTTCGCATACCTTCATGAACGCTTACCGCCAGGTCGGTATCGTGCCGGAAGAGGTGTACAAAGGTATCAACTACGATTCCGAACGCCATAACCACAGCGAACTCGTTCAATACATGAAAGCGATCGCCGATGTTGCCGTAAAGAACAAGAAACGCAGCCCCGAATACGACAAGCTGATCGAAAACCTGTTCGATACTTATCTGGGCAAACTTCCGGCTAAGTTCACCTACAAAGGGAAAGAATATACCCCGAAGTCGTTTGCCGCTTCCCTGGGACTGAATATGGACGATTACATCGAGCTGACCAGCTTCACCCATCATCCATATTATGTAAAGTTCGACGTGGAAGTGCCCGACAACTGGGAACATTCGCTGATGTATAACCTACCGCTCGATGAAATGATGGAAACGGTAGATTATGCCTTAAACAACGGTTTCACCGTATGCTGGGATGGCGATGTAAGCGAGAAAGGCTTCTCTTTCAAAAATGGCGTAGCAATCAACCCGGAAGTAAAGAAGGTGGAAGACTTCTCAAACACCGACCGTGCCCGTTTTGAAAAGATGGACGAAAAAGAACGTCTGGAAGAAGTATATAAATTCGAACAGCCTTATCCGGAGATCCAAGTAACTCCCGAAGTCCGTCAGGATGGCTTCGAAGCATTCGTCACTACCGACGACCACCTGATGCACCTGACCGGCATCGCTAAAGATCAGAACGGCACAAAGTATTATATCACCAAGAACTCCTGGGGCACAGACCGCAACAAGTTCGGTGGTTACCTGAACATGTCGGAAAGCTTCGTCCGTGCCAAGACTATTTATGTAATGGTACACAAGGATGCTATCCCGAAAGCAATCAAAACAAAATTAGGTTTATAAGGGAAGTGCATTCATTGGATTCATTCAATGGATCTCCCTTTAATTATCAATTCATAGCAGATGAAGGCATCTCTATATAGTGCCTTCATCTGCTTTCATTTTGGGGTTCATTGTCTTGTCCTGATTCCGGTTAACGGCTTATTCCCGTGAACCACTCTTTTTATATCACATATGTTTCAACCGCCAGTAAACGCTCCGCCTCTTTCTTCATTACATCCGGAACCATCATCACGGCACCATCATCGATCGACCGGATAAAGTCGGGGAATTCCCTGCGATACACATCGAGCATATGGTTGGCAAAGACGAACATTGTCGTGTATTGTATATTGGCTAACCGGTCGCACATCTTGATAAACGAAGCGAATCTAGTCTCACGGATTCCTTTATAATAGCGTTCGTCCGCACGTTCCTTCCGGTTTCGTCCCTTCTCATTCGTCAGTGCATAGACAATATCAGGTACCTGTTCCTCTATCCGGTGCAACAGGTCTTCCGGCAAAGCAATGTTTCCTTCACGAAAATCCCGGATAAACTTTACGACATCATTATAAGTCATTCGTGCATCCTCTATCGTATCGTGGAGATAAGCGGCCGCATACAGGATCAGGACATCCGCCTCACACTCCGCCATCAGATACCCATAGCGGGAGACGTACGAAGCCGTCATCTTCAGATGAAAGCCATAAGGTAATACATAATCATATTTCTGATTCACATCCTCATGTATCCTAAAAGCGGCTTTTTCCATACAGCTGATCCAGGAGTAATAACGCTTTGCAATAGCAATAAAAGACTGCTTCTCCATTTTTCAATTCTTACTGATTAACCAATAATAAACAACCGGCAAATATATCACTTAAAATCAATATCCAATCGATATAGGCTAATAAATTCAATCAATCCGACCATAACACAATTATCCCGTACCCGAACAACTAATCGCAACGTCCTATCCAACTAAATGTAAAGTGCCGACCCACTAGAACCAGAGTGTACAGGATAACCGATTAGGGTGTACACCTTAATCGGTTATCCTGTACACTTTGATGAGCCACCCTGTACACCCTGGCAATACGAAGTAGTAAGCTTTGGATTACTTAGTCCATACATTAGCTTTAAAAAGGGCAGGAGTTAACAATAGTGGCTGTAAAAGACAACATCTCATTGTTAGGAAAAAGCGAGGCTCAAAACTAGAAAAAGATGAACTATTTAGCGACGTCAGCGGGCTCGAAGAGTTCGAACTATGTTAACCCACGGTGCAACCGTGGGTTAGGGTGTCTGCCGGATGGTGCGTCCCCAAGGGGGGCGAACAACACGCTATGGTTGAACCTCTTCGAGGCTCACCGGGTGATGATCGACATGACTCCCAGTTGCACTGGGGGTTAACATAGTACGAACCCTTTGGGTCCGCCTACGACATTATCATCAGACTCAAAACTGCCAAATAGTGAACCATTCATATCTCTAAAACTTACACGATGAAGGCCAAATGAAAGCAGAATCAGGAATGGATTCATAGTTCTTTTGATTGAATATCAAATACTACATTGCCTAAATGAACACTGACAGCAATAATCATTCTTGCAGTATTAATACCTGTTTTCTGAAGGGTGTACCGCCTGGGGCTTCTTCACCCTTTTTGCATATGCAGCTCAATATAAGCAGAAAGCATTCCGGACAAACAATACGGCATATTTATCAGAGTAAAACTCTTTCCTTCAGAAATCTTAATTTCCTCCTGATGATACCCTCCGGCATACAAACGAACAGCCAACGGAGCTCCTGACAATTCCATGTACATCAATAACGATTTCAAGTGACCGGTAGCACCCGCTTTCACTTCCACAGGTATATGACCATAGGTAGAAGGGTATAAGAAATCTACCTCTGCATTGGAAGTTTTCTGTTCTCTTACCCAAAACTGAAGGGGTTGCAGATAATTATCAGAGTGGGCGATCAGTTCCTGCCCTACGATATGCTCGGCAATCCGTCCTTTGTAAAGATTATTCAGATCCTTAGATGTAAACACTTCCTTCTGTATATTGGAGAAATAGTTAAGCATCCCCGTATCTAATACTTGTAAACGCGGCGAACGTTTAATATCCGGAATAAAAGGAAGCATCGTCTGCGTTGTCGGATAAGTAAGATGCAAAATTAATGCCTTACGCAAAGTACGCATCGCTTCGCCCACCTCTTTTGAAGAATAGGCAGACTCCCCAAACCCGGCAAACTTGATACGCTCACCGGCTTCTGCAAAACAGGAACGGATACAGTGGCGCATTACTTGTACCTGGTTGGTCGTCGTCGCATATTTCTCCACGTCATCCAAATAAGATAAAAGAAGCGTATCATAAACCGGTTTGACCTGCGCCAGATCCTTTGTGACAACATAACGATACACCGCTTCAGGCATCCCCCCGACCAAAGTATAGGTATGAAATAACTGCATCAATTTATCAACAGCATAATCAGGAACCGGGACTTGACGATAAGCACTCAGCACATTCTTTTCATCCAGTGCCTCCAGGAATTCATCAAACGAAAACGGATACATATAAAGATAATCCACACGCCCCACCGGAAAACTGACATCCCGGTCAAAAAGCGATTCCAACAAAGAGCCGGCAGCAATTACATGATATTCCGGATATTCTTCATAAAAATAACGAAGCATATTCAAAGCAGACGGAACTTCCTGAATTTCATCTATAAAGATTAATGTATCAGCCTTCCCCTTTTCTGCATCTTTCAAGAAGAAGATCCGGTCAACTATTTTGTGTATATCACGTTCGCCCTCAAACGATTTTGCATCATCTGTCTCCAGATTCAGGTAAACAAACTGTTCGTAATTGACAGCAAACTGCTTTACAGCCGTAGTCTTCCCTACCTGCCGGGCTCCCCGTAAAACCAACGGTTTCCGGAAAGGAGACTGGCTCCATGCCTTTAGCTTATCTTCTATGTTTCTTCGAAATGCCATGTATCATACTGTTATACAATGACAAAGATAACAATTATATCCATTGAAAGCACAAAGTAAGGGTAAATTGTGCGCCGAAATGGAACAAAGTAGGGGTAAATTTGCCCGGACAATGGCACAAAGTAAGGGTAAATCTCAATCCGAAGGAAAACGATACTCTGTGATATGCCGGTACTTTTCCGTTTCATCGATCAGGATGGAAGGGAAAGAGGGTTGGTTGGGAGCATCCGGATAACCCTGGGGTTCGATGGCGATACCGGCACTGGCATAGTAGGGAGTTTGATCCTTTCCAATATCTGTTCCGTCCATAAAATAACCGTTATATACCTGGACAGAGGGTTGATTGGTATAAATCTCCATCTTTCTTCCGCTGATTTCATCCGACAGACGGGCAGCAAAGTTTAATCCGCCGTCCTCCGCTCCGTCTAAAGCATAGGCCAGAGAGAAACCTTTACCCTTTTGTATTTGCGAATGTTCCTGCGTTAACGACGAGGCTATGGTACGGGGCGCACGGAAATCCAGCAACGTATTATCAACCGGAAGCAGCCGGCCTGTCGGGATCAATTCGCTGTCGCAGGCAATGATAGCAGAAGCATTAAGGGTAAGCAGATGGGATAAGACATTCTTTTTTCCGGACATTCGGGAAGAGGATTGCAGGTTGAAAAAAGCATGATTCGTCAGGTTAACGGGGGTCGGACGATCGGTCGTTGCTTCACATTCCATCCGGAGAGTATTATCTTCCTTCAGCAGGTACGTAACTTTTACTTGCAGGTTGCCGGGATAGCCCTCTTCACCGCTTTGTGAACTATTTGTGAACTCGACAGCTTCCTCTCCAGAGAGAGTAACATATGTACAGAATTTCCAGTAACGGTTGTGAAAAGCATCGATTCCACCGTGTAAATGGTTACGAACAGGTGTACCGTATGCATCGTTGGAAGCAAGCAGATACTCCTGTTCTCTTATTTTGAAACGGGCATTACTGATCCGTCCGCAAACACGGCCAACGATAGCACCGTGATACCTTTCACCCGCTGTCAGATAACCATCGATCGTATCGAAACCGAGGATAATATCAGACAGGTTCCCGTTACGGTCGGGTGTCCACATACTGACCCAGCGGGCACCATAGTTGGTAAACTGGGCAACAAGCCCGTTACGGTTCCTTAATGTAACCAATTCAGCGGAAGAAGACTGGCTTCCTCCGCTGAAGGTTGATGCAGATAGTAATTTCATCAACGAGACTATGCTTTATTGTTTTACTATTTTAAATATCCGGCTCTTGAATGCACCATGCAAAGGGAATTCCACACCTATATTCATCAGCTGGCTACCTTTATAAAGACCTTCCATTCCTTCGATCTGATAGGAAGCATCCGGTTGCAGTCCACGTAACTTAACGTTTTTAGGACGTTTCGTTTCCAGTATCGCGTTATTGGGATATTCTGCCAGATTATATACGAACACGATGGATTCGGACTTCGGCTTATTTACAAACTGAAGTACGCTCCGGTTATTCTCATAAGGTGAAACCAGGCGGTAATGATCCCCTTTATGAACGGTTTCACGGATCTCTTTATACCGGGCGATCTTCTCACGTGCCACCTCTTTCTCCTTATCTGTCCATTTCGTTATGTCATAGCCAACACCCAGCACACCACACATGGAGACATCGAATTTAAATTCGAGCGGATGGTTCTGGCCGTGCCAATCTTCCTGTGTCACCCAACTAATCATCGAGTTAGCCGGGAAAACATTCAGGAAGGAATGCTGTATAAATGTCCTTTCCACCGGATCGGTATTATCACTTGCCCAACAGAAATCAGTACGGGCCATCATACCCAGATCCACTCTACCACCTCCACCGGCGCAATTCTCAAACCATACTTCCGGAAATTCCGACCGTAATGTTTCAAGCAGACGGTACAGGTTCTCGACATACTTAATACGGACAGCACGTTGTTCATCAATCGGAGCAGCAAGGAAGCCGGGCTCAGTAACGCCCCTGTTCATATCCCATTTGATAAACTTGATATTGTTTTCACGCAATAATGTAGAGAAACAAGTATATAAATATTGATAGACATCTTCACGGGCAAGATTCAGCATCAACTGGTTACGTGTTTCATGACGGGTACGGTTCGGATAATGGAACACCCAGTCCGGATGCTGACGATACAGATCGCTGTTGGGATTAACCATTTCCGGCTCTATCCAGATCCCGAAATCGAGTCCCATATCGTTGATCTTCTGGATCATGGGCTGCAAACCGTTGGGGAACTTGTTCTTATCCACTGTCCAGTCACCCAGACCGCCTTTATCGTTGACACGGCCTTTAAACCATCCATCGTCAATCACAAAGATCTCCACACCCAGATCTTTTGCAATCTTAGCCAGTGCCAACTGATGTTCTTCGTTTACATCGAAAGTAGTGGCATACCAACTGTTATATAAAACCGGACGAACCTGGTCACGATGCGACGGATAAAGAACTTTTTCACGAGTATAGGAAGCCAGGCTCTGTGAAGCGCCTTCCATTCCACGATTAGAATAGCCGATGATCATTTTAGGAGTAGTAAAACTCTTACCGGGTTTGAGCATCAACGCCTGATCCCAGAAGTTGATACCGCAGGTAGCCTGAAGTTCACCCGGTGCGAATTTTTCAAGGTCAACACGCCAGTTACCGCTGTATTGCAACGTACCGAACCATACTTCGCCACAAGTTTCTTCCTGTTCCCCCTCGGGGCGTATCGCAAAGAAAGAAGAACCATACGAACGCAGATCTTTTGTTTGAAGCGTTTTCAGTCCCTGTGTTAATTTTGTTACATTCTGCTGATACTCATATCCCCATCTACCGGACAGATGCGTCAGTTCGTAAGCATTTTTCGGAAGGAAGAAAGTTCCCGATTGGGCATTCTCTATTTCAATATCACCCTTCTTCCCCGTATTGCTAATCTCCACCCATTTCTCTAACAGGTCGTATTCCGGCAAAACACGGATATATTCCGTTACAGACAACGGGTAAAAGTTATCTTTCTGATGGATAGCCAACACTGTATATCCATCTTGCGTCTGTATTTCAGAACCTGCATAAGTCAATTCGATATCCCGCACACGATCTTTAAAGATCGCTTCCAGCATAGGGGTTGTAGCAGAATAGCCACCACGTACAGTTACTTCTCCCCCTAACGGGTTATTGAGCATATCCGGATTCTGGTTCTTATCACCAAAATAAAACATATTCACCACTCCCTGGTTGGAAACACGGATCTGATAAATAAACGAATTTGTCGTCAACGTCCAGGATTTCCCATCATTGCCGACTGTGACAGGCGACTTCTGCGCCCAGGTAATTCCTGTCACAAAAACAAATAACACAACTAAGAGCTTTTTCATATAACTTCATTCTTTATATTAATAAATATCTTCCGGTTTGCTCACACCCGAAGGTGCTCCACCCAGACGTAATTGAGATAAAACATCCGATTCCATCGCAGATGACGGATGGAAAGCGTCACTTTTCATGTAGTCCAGCAGGCTGAAGTATAGTTGCCGTGCTTCAGGACGTTGTGCCCAATCGGACAGCAGATCCATAGAGCAGAAGATCAGTTTACCCTCTCCCACTTTTGCCTCAAAGAGATTGCTCAGTCGGCGGTTGTTAGCGAAGTTGTCGACAACCTCTACTAACGGGGTTACGGAAGAAAGGCTATCCAGTACGACTGTTTTAGACTGTTTCAGAAGCGACCACCATTGCCAGTCGGTATAGTTTCCTGTCGGGAACCGGCCGAATGCCGGATGGTTGGCATCACATAAGATGCCCATCGAACCGGCTTGTTTCGGGAAATGTACAGGACTCCAGAACACAGGGACGAACTTACCTTCCAATCCCAGCGTTTTCTTATAATCCGGATTATACAATACTTTCTTTCCACCGGCCAATGCTTTCTGTGCTTCATTCAGATCACGGGTAACAACGATTTCCCCTTTATCCGGACTCAGTTGGGCCGGATATACCCATACGCTCCATTCATTTTTGTAAGGAGTATTCTCCAAAGCAAGCGATAAGGTTAACCGTGTTGCTTCAGGCTGATCCAACGGGCTGACGATCGTTCCGGACAATTTGTTCAAACCGATGGAGAGTGACGGACAGGCAATCGTCCCTTTATTCACTTCTTTTCCCTTTTCATCCTTCAATGACCAGGAAAGGGTCTGATCTTTTAATTCCCGGTCTGTAAAGTTGGCAACCTCAACCGCAGCCGTAAAAGACTCGTTATTGGTATATACTGCTTTCGGGAAACGCACCAGAGGAACTACCGGAGAGCTGGCCTGACGGAACGTAGCCGCATCCGTTACCCCCTTGCTATCCCAGAAAGCATCCAACAAACCGACCAAAGCCGTTCCCTGTCCGGGGAAATCATGCAGGTCGAGCAACTGGAAACCACTGCATCCGGCCGTTTTCATCGCACGTTCAACTTCTTCTTTATATAAAATAGTTGCCAGGTAACCGGACGCTTTCAAATAATCGTCAGCTTTATCCAGCAGGCCTTTCTTTTCCATTTCTTGCTTCACTCCTTTAAAGTTCAGCGGATCGAGTACACCGGTGTATTTATCGATCTCCTTCAGATTCGGGTACACTGAATACTGGCCGATCTCATGCGTTACCAGTGGAACGGTCATTCCTTCTACGGAAGCCACATAATCTTTGTCGAACGAAGGAGACTCGCTGTCGAATACACCCTGACCGCGCACCCACCCTTTCTTCGTTCGTTGGGTGATAAAGAAATCGTCGCCCGGCTCAGGCCAGTCACCATGCCCACTCTCAAAAGTGAAAGCGGTGGTTGTATATAAATGACGTGAGTCTTTTGCTTTTACATAGCCCAACAACTGAGACAGGAAATTAAAGTCAGGCTGCAACTCATTCCCCAGACAGAAGAAACTGAAAGAGGGATGATTGCCATATTCAGCCAGGATACGGTCAGCTTCGGAATAAAGAAATTCATTCATATTCTTATCCCGGCCAACATTTACCGACCAGAGCGGAAGCTCTACCTGCAGATAAAATCCCAGTGAGTCAGCCACCTGAAAAGCAGCTTCGGGCGGACACCAGGAATGGAAACGCAGATGGTTCAATCCCCATTCGCGGGCAGTCAGGAACACTTTCTTCCATCCTTCCGGCTCCATCGGCGGACGTCCGGTAAGCGGGAAGATACAACATTCGAGCGTTCCACGCAGAAAGACCTTCTTTCCGTTTAACAACAGATCTGATTGGTTTCGGCTGAATTCGCGCATACCAAACTTAGCACTCCCTTTTGCCTTCACCGAACCGGCCTCCACCTTCAGATCCAATTGATATAATGTCGGAGTAAACTCACTCCATACCTGCATCGAGTCACCCATCGGACAAGTGATATCCACCAGTATTTCTCCCGATGGGAATTCCATATCACGCGTTACGGTTGTAATAGGGTTATTCTCCTGTTTTTGTACTACAGCCTGTAAAATACCTTTCGCAGCTTCTCCCCGGTTGCTTATCTTTCCTTTCACATGGATTTGCCGGCCGGTAACATCCGGATAAACCTGTAAATCCTCGATGGAAAGGGCTTCTTTTGCAGTAAGGGATATTTCGCCAATGATACCGTTCCACATGATCTGTGTTTCGTTGGTATAGGCATGAGCCATATCGTTGACGGTAATATCATATCGTTTCCGGTTGTCTACACGAACGGTCAACTGATGTTTACCGGGTGTCAGATAGCCTGTCAGGTCAAAATAATGCGGACTGATCAGGCTTTCGCAGCTACCCGGAACAGGATTTCCGTCCACCCAGACCGAGGTCTGCCAGATAACACGTTCCAGCTTCAACTCGATGGATTTGCCTTTCCAGTCTGCCGGGATCGTCACCTCCCGCGAATACCAGGCCGGCCCTATATAACTGTTCTTACGGGTAAGATGAAGGATCTGCGGTTTCTCTACCGAAGGCGGCAAGCTGTTAGGGATACCGTACCCGGCTTCGTCGGTCGTTCCCGGTAGCCGGATCTTATCGGCAAACGAACGGTCGAACCATTTCTCCGATAGACCGACATCCGTACTATCCATCGCAAACTGCCACTCCCCGGCCAAAGAGATCACCGGTGATGTTTCCTTACAAGCAGAAAACATCAACAAGCTTATACATACAAACAGAAATTGCTTCATCTTACTTTTCATAATTCAAACCCTTATTTAATCATTTCCCGGTGTATCTGCACGCCCTGATGGTTATTATCCATCCCGGCAGCGGCATTGAAATAGGTCATAGCCTTTTCATTATTCCCCAATCCCAAATGTCCGAGCGCCATCAGATAGTTGCAATGGATACGGTTCTTCTTGTTCATATCATCTTCCCATATCTGCAAGTCAGGCAAAGAAACGGCAAAATAGTCCATCTTAAAGACATCATACAAATGCTTCTCTCCGTAAGAGATCAGGTTATTGAAACGACCGCGGGCTTCCTCCTCACGTCCCAGTTTGCGCAAGGCCAATCCCTGGTAGAATATTTTATCCGGCTTCTGGTCATTGTAATACATGGCGGCGGCCGGCTGGCTGTTTCCTACACTCGCTTCCAGGAAGAGAGCTTCGGCTTCTGCCTTCTTACCCAGACCCTGCAGTGCACAGGCCTTATAATAATTGAAGTCGTTCTCCTGGGCACCGTACAGTTTTCCTTCTCCGAGGTTATGCGGATAGACGAAACATTCTTCGATCAGGGATAATGCTTCCGTATATTTTTCTTCAGCCAATAGTTTCTTAACCAGTTCGACACGTGCCAGTTGATATTGTGCCGGCACCTTTCCTTCTCCCCCTTCCCACGGATGGAACTTACGGGCATCGATCATGCGGATCGCTTCTTCATAACGGCCGAGCTGATTCAACAAGGTCAGGTATTCCAGATACAGGTCGTCACGGCCAAAGGCTATATCCTTATATTTGTCCAGGAACGCCAACCGTTCGGCATGCGGACGATTCAACCGCTTATATAATTGATCGAGCTCCATCAGGATGCGGGCGTCGGTTGTATCCAGGGCGAAAGCTTTTTCCAGTAATGTTACGGCTTCCTCCTGTCTGTCCAGCTTGTTAAAGTAAGCCAGCGACAGGTTACGCAATACGGTCGGGAAGGTATCATCCTGTTTCATGGAAGTCTCCCAGGCTGCAATTGCTTCCGGGTACTGGCGTTTATCGTACCATAAGTTACCCAGGTAATAGAGTGCCTTCGGTGTTTCAGCGGCAAAATCGATCACCGCCTGAAGAGCAAGGATAGCTTCCAGCACATTGGGGAAACAACAATCCGGAATCTGTTGCTCTGCCTCATGGATAGCGGCCAATGCCTCTTCCTTCCGATCCAGACGGATCAGGAACCAGGATTTGTAATAATGCAGCATTGTCTGGCCCGATACATTCAGGCGGATCGCCTTGTCAGCTACTGCCAGTGCTTCTTCCCAACAACCGGCCGAAGCATAGTCGAGTGCCAGTTCTTCATAATTATGGGCTTCCGGACGCATCAGGGAGACCAAAGCCTGCCAGTCGGCATCACTACCGGTGAGCAGGAACTTCTCAAAACCGCAACCGAAGTTGAAACGGTCGATACGAAGCGATTCCTCAATTAGTGACAAGGCTTCCTCTTTTCTTCCCAGGTGGCGAAGGATAGCGGCTTTCAAATGACGTCCGCGCAGGTTATGCCAGTTGCGGAGCAAAGATTTGTCGATTTCACCGAGTGCTTCTTCCCAATCACCACGGGCGGCGGATAACTGTGCCAGCGAATAATATCCGGCATCCTGCCAGGCTGCATTCCAGCAAGCCTTGTAGAAAGAGTCGTAAGCTTCTTCCGTCTTGCCTTGGTATTTCAGAGAAAGGCCGAGGTTATACAACGGTTCGCCGTCGTAAGGGTTCGGATTCCGTTCCGTCAAGGTCTTTACTGCCTGGCGCAGATAAGGTTCAGCCTTGGCGAACTGTCCTTTACGGATCAGCCACAAGCCCATCGCATTATTGTTGCGGACATCGGTCGGGTCACGGCGGATAGCTTCCGCGTAATAATCGGTGGCCGAATAAGTGGCATGGCGATATTGTTCCAGGTGCAGACCTGTCAGGTACAATTGTTCCGTGGTACGGACATCTGCCGGATCGAGCGCCGCTTTGGCCGGTTCGGGCACTTCCTTGATCACATCGGGCTCCGGCTCCCAGGCAAGCATCTGCTTTCCTTTGGCATTGGAGATACACACTTTTACATCTGTGAGGCTGTCGATAGGGACAAACGCTTCGAAGATGTTTTCGGGAGTGATGTCGCCAGTCATATCCAGGCAGATCTCGCCGGATTTCTCCACTACGATATGCAAGTCCTTCTGTACGGAAGTAGCAAATATTTTTAGCAAAGCCCCCTTTCCATCGGGTTCGATATTCATCAAAAGCTCGGAAGAAGCATTCTTCACCACACCCAGTTCGTGGTAAGGCATAAAGTATTGGGTAAAGGTTTTCTCTTCGTAAGGCTGCAACCAGGTGAAGTCGGGCTGATTGTCGGTATAGACACCGGTCATGAGCTCGATATACGGGCCGTCCGAGTCTGTCAGGTTACGATCCCAGGCCTGGCCGAAGTCGCCATTTCCCCAAGTCCATTGCTTCTTACCCGGTGAGATATGATGGTTTGCCACGTGTAATACACCGGCACGGGTGTCATTCTCATAACCGCCCACAAAGTTGTAGTCGGAACGGATCGCCATATAGGAAGTAGGTACCGGGATATTCTTGTAACGGGAGATATCCACACCCGCCGAATAATCCATCTTATAATATGTGCCTGTTGCGATCGGATAACGGGACACATCGCGTTTGCCATGATCGAACACCGCATTTACATCAGCGGGGAAGACCGATTGATAGGCATCGTTCACAGCCACCGCCGGATTCGCCCACCAAAGGAATGTCTGGGGTATCGGAGTGGGATTGTACAGTTTACCCTGTATCTCCAGCACGGCACGACCCGGGCGCAACGTAAAACCGGCCATTCCTTTCTGGTGGAACATACGTTCGCGTTCGCTCACCCAAACAATGGCACTGCCGTCGACACAACGTTCGATTGTAAAGTCGATCGGAAGGAACGTGCTCGGACGGTGATGCTGCGGCCAGTTAAACTCGATACCACCGGAGATCCACGGCCCGGTCAGACCGACCAAAGCGGGTTTGATCACATGGTTATAGTAGATGAAATGGCGTTTTTTGATCTTATCGTACGCCATCTGTACACGTCCGCCCAGCTCGGGCAGGATCATTACCTTTATATATTCGTTTTCCATCCATACGGCATGGTAACTCTTATCTTCGCAGGTATCTTCTATCTTTTCCACTACCGGATAAGGATAAACCACCCCGCTGCTTCCCTGGTAGACACGCTTCTCCAGGAACATCGGATTCTTTTCGGCTTTGCCAATACCGTAGGTAGGAAGAAGGATATCTTCTTCCCAAACTTTCACATTTTCAGTCATTTCAGTATATTTATTTTGTTAATTCCTTTTCCAGTTCTTCCAGAGTCTTACCTTTTGTTTCAGGGAGTTTGGCACGGATAAAGAAAAATCCGGACAGGCAGATGATACCATACAGCCAGAAGGTACCCGAAGCTCCTACCGCTTCATTCAATATCGGGAACGTATAGGTCAGCACGAAGCAGGCCACCCAGAGGAAGAAAGTCGAGATCGCCATCGCCATTCCGCGTATCCGCACCGGGAATATCTCGGAAAGCACGACCCATACGACCGGGGCCAGCGACATGGCATAGCAGGCAATGGCCATCACCACCAGCAGCAACATCGGCCAACCGCTTATCCCGAAGAAATAGCAGGTACCCAGAATAGCATATATGATCGCCAGTCCGGCCGAGCCGACAAACATCAGGCTTCTTCTGCCCCATTTGTCCACAGTATAGATAGCAACGAAAGTAAAGATCACATTCGTCACACCCGTCACCACGATATTCATCAGGACATCGGATACGGCATAACCGGCTTCCGAAAAGATCTCGTGTGCATAATTAAAGATCACATTGATACCGCACCATTGCTGGAAGATAGCCAGCACGATCCCGATAATCAGCACATTCCGTACTCCCGGCTGAAGCAAGGCGCTCCAGTTGACTTTCTCTTCCTGCTTACCCGTCAGTTGTGCCAGTTCGTTCAATGTCTGGTCGGCATATTGGTCGCCACCGATACGTATCAATATATTCCTGGCCTGGGTCGTCTTCTGAACCGTTGCCAGCCAGCGGGGACTCTCCGGTATAATAAAAGAAAGCACGAAGAATAATCCGGCCGGAACCAGTTCCGCCCAGAACATCCACCGCCAGGCCCATTCCACACTTTCGGCACTCAGCACTTCACTTCCTTTGGTAAAGTACTCTCCGATCTGCCAGTTAGCCAACTGCGCCATCAGGATACCCAACACAATAGTAAGCTGGTTCAGCGAAACGAACTTTCCGCGAACCGATGCCGGAGCCACTTCCGCAATATATACAGGAGAAATATTCGATGCAATCCCGATGCCGAAACCGCCAAGAATACGATAGATTATAAACCAGGTAAAACTATCGACCGCCCCGGTTCCGTAGGCCGACCATACAAAAAGGAAAGAAGCGATGATCAGCATCTTTTTACGTCCGTACTTATCGCTCCATTCGCCGGACAATAAAGCACCTGCCAGGCAACCGATCAGTGCACTACTCATCGCCCACCCGCGGAGAGCGGCAGAACCTTCCAGCCCGAAAAACGGTTCATAGAATATTTTAGCGCCACCGATCACCACCCAGTCGTAACCGAATAGCAATCCTCCCATGGCTGAGACCAGACAGATAAGTAATAAGTAAGCAGTTGTACGCTTCATGGTAGTAGTATTAAAGTTATGGTGCAAAGAAACAGTCTTTCAGGAAACTACAAAATAGATAAAACCGACTTGAAGATGGATTATCTTACGATTTCCCTCCCCAGGCCGGTACCAAAATGAGCGTCTTTGTTTCTAGTCGGTCACTCCATTTTCTTAAAGCTTATTCCTATCGGCGATCCGTCCACAGTTACGTCAGCTTCCAGCTTTCCGGCCTTCTGCTTGAATGAGATGTTCACATCACTGCCTTCGATATTCAGATCGCATTTGTAAGTATCCCCCGCTTGCTCTATCTGATCGATGGTGATCTTATTATAACTGATACTCAGGATCACATTCAGTTTACCCTCTTTCGTCTGGAATTCGATATTCCCTGTTTCATATCCGTAAGGAACATCCGTGGCGCTAAACTCCCATTTACCGGATAAACCGTCTGTTTTGTCCTGTGCCGACACGGTCAGCGAGAATAACATACAAAATAAAATACATACGATCTGTTTCATAACAATTCACTTTTTAATGATTACTAATCTTGTTGAACTCAACAGCGGCAAAGATAGAGGCCTTTTCCTGCAATGAAAAGGTTTTCGGGGTAAACAGCACCATTCCGGGACGAATGGGCAAAGGGGCAAACAGGCTATATCTCCAGTGCCTCCTTCACCAGTTCGACATACCCCCGGGAGACCGGAACAGTACGTTCCATCCCGCTGATCTCTATTTCATAGGTACGCCCTGACTTCCGCAGGCAATGTATGGCTTCCCTGTTCACCAGATAGGAACGGTGGCAACGAAGGCTACCCAAAGGTGCCAGCATTTCCTCCATATTCTTCAATGAGTTCCTGATCAGCTCCCTGACGATCCGCTGTTCCTTTCTGAAATAAACCAGCACATAGTTGTCGGCCGATTCAATATACAGCAGGTCGTCCGGCTTGAGAGAAAGACGTAATTGGCCGTTTTCATCGGTAATATTGATCCTTTCCGGCAAAACCGGCTCTTCTTTGAACGACTCGGCTTTCTGCAAAGAAGCCTTCTGTTCCCTCCTCAGCTTCAGCAAAGCCAGCAGGTTGAGCCCGACCAGATAATATAGGAACAGGATGGGTATAACCATCCGGGCTGTCTGGAACAGATTCGTTATCCAGGGATTATCCGGACTACGGTATAAGATCCCCAAAGAGACGATCAGAAAGAGCGCATCCAAGAGGTATCCCAGAAGAAGATGAAGCATTATCATCGGTTGCTTTCTCCAAAGAAAAGCCTGCAACAACTGTGAAAACAGGATGGCCAGGCATCCGATAGCCAGTAAGCCGACTAAAGCGAACGACCGGAAAGGAGACAGGTATCCGATCCAGGAGATTATATTGAACGGAGAGAAGAGATAGAGAAAAAAGGTACAGAATATCCCCATGCCGATAGCAAAAAGCATCCGCATCCGCAAAGACTCCAACAAGTCGAATGGTTTATTCAATAGTCGTATAACCGGCTTCATTCTTCTCTTTTATTAATCGGGGATAAAGATAAATAATATATCTTTGCACACATCTATAAATCCGGTACCATGATCAAACGAAAAGACGGTTTTAGCGGCGAACGCGCGCTTGTACTTCCCCAATCGGTCGTACAGGAGATGGAGAAAGATGCGCTTTCATCGATCCTTCACATTACAGACATCGGCTATTATCCAAAGGCGTTGCATCATTTTCGCGAACGCCTGGAGCCGGTCAGCCAGTTCGTTTTCATCTATTGCATAGAAGGTGCCGGATGGTTCCGCATCGGTGATCAGGAATTTACGGTTACGGCCAACCAGTATTTCATCCTCCCGGCCGGCGTGCCCCATGCTTACGGTTCCGACGAAACGAATCCCTGGACGATCTACTGGATCCATTTCAAAGGGAAGCTGGCTTCTTATTTTGCAGGACAGGCTGCCCGCCCGGTCGAGATAAAGCCGAGCGTGCAGTCCCGGATCAGCAACCGCAACGATCTGTTTGAAGAGATATTCCGCACGCTGGAAATGGGTTACAGCCACGAAAACCTGTTGTATGCCTGTTCCGCTTTCCACTATTACCTGGGTTCTTTACGTTACCTGCAACAATACCGCGAAGCCGCCCGCAGCGAATCCGACAAAAACGACATCGTAACGGCCGCCATCCACTTCATGAAAGAGAACCTGGAGAAACGGCTCACACTGGCCGACCTGGCAACCCATACCGGCTATTCCCCCTCCCACTTTTCCGTGCTGTTCAGCAAACGCACCGGCTATGCCCCGCTCACCTACTTCAACCAACTGAAGATACAGCAGGCCTGCCAGCTGCTGGACTTCACCGATATGAAAGTAAACCAGATCTGCTTTAAGATAGGAATCGAAGACACCTACTACTTCTCCCGCCTGTTCAGCAAGGTGATGGGGATGTCACCGAGGGAGTATAAGAAGCAGAAGAAAGGGTGAAATACTCCCCCTCCTTATTTCAACTTTTGATAAATAGCATCTGCAAACCGTTCACCCAATGTCAGGATACCATAGGTACCTAAATGTACATCATCCTTGGGCATAGGTGTTTGATAATCATTGCACCTCATTTGTAAGTCATCCGCAGAAACTAACAAGGCATTCTTTACCGACAGTTCGGAGCCTGAATTTTCGGCAATTGCCGCCTGAGCCTCCTTCACCAACTCACGACCAGTAAAACGCAGAGCAGCCAAAGGCATAACCGTTCCGTAGACAAATAACATCTCTTTACAGCCGAACTCTTCCCGTACCTGTTCTATAAAATTCTTCAGATTCGGGCCATACCGACGGGATTGATCCATACCGGCGATATCACGGGCATCCGCTTCTCCCTGTTGCCAGACCATCGCCCTGATAATGGGACGATATCCCTGCTTCTTCAGATCAACAAGTGCATTCTTTACCGTCTCGACAAACTTTACATATTCTTCTCCTCGGATATCTCCCGAACGATTACCCGGATTCCATTGTTTATACAGATTAGAACCGGACAAAGCATGTTTTATCAATGCGATACGACGTTCGGGATATAAAAATTGCAACTTTGTACCCAGACTCAGCTCCACACCGAACTTGTCTTTTGTTTCAGATGCCTGGCACAAAGCCGTCCACTGTCCACCGCCTTCCCCCTGATTGAGAAAACGGGAATAATAGAACCGAACCGTTGTATCCACCTTAAAAGTAGCCGGAATATTCCTGACGTATCCTTGCCCCGTTGCATTCGACTGCCCACCGATTAAAAAAACATCTACCTCTTGGGCGGAAAGAGACAAGACCACTGCCCAAACAGACAAAAAGAATAAAACGAACCTTCTCATAACTCTCGTCTTAATCAATTACTTTACTATCCCACCACGTCTTATTCGGTTCAAAGCCCGGAGAAAGTTGTTGCTTGCGTTCTT
>OGFC01000206.1_pt1 | contig 64980 bp, 43 predicted proteins | sample 1570841 | NCBI WGS metagenome assembly OGFC01 (sample SAMEA2582137, study PRJEB24529) | metagenome | biome: Human gut stool | place: China | collected 2011 | reverse complement strand
GCAGGAATATTAAATCACACCTTTTAAAGAATAAAACTTATATTTGCATCATAAGAAAAGTATGTCTGTAAAAACGGCTTTTCTTTTTTAAAAACTAAATTACCATGAACAGTAAACACTTAATCTTATTTTTTCTTGTCTGTTTCTCTTTTTCTTTACAGGCAAGTCCGATAGACGGTTTGTTGGAGCGCATAGACAAAGGCGCCTCCCGTAAGTTCATTATCGAACAAGTAAAATCACCCACCGACTTTTTTGAACTGGATCAAAAAGGAGAGAAAGTTATCATCCGCGGTAACAACTATGTAAGTATTGCAACCGGAATAAACTGGTATCTGAAATATCATGCCGGTATCCATCTGTCCTGGAACGGTATGCAGGCTAAACTTCCGGAAATTCTTCCGGCGGTGTCAAATAAAGAAAGGCACGAGACAGAGATGAAGCTTCGGTATGATTTCAATTATTGCACATTCTCCTATACGATGGCCTTTTGGGACTGGAACCGTTGGGAGGAAGAAATCGACTGGATGGCTTTGCATGGTATTAACCTGCCACTGGCTATGACAGGTGTAGAAGGCGTCTGGTATAATGTGTTGAAAAAGTTAGGATACACCAAAGAGGAGATCAATGAATTTATCGCCGGCCCCGGTTTTATGGCATGGTGGCTGATGAATAACCTGGAGGGTTGGGGAGGCCCTAATCCCGACAGCTGGTATCAACAACAGATTGCTTTGCAAAAAAAGATACTGAAACGAATGCGTGAATACGGTATTGAACCGGTATTGCCCGGCTACTCTGGAATGGTTCCTCACAATGCAAAAGAAAAACTGGGGCTGAATGTCTCTGATCCCGGATTATGGTGCGGTTATCGTCGTCCGGCTTTCCTTCAACCTACAGATCCTCGCTTTCAGGAAATAGCCTCTCTCTATTACAAAGAGCTGGAGAAATTATTCGGTAAAGCAAACTATTACAGCATGGATCCATTCCATGAAGGAGGCAGCGTTGCCGGAGTAGACCTGGATGCTGCCGGAAAAGCAATCATGTCCGCCATGAAGAAAACCAACCCGAAAGCAGTCTGGGTAGCACAGGCATGGCAAGCCAATCCACGTCCTCAAATGATAGAACATCTGAATGCAGGAGACATGATCGTTCTGGATTTGTTTGCTGAAAGTCGTCCGCAATGGGGAGATCCGGAGTCGACATGGTATCGTAAAAACGGATTCGGCCAACATAAATGGATCTATTGTATGCTGCTGAATTATGGTGGTAATATCGGTCTGCATGGAAAGATGGCTCATGTAATCGATGAATACTATAAGGCGAAAGAGAGTTCTTCCGGTAAAACACTATGCGGTGTCGGTATGACGATGGAGGGTAGCGAGAACAATCCGGTCATGTACGAATTATTAACCGAATTACCCTGGAGGAAGGACAAGTTCTGTAAAGATGAATGGTTGGCAAGTTATATCCGTGCCCGTTACGGGACAGAAAACAAAACAGTGGAAGAGGCCTGGACGATACTTAGCAACTCTATCTACAACTGTCCGCCGCAATCCGTACAGCAGGGGACACATGAGTCTATCTTTTGTGCCCGTCCGTCGGAACATGCTTATCAGGCATCCAGTTGGTCGGAGATGTCCGACTATTACAATCCTCAGGATGTTATACGTGCCGCACGCCTGATGGTATCGGTTGCCGATCAATATAAAGGAAACAATAACTTCGAATATGACCTGGTTGATATCGTTCGCCAGGCTATTGCGGAAAAAGGACGCCTTTTATATAAAGCGGTTATGGCAGCTTATGCTTCAGGAGATAAACCACTGTTCAACCTTGCTTCCCAACATTTCTTGCAACTGATCCTTCTACAGGATGAGTTATTGGGAACCCGCCGGGAGTTTATGGTAGGTAACTGGATCAATCAGGCCCGCAACCTGGGAAATACACCGGAAGAAAAGGATTTATATGAATGGAATGCCAGAGTACAAATAACAACCTGGGGCAATCGGCAGGCTGCCGATGAAGGTGGCTTAAGAGATTATGCGCACAAAGAATGGAACGGGATATTGAAAGATTTCTATTATATGCGATGGAAGCATTATTTTGATAATCTTTCCCTGAAGATGGAAGGAGAGAAACCGGAAGAGATAGACTTTTATGCGTTGGAAGAACCCTGGACAAAGGCTACTAATCCGTATTCATTTAAACCGGAAGGTGATTGTATTTCGACAGTAAAACGTATATTCAAGGAGATTTTCCCACACACTTGTCGTTGAGACCTTGCCATCCTTGAAAAAGTTTCCCGCCGATGAAACAAATGTTTCTTCCTTGTGAAACAAAAGTTTCATCGGTAGGAAACAAAAGTTTCGCCCTATTGAAAAAGGTGAAACTCTTTAGTCTGACCAGATACTCTTCTTATTTTATTCTCTCGAACCAGGGCAGACGTTCCAAAGGAGCATTCACCTCTATTGTCTTAGGTCCGCGGAATTTCTTACCAGTATCATCCTTCCATTGTCCTTTGGGCAACATCACTTGACGTGTATGTTCTTTGGTCAGGATCGGTGCGACCAGATATTTATCGCCCAGCATGAACTGGTCTTTACAGTCTACAAACCCTTGATGTGGAAATGCATATTCCATATGGCGCAATATCGGTTCACCAGTTTGTGCCGAATGACGTGCCTGTTCCAGAATATATCCACCCATCTTTTCATGCAGATGAGCGTATTCACGGCAAATAGCTAAATGCTTTTCATCCAAAATACGCCAAGGAGCCACAGAGAACTGCATCATAGGCATCAAAGTATGTACCTGACAAGAACGGACGATCAGCTCCTGGTCGAGTTTCGTCTGATCGACACCGAGGAACGAACCAAACTGACCTCCACCGATCATATCCGGGCAAGCATATGCATACCCCATCAGTCCGGCTACAATCATATCCGGGATCAAAAGCCCTACAGCATTCCAGGAGTAATCTTTATCCCCCAGACGCTGTACCAGTGCCTGTCCACCCATCTTCCAACCGGCACGATATTCATTGAAAGGAAAATCCAAACCGATCTTGGCCCAATATTCGCACATATCGACAGAAGTCGCTGACTTATCATAAAATTCCAGGTTCGGATCATTATAATGGCCAATATCACCAGCATCAAACTTAAAACCATCAACTCCGTATTTCTCCTGCATTGTGCGCAATTGCAACTTCAAATGTTCGGCTGCAGCCGGATTACTCAAGTCATAGCAAGCGCTATATCCATTCCACCAGGGAATGATGGCTGCCTGCTTTGTCCCCTTTTGTTTGATCAGGTATCCCTTTTGTTGCAACTCACGGAATTCAGGGCTATCCGGACTGACAAACGGACAAATCCACAACATAATACGGAACCCGTCTTTATGTAACCGGTCGATCATTCCTTTCGGATCTGGAAAACGTTCCGGCTTAAAATCAAAGTTTCCGTAATACTTCTGCCAGTTGTCATCTACCATGAATACTCCAACCGGGAATTTATTGGTCAATATATTGTCGGCATACTTCAGGATATCTTCCTGGTTTTGATTGTACATCAACTCGATCCAGGTATTATACTGCGGCATGGAGAAGAACAACGAGTCAGGCAGTTGGCCGGAAGGAGGAAAATGTTTGGCAGCAGCGGCCAGATAGGCTTCCTTCAATGTGCTGCCGGCCAATACAGGTTCCATCTTCTCGTAATCGGAGTAGATATGTATATTCCCATTTTCCACCTTGAAAGAAAATGGCTTATCACTCCAGATATAGCGTCCTTCGGAAGATAATAGAAGAGGGACATTCTGATTATTTAGGTTTTCTGCCGAAAGATCGAACAAACGCAGATTCTCTTTAAACGGCATCTGAGAACCAAGTGCCACCATACCTCCCCACCATTTCTCATTTTCCAGGGATGATATCCGGGATTCGTATTTACCAGCAGCCCGGCAGGGTAATGCCACTAAAAGGATAAGTAAAGACAAGAAAACAGTTTTCATCGAGTTATTCATGTTCATTTCATTAGATTTATTAAATATCTCCACAAAGATATATTTACGGGCGGAATATAAAAAGGAGATAACTCCATTAATTTCAGAGTTATCTCCTTTTCTTTTGATAAATAGTCTTATAATTTCATTTGATTGACAGCTCTACTTCCGTTGATTGTAAAAGAGGAGATGTCAGTTTTACCTTTACTGAACCGGCATTGTCCGTCACTTTCAGATAACCGACAAGTTTACCTGATCTGCACCGCTGCTTGTTATCTCTGTAATTGTCCGTCACATTCCCATCCCCACTTTCAAGACCAATTAGACGAACCGGACCTTCCAAATGGCAGGTAACTTCATTATCTGCCAGAACAACCGGAATATCATTTTCATCCACAACACGGATCAGCATTTGCAACATTGTGTCTTTTCCAATATGTTCTTCCTCTAAGAATACGGCTTTCAACGCATAAGGACGTCCGGAAGTCTGTATCTTGTCTTTCGATACGATTTTCCCGTTATTATAGCCAACGACTTCCAAAACACCTGAGATATAAGGTATATCCCAGGAGATAACAGCAGTCTCGTCATCATAAGGTTTACGAACTCCTACCAGCTCCCCGTTTAAATAAAGTTCAGCTTCCTGGCAATTCGTATAAGTTACGACACGTATCGTCTCCCCCTTCTCATAATTCCATACGGCCGGGGCATTTGTCATCAGCCAACGATTCCGCTCTTCAGGCTTATAAGTACCCACATAGACAACCGGGGATTCCGACCATAAAGCACGTTGATAATATCCGCCAGGTTTTATATTTCCAGCCATATCTATTAATCCGGCAGTCGACCCACGCGAGGGCCAGGGACCAGCTTCCCCTAAGAAGTCATATCCTACCCATATAAACTGTCCAAAAATATAATCATTATCCCGTACATATTTCCAGGGTTCTAACCCATGTCCTGTTTCACTTCCATACAAAATACGATCCGGATATTTCTCGTGATCTTGCCGATAACGCTTTTCCGTATAATTATATCCTACCACATCCAATACTTTCGGATAATCCGTTTCATTAGACATGACTGGACCCGCCAAAGCAGCAGTGACCGGACGGGATAAATCATACTTTTTAGCTTCACGCACCAGGTTGCGGGCAATCTCGCCCAAACGTTCCGCACACGGTTGTTCTTTCTGATACCCTTTGACATGTTGTTGTCCGATGCCTTCCTGATCCAAGACTGGATGTGAATAAGGATCATTTGGATAATCGACCTCATTTCCTATACTCCACATAATAACGGAAGGATGATTTCTATCGCGACGGATCATATCAGCCAGATCACGTTCCGCCCATTCCCGAAAATAGTCGGCAGATCCCTGAAAACCAGGGATACCACGATTCCAACCGGTAATCCATTTTTTCTTAGGATATTCCCATTCATCAAAAGCCTCGTCTTTAACCAACAATCCTAATTCGTCACACAAGTCATACATATAAGGAGCTTGGGGATTATGACTCATTCGAATTGCATTGCAACCTATTTCCTTTAGAATTAATAAGCGGCGACGCCAAACTTCTTTCGGGACAGCTGCTCCCAAACATCCGGCATCATGATGTATGCAGACTCCTTTTATCTTCATGTTCCGTCCATTCAATGAGAACCCTTTATCCGGATCAAAATGCAGGGTACGAATACCAGCACGTGTTTCCGAGCCATCTATCTGTCTCCCATTTTGAGAAATATGCGTTTTTATCGTATACAAATAAGGATTATCCAAATCCCACAAAACCGGAGAGTTGATCGTACACGACTGTTCCAATTTCTCCACACAGTTTGCCGGTAAACTAAGGCTTTTGGAAACTTCACCGACCTTATGGTTTTCACGGTTAAACACTTCCTGTTTCACTGTTAATGCAGCAGGTTTATCCGTTGTATTGTTTATTTCCGTCTGAATAGTGAGAGCAGCATTCTTTCCTTTTACTTCAGCAACATAGCTCACTCCCCACAAATTAATATGTACAGGATTTGCATAAACTAAATAAACATCCCGGTAAATTCCGGATCCGGTATACCACCTCGAATCAGCAGACTGCGAATGATCGACTCTTACAGCCAAAACATTACGCCCTCCCCAATGGATGTAGGGAGTAAGGTCATACATAAAAGAGATGTATCCGTTGGGCCGTTTCCCAATCCATTTGCCATTTATAAAGACTTCGCTGTTGTTATATACACCTTCAAAATAGACATACAGGTTTTGTCCTTCCTTATCCGCAGGGATATCCAGATCTTTACGATACCATCCAATACCTCCTGGCAGGAATCCCGTACAACTGGCATTACCGGGACTCGCAATCTGTTCAACACTCCAGTCATGAGGAATATCCAGCTTTTGCCAACCGGAATGGTCAAAATACTCAGCTCCTGCATACTTAGTATCACCCGGATAGAAGAACCAATCATGATTAATCTGTTCACTTTTGCCAAAACCCTGGCACCAAACATTAACAGAGAATAATTGCATCAGCAATAACACAACCCAATATTTCATGTTTTTCATAATTTAGATGTTCTAAAGACAAATGTGGCCAAGAGGCTAAAACCTCCTGACCACCAAAGATATATCATTATTACTTATTAGAATGTATGATTCAGGAATTGTTTCGCCCAAATCAGATTCGGATTCAGATCTATCGCCTTCTGAAGCAATGCCTTTCCGGAACTGTCATTACCGTTTGCACATTCCAGCAGACCTTTCAGATAGTTCAGATTCGCTATCCGCTCATCCTTTGAACCATCTTCACCAAATTTGGAATAGGCATCAACAGATACACGTCCGGCCAATTGCCCGTCGATCTCTGCCGAGAGCTTCTGCAACAAATCTTTCGACTCTGCCATTCTTCCAGTCTCACCCATAGCCAAGGCATTGAACAATGTATTTTCCGAGGCCAACTGCACTCGTCTTCTTCTCACCTGGCTGTTTGCTGCTATTTCAAAACATTCTTTGGCTTTCTTTTTGTTACCTAATGCCTGGTAAGCTTTACCCATGTAATAATAACCCTTTGCACTATGACCACCTGTTTCCGGTCTTCCGACTTCCAGGTTCTCTGGATAGAGATCGGCCACCTCAAATTCACTGATAGCCTCCTTCTGTTTTCCGGATTTAAGCAGATCCATCCCTTTCAGTAAATGGGAGTCGACATAAATATCATGAATTTCTCCGCCGCCTTCCCAGACATGGAAATGGCGGTTTGCCATAATATCGATCGCTTTATCATAAGCGCCGGTTTCATTATACAATGTCAGCAAACGCATTACAGCCTCATCGTGTTTCATTACAGTCTGAATATTTTGTTCGAGTATAGCCAGACGTGTTGCCGGTTTTTTATTCTTTTCATATAATATATCCAGCTCCTGGAAAATACGAGGATCCTTATTATTAAATGCGATAGCCTTTTCATAGCCGGCAATTGCTTTACCCGGTTCATTCTGACGATTATAACCAAAGCCTAAATTACGCCAAGCCTGAGCAAATTGGGTATCTTTTGATACAGCCTGTTCCCAACAAACCATTCCTTTTTCTTTTTGTCCGAGGAAATAATACAAATTACCCAGATAATAAGGAGCACAGGCATCAGCAACAGATTCCGAGCATACAGTATTCAGGATATTTATTTCTTCCAGGCGGAACGGGAAACACCAATCAGTGGACAATGAAGAAGCTTTCTTCCATTGTGCCAATGCAGCTTCCTTATTTCCTGATTGCAGATCGTAATAACCCATATAATAATAAACCAATGGAGATGAAATATAAGGTTCACCTATCTGCAGTGCTTTATCCAGCAAATGTGTTGCTTCTGCATAAGCTCCCACATGCGCATATTCCAAAGACATTTCCAACAATTCCTGAACGCGGATAATACCTTCACCACGTTGTTTCTCTGCTTTATCCAGGAAGTTTACTCCATTACCATTCAACAGACTTTGCTCCGACATGCTCCAATAATCCAATGGATCGATCTCCATAACCAACTCTAGCAGTTTGGCAGCCTCATCAGCCTGCCCCAGCTTTCTTAGCAAATAAGCTTTTAATGTAAGAGCTTTCGTATCCCTTCCTCCGACAGCCAGTGATTGGTCGACTAACGCCAGTGCTTCCGGTAAATTACCTTTCAGACCGGATAGCTGTGCCAATGCCAAATAAGCCGAATGCTGGAAAGTCGGATACCAGGTAGCCTTCCAGTACTGGTCTGCCGCTTCTTTGTAACGACCTTGCATCTGATAGATCAAACCCAGATAATAATGAGGTTCCGGGTCTTTCACCACCGTATAATCCTTGGCCGGACGAACCAACGCCCTTTTCAGATGTTTTTCTGCCAAATCCCACTGTCCGGCTTTTGCATATCGTATACCTACAACAGTATTGACACGCGAATCGAGTGAATCCCTGCTTAATGCCTCATTATAAAAATCCATTGCATTTAAACGGGCATTATGGAACTGGTCGACACGGAGCCCTGCATAATACAACTCCTCCACAGTCTGATACTCTTTAACCGGCTTTGTACCTTCAACAACAGACGGGAGTTCCTTATTATCCAGTTCTACCGGCTGATAAGCAACTAACTCATTACCCTGCTTATCCAGTAAAACAGCATATAGATCGGCATCTTTCACCGTTTTAGGGACAGGTAGAGTAGCAGTAAAAGGTGTTGCAGGATCAATAGAAATAACTTTCTCAAACAAGACATTGCCACCTTGTTTCAACAAGACTTTTGCATCCGTATATTTAGTCGTTGCATTAAAACCCAGGAATACTTTATCCGGTGCCCGTCTTTCCAGATTAACGGCTGCATCGTCATTCGCATTCTTTACAGAACCGATATCACGGATGCCATACCAACGCTGCACGAATTCACGAGTTTCCCCCGGTCCTACCCAGCTATAATCCGGTTGATTGTCTGAATAGGCACCCACCATCAACTCCAGATAATGACCATCTTTATCCGACAACATTTTATTCCACATTTCTGCACTGGGGTTATTGCCCCACAAAAAGAATTTCTTCCCATTTACAATATGGTGATTAGCTACATGAACAGTACCAGCTTGTTTGCCATGATCGTAACCAGCTAAAAAGTCATCCTCAAAATTCCAGGCAAAGATAGAACGTGAATTACCGGTATAGTTCTTCCACCATGCAAGTTCAACATCGTTACCACTGCCACGAACAGCTTCTCCCATCGGCCACTTTGTAAAATACACTTTCGAATGGTCTGTCCCGAATTGTGTTGCCGGTGGGAAAATTACTTCATAATCCTTATTACAATGTACTGACACATTCGCCCAATAAAGAATGGATTGCACAAATGGAGTACGGTTGATGATCTTCACCCGTGCTTCCACCCACGAACGATTCGGATAAACTGTTACACCAACCGACCATTTCATACGATGGCGTAATTCCATTTCACCCACCCAGATCGTTTTACTTCCATCTTTGTTTTCTTCGATTTTCCAATCGATCGGCATATAACTGGAAGGGCGGTGATGATGCGGTATATTCCATTCTACCCCACCCGACAACCAAGCTCCGAGCATGCCGATCAAAGCTGGTTTTATTCCTGTCTGCCGATAAAATATTTCATAATTGTTCGTTTTATCCGTAGCCGATAGTATCCTACCGCCAATTTCCGGTAAAACACAGACATTGACATACTCATTATCCAGGTAAACAGCATCATACGTTTTATCAATCTTTTCATCCGTTAATATATCGTACAGGGGATATGGATAAATATGTCCCTGTGCTCCCTGATAAACACGGCCTGTAAAAAATATCGGATTGACATCCGGCGCACCTATCTCATAGGTGGGAAGAACTAAAGGTTTCTCCGTAACCTTTACAGTTTGAGCTGATAGTTGGGGGACTGACAATAATAAGGACAGTCCCAGTAAAAGTGTATTTTTCATAGACAAATCTATTTAATGTTACAATTAATAATGGATAGCCGGTGTTTTAGGAATATCGACACTATATGGTTCAACTTTACCTGTTGCCACATCATATATGCGTTCATTCGTTATTGTCATAGCCTCTGTTAATTCCGGATAAGGAATATTACAAGCCGTAACAACACCTATGTTATAATTCTCACCATCGAAACGGCCATAATAAGGCTGATCGATCCATTGAAAATAATGCATACCGACCAATTCTGGCCTTGCAAAGCCCTGTTCGATATAATTCCGGTAAGCGGCGGCACGTTCCTGCTGATTCAATACCCCAATAATACCGGTTGCAGGCAATGCTCTGTCTACTGCCCCCTGATGGAACTCTCCGATCATTACCGGTTTTCCGCTTCGTTCGGCAATCTCGGCCGTTGGAGGAGGAACCAGACCATAACCATTGATAGAAAATACATCAAAACGTTCTCCCGCCTTATAAAGCAGGTCGGAACTTAACCAGGCATAACGCATCCCTAAATTCAGATGGTTCTTATCTATTTTAATCACTTCATCACAAGGAATATCGACATACATCTTGACCATAATGGTTGAGAATTCATGAAAATCATCTTTGGCCACTTCCGACGGATATTCTTTAAACGTACGATCCTTCAAAGAAGCAAAATCCTTAAGATCCAAATTCCATTTGGCATTTACCTCTTTTACATTCCCTTGATACTTCTTTTCCAACCAGTTAATAAACCCATCTTTTGTGTGGGAAACTTGTTGGGTCGCAAACATTTCATAAGCCAGATTATGATAGCCGAAAGCCCATTGAGGTTCATTTCTCAAAAAATAACCAACCATATACGGATCATCTTTATAAGCTTTCAGTTGCTGTGCAAATTCCTTTGCATTTTGCAGATACTCATCGGAAAACACATCCGGGAAATCGCGATAAATAGAAACTTCCGTGCTTGGAAAATCCCGCAAAGGTAAAACATACGGAATGCGGCTTTTACGGGCAAAATCAATATCCGACCAATTGCCAACCGTGTTAAACCGAATTTTCTTCATCAAATTCTCTGTCACCTTATCCCATTGGTTTCTCCAGTCCTGTCCATATATACGGATCATATTCGCCACATAAAAGTCTACTGTTTTAAACCCTCTACGCTCTTTTACAGCTTCTGCGTATTCAGAATCATTATCCCCGGGAAGCCAATCGAACAAATCTTCAATACCATTAACCGGGCCACTGGAGTTCGGACCGATACAATCAATACCGACACTCAAAAAAGCATAACCGTCCGGATCTACCAGCCACCAACGGGTTCCGTCATGCTGGGTTCTGAAAAAACCGGTACTTTTAAACGGTTTCTTTTTCCAACCACCAAAACGCCCCCACTCCGATGGGAATCGGGCATTCTCAATCTTTTTAGCCATCTCTTTATTTTGCAGAACCATGTCTTTCTCATCTTTCAGCTTACCCGGCCATTCTTTATCTTTCCACTGTCCGAGCCGGTCTATAACCGGTGTTGAAATATCAGGGTAAGGTTCAGGCAAGGAGTCTGTAATAAAAATGGAAGCCAACTCATAAGAAGGTAGATAGTTTGTACCGTCGTAAGGTCCGAAACGAAGAACTACCTTGACGATATCTTCAGGAGCCAAACGATTACCACTTACAGTCCCTTTCAACTGGCGTGGAGAACGGGGAACAAACAATTGCTGTGCATCCAAATAAGACAAAGGAAAAACGACCTGAGTCTTCAATTGGGGTAATGTCCCCATCAAACAAGATATCCACGGCATATCCTTCTCCGTGCCGGATGTTTCCCCTCCTTGCAAAACAATCTTTTCAGCAACGAAATTTTTCATATCCTTATAAAACTCAATATTGATAACACCGCTGTATTCTGCTTCGCCATACACTTCGAAAACCAGATAATTACCTTTATCCCAGGCAGGCTTATCACCTTTTTCCCAGATCACCACACCCTCATTACCATCTGCCGGCGAAATATACAATATATCCTTTCCAAAGATATCGCTTGCTTTCACCTTTGTCTCTGCATTGGAATAGTGTGCAGCTATTTTCTGCATATCAAATTGCTGTACCCCGCCAGTCTGCGAATTACACGAAACAAACAATACACCCAGTATGCCCCAGATAAAAGTACTTATACTATTCTTTTTCATAGACTATCTCCTCCTTCCTTCTGTAAACGGAATATTCCATGTTTCCTCCAAATCTTCATACTGCAAATCTACCTGCACCGAAGAAGCCAGTAAAGCAGCCTTATCTGCTTTTACCTTTAGAGTAAACTCATCCCGTTTTTTCTGTTTATCCAATACCTGAACAACCTTCTTCCCTTCTGGATCGATCCACGTTATCGTGCCTTTCACGTTTTCATCTAGTGGCTCCAGCAATCTGATATTTATAATGTTACCTTCTTCTTCCACCTGTATTTGCAAGGGGAAGCTCCATTTAGCCCAGGCCATAGTCGATTCTTTGGTATACTTCCGATCCGCGCCTTCCAGTTTTACCTTGTCGGCAAAAACGCCGGATCCAATCTGTTCGTAAGCTCCAAAATCTGTATGACCATCATCCAGAGGATTTCCCCAAAAGTCATGTTCACCGGATAACGGGACATAAACTCCTGTATTAATACACGGAGAATTAGGTTGTAGCTGATAACCTTTTAATGAACACAATCCTTCACCACCACTTCCCGGAGCAACAAATAACGGATCGGCAACCAACTTTTCAGGATCATCCGGTATACCGTTTTTCCAGGGGCCGAAATAACAATTATGATAGAATAATTTGTCCAATGCTCCAGTTTCGGGCTTAACCGATTCATCAAAAGTTCGACTCAATACCTCACCTGTGGAATAAGCTGTTCTGAAATAGCTCTGCCCGGACGCATAGAAAATATTGTTGTAATATACAGCCCCCAGCTTACTCTTATCCGCAGAACCATCATTACCGCAGAAAAAATCCAGATCTACTGTACCATAGTCAATATAAAATACATTATTGTACAATACATTACGATCACTGATATCGCACTGCATCTGAACCAGATGAGTCTGGTCATTCTCGCTGATATTATAGCGGGTTACATTTTCAAAAGTACGATTCATCAATAATAAGAAGCCATGATTATTACGGCTGTAATTGTATTGCGCTATACAGCGTTTACAATAAAAATCGAAATCATAAGCAAATCCATCTCCGTTACCGGGTTGACGACCAGTATCATAAACAGCATTATACTGCATAATCGTTTCTTCTGCATCCTGTATCCAGATCGCTGCCGTATGAGGCCACCATGTTTCGCCACCTTTCAAATCCAAGTATCCTGAACGCATACAGGTACGTTTTGCCACATTATGTTCGATCATACCTCTGTAACAACCTCCTACAAAAATACCGTCGCCCCCCAAATTCTCCATATAATTATAGCGGACATTCAGATTATTTTTACATCCGCGAACGATGATCCCGCACTTATCAAAGCGTTCGATACGATTATTCTCGATCAGTACGTCATTCAGGCTTGTATTCAGACGATTGTTGTTCATCCCGCCTCTTTTATTTTGTATCTGTACCAATATGGCACAACTGTTGTAGCCTGTATATTCCGTATTACCACCGAGCTGCCCCCAAATATCATGGATATGGCAATTGCGCACAATGATATGTTCCACATGCTGATCTTCCCCCTGAGCCAGTGCGACAATTCCCTGCCGTCCGATTTCCAGCTCCGGGGCTGCACCACTGGTAACTTCCATATTTTCCACAATCCACCAAGATTGATTATAAAGGCGGATACCAGCCCCCTCGGCCTTTCCTATGTTAATCACGGCTCGGTTCTCACCCCCATAACTGGAAAGAAGGATAGGGTTTCCCTCGGCTCCCGAACCTTTCAATTTTAACTGTCCATACCAGACAGCTCCCGATTCAAACAAGATTTTGTCGCCAGGGAGAAACGTAGTATTGTTTACTTTATCCAGACTTTTCCACGCATCCTTAATAGATAATCCAGAAGCATTGTCATTACCGTCCAGAGAGACAAAATATGTTTTATTCTGGCTATATACAGCCAATGCCGTAAAAATCAGGCATACTGTTAATAAAATCTTCTTCATGTTCATGATATTAGTATTAATTACTTACTGAAGAGGAATACATAGGAGAGGTAGTATGGGAACAATGTTATTGACACCTGCCTCGACAGCATTGTTCCCATATACCTCAACAACGTTGTTCACATGCTACTCGATAATGCTGTTCACATGCACCTCGACAACGTTGTTGATATACCCCTCATAAATAAATGTTAAAACACACCTGTTTGTGCTACAAGATCGGAATCAATAACCCGGATTTTGTTCCAGAGCACCATTAGAGAGAGTCACCTGATCTCCAGGAATAGGCAGCAATTCACTTTTCCCCTCTACAAAGTTCTGTCCTTTTATAGAATTGTATTTCTGAGAATAAGCTTTCATGACCTTACCCAAACGGCCTTGTCTGGCCAAATCCCAGAAACGCTGTCCTTCACCGGCCAGTTCAACACGTCTTTCATGCCAAATCAGATCACGCAACTTCGATTTTTCAGTCTCCGTTATTCTAGGTAATACATTCTCTTGGGTTGCATTCAGGCGGGCTCTCGAGCGTACCTGTTCCAAAAAGTCTAACGCTTCAGTAGTCTTACCTAACTCATTGGCGGCCTCTGCCATATACAATAGTACATCTGCATAGCGGTAGAAAATTATATTCTTCGGACAATCACTCTGGTCAACCTGGGAACGCTGAGCATAAGGAATATACCATTTCTTTGGTTGATATCCGGTAGAACTGGCTTTATTCTCATTGATACGTCCGTCGAAGAATTCGCCGGGGAAAATAACCGTTGCATTCAGACGAGGATCACCATCTTCATAACTATTTACCAAATCCGCAGTAAGACAATGCATAGACCAGCCATTATGCCATTTTACAGGATCGTCAGGATCTGCATCATGTTCATAAAACGACAGGATCGACCCTTCATTGTCATCCGCCCAGCCAGTACCACTTATACCGTGCTGAATCTCAAAAAGGGATTCTATTCCATTTTCATGTTCTAAGGTAAAGACATCGGCATAGTTAGGTTCCAAACCATACTCTCCAGAATTAACAACCTCCTTTAAAGCCTCGTATGCTTCCTGAAATTTCCCCTGATAAATATAAACTTTACCAAGCATTGCATAAGCAGCTCCCTGTGTTGCACGACCTAAATCTGCAGCCTGATACTCACTTTTCTTGGGTAAAAGCTCTATCGCCTGTTTCAAATCCTGTACCATAAACTCCCATGTTTCTTCGATAGAGGCACGAGGTGTATAATATTCATCATAAGTTAGCACATGATCGATAATAGGCATCCGACCATATTGACGAGTCAGGAAGAAATAATTAAAAGCCCGCAAAAAGTATGCTTCGCCCAAAAACTGATCTTTCTTTGCCGGAGATAGATGCTCACTATTGGCAGTTATACTTTCTATTGCCTGGGTAGCAGCAGAAATACCCCTAAAAGCCTGTGCCCATAAAGCATTACTTACCCAATTAGTCGGCAAGTTATCAAACTTCTGTAAAGATTGAGCAACAGAGCCAAGCCATGAAAAAGCTTCACTATTGCTATTTCCCAGATCCGAATCGTCCGAACAATCATCTCCGATAATCATAAAAGGAGCCAATTGAAAAGATTCATTCTGCATAATAGAATAAATACCGATAATAGACGTATTTGCCTCATCATTTGTCGAGTAATAAGTTTGAACCGAGGTCTGAACCAAAGGAGTCTTATCCAGAAAATCCGAACACGAACTCAGCAACAACAATGATAATCCTACTAATATATTTTGTGTTTTCATATACAAATCTCCTTAAAAGTTAATAACTGTTCCAACCATAAATGACTGAGCCTGCGGATATTGCCCTCTATCCACCGACAAGTCTGTTGCGACTTCCGGATCAAATCCGCTATAACCGGAAATAGTAAATAAATTCTGGGCTGAAATATAAAGACGAATAGAAGGCTTAAATCCTTCAGCAAGCTTTGGAGAGAAAGTGTATCCTAACTGGATATTTTTCAAGCGAAGATAAGATCCGTTTTCAACATAATAATCAGAGTTACGGAAGTTACGGCTATTTCTTGTCAGATCCTTGGTAGGGATAGGTTGGGTGTTCGATGTATTTTCTCCTCTCCAATAATCATCCAGATATTCCGCACGCACATTCTGCTTCCCGTCGAAACGCATATAATAATACTTGGCAGCATTATATATTTGATTTCCTGCAACCCCCTGGAATAATATACTCAAGTCGAAATTCTTATAACTAGCATCAAATGACAAGCCATAAGTAATATCCGGAATAGGATTACCTATAAAATCCATATCGCCGTCATCAATCTTTCCGTTGTTATTCAAGTCCTTGAACTTACGATCACCAGGCTTGGCATCCGGTTGGATCAGTTTACCGTCTTTCACATAAGCATCGATCTCGGCCTGATTCTGGAATATGCCATCCGTCACATAACCATAGAATTGTCCGTAAGGTTTGCCTACTTCACTCCGAATTATATTTCCTAATGCACCCTGTAAATCAATCAACGTATAATCGTAAGGGAAACTAGCCACTAAGGCTTCGGAAGTACCTAAACTGGTTACTTCGTTTTTAACCAGTGCCAGATTTCCATTCAGACTATAAGAGAAATCACCTTTATTCCCTTTAAACCCAAGTGTAAACTCAAATCCTTTATTCTGCATACCACCTACGTTACGAACCATACTTCCAAATCCTGAAATCCGGGGGATCTGTTGTGTCAACAAAATATCTTTTGTCTTTCTGATATAATAATCAGCCGTAAGGCTGAACCTGTTATTAAACAAGCTTAAATCTACACCGAAATTCAACTGTGTGGAAGTTTCCCATTTAGCATCGACATTACCGATACCGGAAGGTAACGAACCATTCACTCTGTCCTGGTTTTGTCCCAAAGTATAATACCTCTGTTGCGCTATAGGAGTCAAATACGGATAATAAGAAGATATATTTTCATTTCCGATCTCCCCATAACCAGCCCTTACCTTCGCTGAACTTAAGACACTCTGTTCCCAGTTTTTAAAGAAGTTTTCTTCTGATAATTTCCAGGCAAGGGCAGCAGAAGGGAAGTATCCCCATCTGTTATTTTTCATAAAGCGGGAAGAACCATCCGCACGAATACTGGCCGTAATAAGATAACGATCCAAAAGGCCATAATTGATACGTCCCAGATAAGACAACATAGTCAGTTCCGCACCATCACCTTTTGCCAGAGGATTTTCCGTAGCAGCATCAAAATACCAGAACTCCTCATCTTCGATCGGAACATTTTGTTTAGTCACTTCATAAGCATCGTTTGTATAACTCCGGGCAGACATAGCAGCCATCACTGTCAAATCGTGTTTCTCATTGAAATTATGATGATATGTCAACATGTTCTCCCATGTCCAGTCCATTGTCCGAGCTGTTTTTCTAGTAACCGTATTCATTAATGTCGAATTATCGGCTGTTTCATAAAATACAGGTTGGAAATCACTATCATGATTATTTCTGAATTTTATACCAAAGCGGGAAGTAAATACCAGATCTTTCGTCAAATTAAGATCGGCACTAAAGTTACCTACAAAATAAAGGCGTTTATTGTTACCATTATTCCTGGCGATACGCCCGGCCGGATTTTCCAATCTCATTTTACGGATACCTGTATAATAGTTCGTTTCCGGATCGATAACTGGAATATCAGGAGGAGCAATCAAAGAAGACAGGAAAATACTGGTAGGATCCAATCTTTTATGATTGGTCATAGCAACGGATAGCGATGTCGTGAATTTCAGAAAGCTGGTTGCTTTGAACACATTGTTCTGGTTTAACGATATACGGTCAAAATCCGTAGATTTGACGATACCTTCCCGTTTATAATAATTGGCACTGAAAACAGATTGTACTTTCTCGCCTCCACCTGTCATGCTGATATTATAATTCTGGAACTGGCCTAAATGAGATACGGTATCATACCAATCCGTATTATAAGGCATATTGGTAGTGCTTGAATACAAAGGCCCTTCACCGGCATTCTGGTACGCGATATTCGATAGTTCCGCATATTGTGAAGAATTAAGCATCGTCGGTTTTGAAGCAAGGTGTTCAATACCATAATAAGCATTGAAATTAACCTTCAAATCACCTGCTTTCCCTTTTTTAGTCGTAATTACTACCACACCATTAGCACCACGTGAACCGTAGATGGCACAGGCTGAGGCATCTTTCAATATCTCGATCGATTCGATATCGTTAGGACTTAGATGATTTATATCACTCATAGGAAAACCGTCGACTACATACAATGGCGAAGAATCGTTCGGAGTACCCACCCCACGGATCTGAATAGATGCCGTCGCATCCGGAGAGCCTGAACCTAGCGAAACAGATACGCCGGCAGCCCGTCCTTGTAATGCCGCAACCGGTGAACTGGTGGCTATTTTCGTAATATCTTCGGCTTTAACAGAGGATACAGATCCCGTCAGGTCGCTTTTCTTCACTGAACCGTATCCAACCACAACCAGTTCGTCCAACGTCTGGCTATCCTCTCTCATCACAATATTCAACGACTTCTGATTGGTTATTTTTATTTCCTGTGGTAAATAACCCACATACGTAAACTTCAACACGGCATCTTCCGAAACTTCTAAAGTAAACCGGCCATCCATATCAGAAATAGTACCGTTCGAGGTACCCTCTTCCAAAATATTTACACCGATAATAGGGCCACTCACATCTTTAACGATTCCAGTGATTGTCTTTTTTCCACTTTGCTGAGAAGATATTACTTCAGCCTTATACAATACAATATGGCGATCTTTAATCGCATACCGGAGCCCGGTATTTGCCGATATTGTATTCAGTAAATCCTGAATATTAACATCCTCCTTATTTATAGAGATTTTCTCATTCTTATTAATCTCTTCCAGATTATAGAAAAACAGGAATTCGGATTGTTTTTCTATTTGTTTCAGTACATTCTCCAACGTTTCATTCTTGGCAGAAACTGTTAGTTTGGCTGTCTGTGCATAGGTTGCGGCAAACACCTGCGACAGACAAACAGTTAGCATTAACACGGTTAACTTCATAATGTTTATAGCTCTTTTCAGGTTTACAAAAGCAACTATACGTTGATTATTCATACTCTAATAGTTTTAAGATTAAACACATTTTCCACGGCAATGGAAGTTTAATTGAATCACACATTTTAGAAGAGGGTATCCGGCAAGATATTTTTCCCAACTTCTTACTTTTTACTTTATCCACTCATACATTTAATTTTAAAGGTTAACTAATCCATACCTCTTATTCCGAAATTGTAACATGTCGTTTGTCGATCTTATATTTGATCGGGACAGACAGGTTAATGACCTCCATAATATCTTTTATACTTTCTCCCCGATAGAATGTACCGGTAAAAGTTCGTTTATTCAATGATTTTGAGAGAACGGTAAATTCAGCTCCGTAAACATGACTCAACCGGTCGAGAATAGCATCCAATGTTTGTTCCGAAAAATAATAGTAGCCGGTTGTCCATGATGTATATTGCCGGGCATCCACATAATTCAAAGAGGCAGTTTTCCTGTTTCGGTTATAAATAAACTGCTGATCAGGTCTTAGGATAGTCTCCCGGCCACCGCCTAAAGTCATTAAACGCACAGAGCCTTCCAACAAAGTGGTAATGACCAGCGAATCTGTCGGATAAGCCATTACATTAAATTTGGTTCCGAGAACTTCGATATCCTGCTCCATGGTCTTAACGATAAACGGTTTCTCCTTTTGCTTAGCTACTTCAAAATAAGCTTCACCTTCCAAATAAACAATGCGTTGGCTTTTGCCATAATTCTTATCATAATAGAAATTTGTTTTCGCACCTAAACAAACTTGTGTACCATCCGGTAATTCTACAATATCAGCCTCCAGGCCATCACCTCCTATATATTTGGTAAACAAATCACTCTCCACCTTCGCTGGATAGAAAAAGAAATACGTAGAACTAACCGCTACAGCAATTAAAGCGACAGCAGCATAGCTAGCAATCCGGTACCAAAGACTAAATCTGCGGGCTTGTGGCTTTTCCTTTTTATTAAGCAAGCGTTGCCAACTTTCATCTACATTCAAAGCGTTTCCTAAGGAAATGCCGGCATCGTACATTGCCTTTATCTCAAAGAACAGTTCCTTGTTTGAGGCACTCTCATTTACCCAATCATAAAAAAGATCGATCTCTTTCTCAGAGAGATTACCTTGTAAATAGCCAATGATTAATTCTGTATATTCGTTTTCCATGATATATCTCCTAAGCTTTTTCCTATGGGGTGACTTACCCCTTTATTTCCTTAACGAACGGTAGGAAAAAAGTACTCACATGAAAACGAACTTTTTTTCAAAAGAAATGATAAAGATGGAATAAAGCTCAAATCAATGTAAAGAAATAGAAAAACAGATGGGAACAATGTTTACGTAAATAAAGTAATGACCTGTACAGTTGATTCTCGACAGTACGGACAGAAAGCCCCAATTGATCAGCTATCTCAGCCGCTTTCATGCCCTTCAAATAAGAAAGACGAAAGATCTCCTGTCCACGTTCAGGTAATTCTTCTACTTTCTTCATCAGAAGATCCAGAAGGTCCTTCCGCATGAAAAGTTCATCGGACGATTCAAAATAATCCAACTCATCCAGTTTGAGTTGCACGGCACGGTTATCCAAAATTTCCTGTTCTACATTTGAACGACGCAGATGGTCGATACAAGCATTACGGACAGCAACATAGAGAATACGTTTCAGATCGTCATCCGGAAGAAGAAATACTTGCCTATCCCACAGTTTTAGAAAGACATCATGCACGATATCTTCAGCAAAGAAACCGGAAACAAACTTACCCGCAAAGCGAAGTAGCATTGGAGCATATTCAAGATATATGCGCTGATAGCAATTCGTGGTCTGATCTTTCACTTCCATCTTGCAAACATATAAAATATCAGGTATTATTCCGCAACTTCGCCAGCTTTTAACGCATATTGCCCGCTCAAATAGTTAAGTATAAGAGTTGTTTCACTTAGGAGAAACACTTGTTTCACCCTAATGAAACACTTGTTTCTCCTAAGTGAAACAAAAATAAGGTCACTTTACATAAATAATATGTACGGATGGTTCTTCAAAAGAGATAGAGTCGATCGTACCCGTTTCGGTGTTGAAGCAGCGGATCGTATCTTTTTCCGTATTCTGGATCGTTACTTTCCAGCCGTCAGCTTCGCGGTCGATCGACAGAATATCCGTTGTGTTGCTGCCGGGAGAGATTGCCAGGCCGTAGGCGTAATGGACGGTTTCGATATGATAACGTCTTACGTCGAGGGGGAATTTCTTACCGTTGCAGACGAAAGTAGCGGTATGCTGTTCCTCGTTGCTCTGCCAGTCGGTGTTCAGCAGATAGATGGTGCGGCGGTCTTTGCTGTCCCAAACGGTAAAGCCGATGGAAGGGGCAGACTCGATCCAGCCGGCAGTCTGTTCCGCGGCAACGGTCGTTTCGCCGATCTCACGCAGGGTTGTTTCATACTCGCTTCGCAAGGAAGTTTCTGCCGGATAAGCGGGAGACGGGAAATAGACGATCTTTCCGTTTCCGAAGACAATCTCCGTTTTGTCCGTCAGCGACCGGTAGTTATCGCCCAGCATTTCACGGATAACGGCATCGTTGGCCGGGAAGCGGACAGGTTGATCCGGCTGAAGTTCCGCATTCAGGTGGGCGGCGGTCAGCACAAGCGTTCCACCGTCGAATACATAGTTACGGATACGAAGGAAATCGTTCTCGTCGAAGCTGTTCCAACCCAGAAAGACCATTGCTTTATACTTATTCATTACATCCAGAGGGGCTTCCACCGGCAAGAGATCGACCGTTCCGTACGGAGTAGCCGTAAACCAACCTTGCGGGCCGCAAGCATCCACAATATTATCCGGATAGAAAACATTCAGCAGGTCGAAACTTTCGGTAGCCTTGTTGAACGCCCACTTATCGCCTTTCTGCGACCACAGGCTGGAACGTCCGAAAGACTTCCAGGCGTCGTTTCTTCCCTGGACCACGGCAATATTGCTTTTCTGTTCGCCACGGCGGGTATGCGTCTCGATAAAATCCAGTACGCGGTGCTGGGCATACAGATGCTCCTTGCCGGATTTTGTAAAACGATCGTTGGCATATTCGTCTGTCCACAAAGCCTCTTCCGTATTTATATGGGACGAGCCATGCATATAGGCAACCGCCAGCGACATATACAGGCGAAGCGCATGTTTCGGATCAGTAAACGGACGGGAGCCCCATTGCATGGCATGCAACGAACCGTAATGCGGCCGACTGTAAGCACGGGATGCCCCGCGAAGGGAAGAAAGGATGATTTCTTCGGGGCCGTACATCTGTTCGGCTCCGAGCCAATTGTAACCTGCCTGATAGAGATAACGGAACAGGGAAGACGGGCCGGTATGGCGGGTACTTTCTCCTTTCGAATACCGGAAGTGCTCCAACAGTTTACGGGCACCGTCGGCCATATCTTTCACACCTTCGGGATCGTAATGGATAAAGACGCCGTGGTCGGTATAGATCGGACGATGTTTGGCAAAGATACCGCCGTAAGGACGGTTGCGGGCAGCCATATCGGAAAAGACTCCCTGATAGAGGAAATGTTGCCAGTAATAGTAACCGCCATCATTCTCGTGCGCCTGCTTGCCACGGAACATCGGCGAAGCGAGTGTTTCGAGGTCGGGATTAATACGTTTTCCGGCCAGCGTGCGTCCTTCCACCTGCCAGGCGTAAGGCATCTGAAGCTTATTCAACAAATCGGTATAGTGGCGGATAATTTCCGGATTGGCGACACGGAAACCGCTCCATTGGTACGAGGGACGGAACTGGTACCAGTTGCCGATACGGTTTGAAACGTACCATTTAAAGAAATAGTCATACGGAGTATATTCCTTATCGATATGAATTTCATCCCCGGAAGAGAGATACACTTCGTCCGGTTCCTTCTGAATGATCTGGCGGATTGAAACTTCCGCCTTGCGGGAACCATCATCGCAAACCAGCGGCACGGCCGAAGCAAACTCATCCGCCCTGAACTCGACGACATGCAGGCCTGTCTCCTTCAGTTCTATTTCTTGTTGGGAAGGAGAGACGGAAGCCGGAGCCTGTACCTTCAGTTTTACATTCGGCTTATTTGTTTCCAGCAGCACTCCGAAAGCACTCCCGGCAGATACATATTCGGGAACGGATACTATTTCATAGTCACGCGCGCTCTCTTCTATGATCTCCAGGGAACGGAGTTCGTAGGGATAAGCGGCACGGTTATCTTCTTTCAATAGGGTTAGTTTCAGGTCGCCCTTTCCCCCGACGGAAGCAGGCAGAGGGATATAAAAGTCGGCTACGTCGGAAGCACGGTCGAAGATATTGCCTTCAAACACGGTCGTACCGTTATAATCCAGTTTCCAGCGCGGCCAGCTGCGGGTAGAAAGGTTACAGCCTGTCCAGTAATTATAATCGTCGGTTTTATCGGCAAACTTAGTAAAAGGGATAGCACAAACCGGTTTCTTGTTTTGCACCAGGCGGGGAGCTTCCACCCAGCATTCGCCGCTGAAATGAGTTCCACCGATACGCAGGAAGGCACAAGCCACATTCTCCGGAAGGATAAACTTCGCGATTACATCCCGGTATTTGCCTGTTCCTTCGGGTACACTGAAATATAGCAGGGAGTCCGGACGGTCGTAGATATCATCCTTATAACGCCCCGGTTTCTTATAAAAGAGTTCTATCTCCACGCCGAAGTCGCCACCGGAAGAGACCGACAGGTTCTGCCGTTGAATGACCGGTAAGGTAACAACCAGCTCGCCGGGTTTCAGCAAGTCTCCCGAAATACGGTAATAGGCATGACGCTCGAAGTTATTATCTTCTCCCTTGAAATAAAGGGAATACTTATCTTTCTTTACATGAACGGAGTCGAGATTATCATCGATATAGAACTCGGAGCGGCGGAACATCTCTTCCCCCCTGCTCTGGAAAGGAGCAGGCATCTTCACGCCACCTACCACACGAAGGAATTTCCGCGTCGGATAATCCGCCTGCTGAAACGAAACATCTTCGGTAATACTGTTTCCGGGAGTTAATAAATAAACTTTCTCACCGCCGGAAGGAGTGAAAACGACAGTTCGCGTCTCTGTCTGTATAGGGCCGGCAAAAAGCAACGACACCGCAAAAATCTGACTAACCAGAAGATAAAAGACTCTTTTCATAACTAATATTTAGATATATCTGTTAATAGATAGGTCAAATGTACGATTAATTTCCTTCTTTATGTACTTTTGTCTTTCCATTGAACGAGCGAAAGAAAAGAAAAATGATAGTTGTTAGAGATACGGAGTTATTGAAAGGGAAGAAACTGGTTGCCACCATCGGGTTCTTTGACGGTGTACACCTGGGACACAGGTTTCTTATTAATGAACTGAAAGAGGTTGCGCAGGCGCGCGATCTGCCTTCGGCCGTGATCACATTCCCGGAACATCCCCGTGCCGTATTACATTCCGATTATCAGCCGAAGTTACTCAATTCGTTTGAGGAGAAACTGGAACAGCTGGCCTCGACGGGGATCGATTATTGTATCGTGCTCGACTTTACGATCGAACTATCGCACCTGACTGCCCGTGAATTTATCAGCAACGTGCTGGCCGACAAGCTGCATGTGGAAACCCTGCTGATCGGTTACGACCATCGTTTCGGGCATGACCGGACAGATGGGTTCGAGCAGTATGTCACCTATGGAGCCGCCTGCGGCATGGAAGTGGTAAAAGCGTCTCCCTACGACGAAGGGCGTACGGCTGTCAGCTCTTCCGAGATCCGCAAATTGTTGACGGAATGCCGGGTGGAAGAGGCGAACAAGTTGCTTACTTACCCGTATCAACTACGGGGAACGATTGTAAACGGCTACAAAGTAGGGCGTAAACTGGGATTTCCGACTGCCAATATACAGGTGGACGAGCCTTTCAAGATCGTTCCGGGTATCGGTGTCTATGCCGTATGGGTGTATCTGAAAGGGGAGAAACAGAAGGGAATGCTTTACATCGGCGACCGCCCCACACTGGACAATGGCAGCAATATCACGCTGGAAGTGAATATATTGGACTTCTCCGGAGATATTTATAATAACGAAATAACCGTTGCGTTTATATATTATGTACGGGGAGATATCAAGTTCGGTTCACTGGAAGAACTGAAAGAGCAGTTGGGGAAAGACCGGGATACGGTCGGTAAATTATTAACGGAATAAACAAGATGGAACTTTACTACGAAGCAATAGATACTTTAAAAGGAATGATCAGCCGGCCTTCTTTCAGCCGGGACGAAGCGGCGGTAGCCGACTTTCTACAACAGACATGGCAGTCGGCCGGACATACGGTACATCGTAAAGGTAACAACCTGTGGATTGTCTCTCCCGATTTTGACCTGGATAAACCGACCCTACTGCTCAATTCCCATATCGACACCGTAAAACCGGCATCGGGCTGGACAAAAGATCCTTTCAATCCCGAAGAGAGTGAAGATGAGAAGTTATATGGCCTTGGAAGTAATGACGCGGGAGCCAGTGTAGTCTCCCTGTATGCCGCCTTTACCCGGCTGATCGAAAAAGAGCAGGCTTATAACCTGATCTTTCTGGCTTCATGCGAAGAAGAGGTATCGGGCAAGAACGGTATTGAAAGCGCCCTGGCGGATCTTCCACCTGTCGCCTTCGCCATTGTCGGAGAGCCTACGGGTATGCAGCCGGCCGTTGCTGAAAAAGGGTTGATGGTGCTCGACTGTGTTTCCATAGGGAAAGCCGGACATGCTGCCCGCAACGAAGGTATCAACGCAATCACCCTGGCCATGAAAGAGATAGAGTGGTTCAACACGTATCAATTCCCGGAGAAGAGCGACTTTCTGGGGCCGGTAAAGATGAGTGTGACGATCATTCATGCCGGTACGCAACATAATGTCGTACCCGACCGTTGCGAGTTTACCGTAGATATCCGTACCAACGAATTCTATCCCAACGAAAAGTTATTCGAACTGATCCGGGAACAGGTCGGTTGCGAAGTGAAAGCCCGCAGCTACCGCCTCAACTCGACACGGACAGACCTGAATCACCCGTTCGTTCAGCGGGCTGTCATGATGGGAAAAGAACCTTTCGGTTCCCCTACGCTGAGCGACCAGGCACTGATGCCATTCCCTTCCGTCAAGATCGGCCCGGGAAACTCCGCCCGCTCGCATGCGGCAGACGAGTATATCGGTTTAATGGAGATCAGGGAAGCGATCGACACGTATGTGCGTTTGCTGGATGGATTGAAACTATAATTATATGCTGAAAAAGATACTGGGGACAATAGGCACACGCTACCTGATTGCTTTCCTGAACCTGATGCTTATTTTCATTAATGCCAAAGCATTAGGGGTGGAAGGTGTCGGTTTGGTGGGTATTATCCTGGCATCGATCAGCATAGCGGTTGTATTTAACGGGGTACTTTCCGGAAATACGATCGTATATTTCATGAACCGCTATTCCATGCATACGATCCTGCTCCCGGCTTACATCTGGCCGCTGGCCGGCTCAGGCATTGCCTGCGGTGCCATGTTATTATTCGGCTTGTTCCCAAAGGAATACTTCATTGATATTTACCTGTTATCTATTATATCTTCTTTTATAACGACTAACGCCCGTTTCCTGCTCGGGAAAGATAACATCACTGGTTTTAACCTGACTTATATGATGCAGGGTGGGCTGTTGTTCTTCATTCTCCTATACTTTTATTATATAGCCGGCTTGCAGGAAGTATCTTCTTACGTTTACGGATTATATATTACCTATGGGATCGCATTAGTAGGCAGCTGCATCCTGCTATATCCTTATTTGACCGAAAAGGAAGATAAGCCGGTCAACAAACCCACCTTCTCCATATTAAAAGAGATGTTCACCTACGGACTATGGGGAAGTGCGGACAATATAGCAGAAGTACTGACTACCCGCCTGAATTATTTCCTGATACAGCGTTTCGCGGGCTTGGGAAGTGTAGGTTTGCTCGATGCCGGTACAAAGATCTCGGAAAGTGTCTGGCATATCAGCCGAAGCGTCAGCTTTATCGAATACAGCAGCGTAGCCCAGACAACCGATCCCGACAAACAGGTAAGGATTACGCTGAAGTTATTCAAACTTACCTTTTGTGCCATTGCAACCACCACCATCTGCATTCTGTTTATTCCGGAATGGGTTTATACCGAATATCTGTTCAGTCCCGAATTTACAGGCATGCGGAAAGTGATCTTCGGTCTGGCTACCGGGATTGTTGCTTTAGGTTGCAACAGCATATTAAGCCATTATTTTATAGGAAGCGGGAAAATACGTTACAGTGCTTACAGTTCAAGCATAGGGCTTATCACGTTGTTGATAGCCGGATACATACTGATACCCATCTACGGAGTGGTCGGGGCAGCCGTCACTTCCAGTATTGCATTCTGTGCCATGCTGACATTCTCAATAACCGTATTCTGCCGAAAAAACAGAACACGGTTATCTGAATTCATCCCCGATAAAGAAGATTTTAATGAATTAGTGAAACGGATTCATAAGAAGCTTAATATCTGAAACTTCCTCCTCCCAGGAACTCACGTAGAAGCGATGTACCGGGCAGTCCTACATCCGGGATATAGTTGAAATAACGAAGGAAGCGCAACAGGCGGTAGGCTTCCGCATTCTCGTCATCACTTTCACGTACCTCGGCCAGGATCGGCTCGGCAAACTTACGCAGGGCGGCCAACTCATACAACATGGCGCTGTTGAACATGGCATCCGCATTCTCCTGATAAGGGAAAATCCATTTGTCTTCTCCCCGGCGTACGCTCGGCCAACGGGCAATCGTGTCTTTTGCCGAATATCCCCGGAAACGGTAGTCACGGATGATACGGCGCAACAGGCGGTTGTCGGTTGTCGGTATCCAGTTATGGTTGTCCAGCGAAATAGAGGTAAGAACGGAGACATAAACCATGTACTTATACTTATCGTCTATCATCGAGGTCAGTTCGGGGTTCAGGGCATGGATACCTTCTATCACCAGGACTGAGTTTTCCTGCATCTTCAGCTTTTTGCCTTTATAAATCCGTTTGCCTGTTCCGAAATCGAAAGTGGGCACTTCTATTTCCTTTCCAGACAGTAAGTCTTTCATCTCACTGTTGAAATAAGGTAGGTCGAGGGCATAGAGCGACTCGAAGTCATACTCTCCGGTTTCGTCTTTCGGCGTATCTTCCCGGTTCAGGAAGTAATCGTCGAGTGAGATGGCTACCGGATGAACCAGGTTCGTTATCAGCTGGACTTCCAGACGTTTACAGAAAGTCGTTTTCCCGGAAGACGACGGCCCCGAGATCAGGACGATACGGACGCTCTCCTTATATCTCTCCGCTATTTCCTCTGCAATCTTGGCCACCTGCTTTTCCTGCATCGCTTCCGAAACCATAATAAGTTCGGAGGTATGGCCTTGTTCAATGGCACGGTTCAGATCGCCTACGTTATTCAAATCCAATGTACGCTGCAAGGTAAGGTGTTGCTTATAAGCCTCGAACATCTTATCCTGCTGGATAGCCGGTTCCAGTTCCAGCGGATTGCTTCTTTTGGGTATCTGGAGTAATACGCCGTCGAAATAAGGGACGATATCGAACAGCTGGACATAGCCGGTCGAAGGAGTCAGACAGCCGTAAAAGAAGTTAATATATCCGTCCAGTTCGTAATATGAGGTATAAGGCATTCCGGCTGTTTCGATCAGACGGGCTTTATCATTCATACCCCGTTCACGGAACAAGACCGTAGCGTCCACCGTACGAACCGTTTTATGCAGGAAAGGCAGATCGGCATCGATAATCTCACGCATCCGCTTCTTTATCTTGTCGATCGTTTCGGTATCGATCTTCTTACCGTTATGGATTACACAGTAGTAACCTTTCGATATCGGATGCTCCAGATTCAACGTGGCGGAAGGAAGCACATCGTTCACCGCCTTAGAGAATATATGGCACAGGGAACGGACATAAGTTCGAAGCCCCGAAGACTGCGTATAATCCACAAACTCAACATCCTTCGGATGCCAGCAACGGAAATTCAGCCCTTCTACCTTGTTATTCACTTTTGCGTTCATCGGACGGTAACGCAAAGGCGCTCCCATCGTCGTATAGATATCCAATAAAGAAGAGCCCATAGGGACTTCTTTATAAGTATTGTTATTTTTGCAATAAATTGTGATTGTTTCAGACATATTATATCAGTTATTATTTGTAGTTTTGCTCACTAAAGTTAGGAATATTAATCGGATATACATCTACGTATAACTATTTTTTGATGGATAATACAATTTTTACCGTACTTAAACTGCTCGGATCACTTGCGCTATTAATGTACGGAATGAAAGTTATGAGCGAAGGTCTCCAGAAATTGACGGGAGATCATTTGCGAAATATCCTAGGCGCCATGACAACCAACCGGTTCACCGGATTGCTCACGGGTGCGTTTATTACGGCCGCAGTACAATCTTCAACCGCTACCACCGTTATGACCGTAAGCTTCGTGAATGCGGGACTCCTGACTTTAGCACAAGCCATCTCTGTTATTATGGGAGCCAATATCGGGACAACGGTCACTGCCTGGATCATGTCTATTTTCGGCTTCCAGTTCAACATGTCCAATATCATTTTCCCGCTGTTCGCAATAGCTCTTCCTTTAACTTTTTCGAAGAAAAGCGGACGCAAGTCATTCGGCGAATTCGTATTCGGATTCGCTTTTATGTTTTTAGGGTTGACGACCTTGAGGGAGAATGCGATGCATATGGATCTGGAACACAACCAAGCAATCCTTACTTTCATCACTTCCTGCAAGGAATGGGGCATGTTCTCCGTATTGTTGTTCCTGCTGGTGGGAAGTATCATAACGATGGCCGTCCAGTCGTCGGCTGCCGTCATGGCTATTACATTAATATTATGTTCGAGCGGGGTACTGGATCTCTATCTGGGTATTGCGTTGGTCATGGGAGAAAATATCGGTACAACCGTGACTTCCAATATAGCGGCGCTTACCGGGAATGCCCAGGCACGCAGGGCTGCTTTCGCCCATTTCATATTCAACTTCTTCGGGATCATCTGGATACTCTGTATCTTCCATCCGTTCATAGATGCCGTTTCGGGTATCGTCAATTATCTGGCTCCGAATACTCCGAAAGAGATCTCGATTACCTATACGCTTTCTGCGTTCCATACTGCTTTTAACATCTGCAATGTATTAATTTTAATATGGTTCATAAAACCGATCGAACGGTTAGTTTGTTTCGTGATCAAAGCAAAGCCGGAAGACGAGGAGTACCGCCTACGTTATATAACCGGAGGCTTGCTATCCACAGCCGAACTATCTATATTACAAGCAAATAAAGAGATATCTCTGTTTGCGGAACGGACTACCCGTATGTTCAACATGGTGAAGGACGCATTTTATGAAAAAGACGAAGATGTCTTCATGAAAACGTATAACCGGATCGAAAAGTACGAGAACATCAGCGACCATATGGAGATTGAGATAGCCAACTATCTCACCCTGGTAGCGGAAGACCGCCTTAGCTCGGAGAGTAAAGAAGAAATCCGCATCATGCTCCGCGCCGTCTCGGAAATAGAAAGCATAGCCGACTCCTGTAATAATCTGGCACGTACAATCAAACACCGGAACGAAGGGAAGTCTGTCTTTACCGACAAGCAGAACCATAGTATAGACAAGATGTTCGAGCTGGTTACGAAGGCACTGCTGCAAATGAACTCGGTACTGAAAAAGCCGGAGTTGAGTCGTGACGATATCAACCCGTCGTACAATATCGAGAATGAAATAAACAATTATCGCAATCTGCTGAAACAACATAACGTGGAAGATATCAATAATAAGGACTACCAGTATCAGGACGGGGTATATTATATGGATATCATCAGTGAAGCCGAAAAGTTAGGTGATTACGTATTAAATGTTGTCCAAGCTGTTATCGAGAAGAAAATATAATATGCATACATTCATTTTAATCGGATATTTATCCACTTAAATTTACATAAATGGACTATTCTTTTTTTGATTTTCTTACGCTTGTAGGAGCATTAGGTATGTTCCTATACGGAATGAAAGTGATGAGTGAAGGTTTACAGAAAGTCGCGGGAGACAAGCTACGCAGCATCCTCTCGGTAATGACGACTAACCGTTTCACTGGTGTGCTGACCGGGATACTGATCACTGCACTTATTCAGTCATCAAGTGCTACTACCGTGATGGTTGTTAGTTTTGTTAACGCAGGACTTCTGACACTGACCCAATCAATCAGCGTTATCATGGGAGCCAACGTCGGTACGACGGTTACGGCATGGATTATCTCACTCTTTGGTTTTAAAGTAGACATCAGTGTCTTTTCCCTGCCACTTATCGGTATTTGTATCCCGTTAATATTCTCCGGTAAAAGCAAACGGAAGTCATGGGGTGAGTTTTTAATGGGTTTTGCATTCCTTTTCATGGGGCTGTCTTATTTGAAATCTTCTGTCCCCGACTTGCAAAGCAACCCTGAAATCCTTTCTTTTCTACAAGATTACACCTCCCTGGGATATCCTTCCCTCCTTATATTCCTGCTCTTAGGAACTATCCTCACAGTCATCGTACAATCATCCAGTGCAACCGTAGCCATCACATTGATCATGTGTACGCAGGGATGGATTCCTTTTGAAATGGCGGCTGCTATGGTATTGGGAGAAAACATCGGAACAACTATTACCGCTAATATCGCGGCTATTTCGGCCAACGTCTCTGCCCGTCGTGCAGCAATTGCCCACCTGATGTTCAACGTATTTGGCGTATGCTGGGTGATGGCCTTGTTCTATCCGTTCACCAATATGATCTCCTGGATCGTAACCAACTACGGCCCCGGCGATCCGAATGAAATGACCCAGTTCCTTAGCACACTCGACCCGAAGACGATCTCGCTGATCACTTCCAGTGCACAGATCACAGATCCGCACCTGCTTGCCTTGCAAAAGCAGCTGATGACATTACAAGTTTCCGTTTCATACGGTCTTTCCCTGTTCCATACCGTATTCAATATAACGAACGTTTGTATCATGATCTGGTTTGTGAAGTTCTACGTATACGTTTGTTCCGCTCTTATCAAGCCGAAGAATGTAAGCGACGAAGAAGAATTCCAGTTGAAATACATTCCTTCAGGTATGCTTTCCACCTCTGAATTATCATTGATGCAGGCCAAGAAAGAAATCGCAGTATTCGGCGAACGTACACAACGTATGTTCGGAATGGTTAAAGAACTGATTTACGAAAAGAACGAAGACAATTTCCTGAAGATATACAGCCGTATCGAGAAGTACGAGAACATCAGCGACCGTATGGAGATCGAGATAGCCAACTATCTGACATTCGTTGCAGAAGGACGTCTGAGCTCGGAAGGTAAAGAAGAAATCCGCGTCATGCTGCGTACAGTAACGGAAATAGAAAGTATTGCCGACTCCTGTAATAACCTAGCACGTGGGATCAGACGCCGCAATGAAGGCAAATCGGAGTTTACAGACGGTCAGAATCATAATATAGATCAGATGTTCGCCCTGGTGGAAAAGGCATTAACCCGCATGAATCAAATCCTGCATATGCCTGAAGTGGAACATGACGACATCAACCAGTCTTACAATATTGAAAACGAAATAAACAATTATCGTAATCAGTTGAAGAGCCATAATATGGAAGATGTAAACAACAAAGTATACCAGTATCAGGATGGCGTTTACTATATGGATCTTATCGCCGAATCTGAAAAATTGGCTGACTACATTCTAAATGTTGTCCAGGCAGTTATCGAAAAGAAAATATAATCGCATATTTGTTGGCATAACACACTTTAAAGTCCTGGTCTTACATAAGATCGGGACTTTTTCAATATAGAAATAGGATAAATTACAGAGATTATTCAGCAATAAGGAAAGGTCTATAAACAATTAAAGCCTGTCTCACGACAAGCCCTAACCAACTTTGTTAACCTTAAATCTAATACTATTATGAAAAAACCACGATACAAAGATAAGGCTGTAGCAAGCGTTTGTCAAGTCTTTTACAGACAATATATGTTAAGTCCGGCCGCGTTCTTCTCCAAAAAATGTTATCGAACACAAAACTATATACACTATAATCAAAAACTACTAAAATTAACACAAAAGAGGTCTTTACAGGAGATTTTCCGAATCGGGAACACTTACAGTGTGTCTACAATTTTTCGTTGCTGTTCAAAAAACATGATGCGGTCTTTCTCCCCGCTTTTCGAGATAAGGGTAGATGTCCGGATTAAGGATTGCAACCACTTTTTCATCCGCTGAAAGATTTCCTCATCACATGAAGTAGCATCATTCAAGGTAAACGATTTAAGCATAGTTACATGGCTGTTACGGGTTTCCACATAACTATAACTGGTTTCAAAGTTGATACTACTGACAAAAAAATGAACATTCTTGCCTTCTTCCCAACATCCGCGAGCAGCCAGAACCTCCATATCATCGAGGAATTTATGCAACTCCCTTTTCAATAATTCTATTTCTTCATCGGTAATAAGATAGATGCTGGCAAAATATTTAATATCGTTCACCAGATACCGGAATGTCATGTTGTCTATTATATGATAGGCATTGGCAGCCTGCCTTACTTCCATTACGATCTCATGATTAATCATCAAAAGCCTGTCGGGAGGAGTTATTTCACTATATTTTACCGGTACAGGATCACCACACTGATACATCCATTTGAAAAGATAAAAACGATAGATATTCCTGTAACTCAACACGATCGATTGGGGAAGGATATTCAAGGCATCCCCCACCTCTGAATTCGGATCATCCCTAAGATACCTCAAGCCATCGAGAAAATGTTCCAGCATCCTGTAATCCTCCTCTCTTGGATAGAGGAAATTTACCATCTTCATCTGAAAAGGCCTGCTCTTTTTCAGGGAACAACCGATAATATGATCGAGGGAGATATCCAGCTTATTAGCAATAGCTGCAATTTCGAAGATTGTGAACGGGACATCTCCCCTCAACCTCCGGTAAACTGCTTCTTTCTCTATCATCAACAGATCGGCTAACATATTTGTCAACTTTCCTCGCTCCGGATATTTCTCCCGGATCGCCATCACAAGGTTTTCATACAACACGTCATTTTTCATATTAAAATCTTTCATTCAAAATTGGTCTTTAACTCCTGCTGTGTGCTTGCCAAAACAACCTGACACCTTCCACAAATATATTAAAAACTTTTGATTATGTTCACATTAGGTAAGCCGACAGATGATGTTGTTTACTCTACAATTTGTCGTATATTTGCCGGACTCGTTAAATTTTGGGCGAAGGATGAAAGAGGCATTTATCAAACTTCATATCTCTATTTTACTGGCAGGCTTTACCGGACTGTTCGGAAAGCTTATTTCTTTGAATGAAGGATTGCTGGTCTGGTATCGTATGATGTTTGCCGCTGTTTTGCTTTTCATCATTCTGAAAATCAGCAACAAGCTACAATCTATCACCAGGCAGGAACAGTTGAAAATAGCCGGTACCGGCTTTATACTCGGTCTGCATTGGGTATTTTTCTATGGAAGTATCAAGATGGCGAATGTATCTGTCGGGGTCGTTTGCTTTTCGCTGGTCGGGTTCTTTACCGCTTTACTGGAACCGTTGCTCATTCACCGTAGGTTTAAAATCAAGGAGTTGTTATTCAGCCTGATCACCGTAGCCGGGATCCTGCTGATTTTTCAATTTGATATGCGCTATCGTGCAGGCATCATAGTGGGCGTTATTTCATCGGCTTTAGCGGCTTTATTCACTATAACCAATAAAAAAGTAGGAGTACGGCATCCTTCACGTATAATGCTGCTATATGAAATGGTCGGTGGTTTTCTGGGACTAAGCTGTTTGCTTCCTGTATATCTCTATTTCTTTCCGGTCGAAACAATCCTGCCGGACATGAGTGATTTCCTTTATTTGCTAGTGCTGGCCCTGGTTTGTACGATCGGACTCTACCTGCTGCAAATACAGGTGTTGAAAACGATATCAGCCTTCACCGTCAACCTCAGCTATAATCTGGAACCGGTTTACAGTATTATCCTGGCTATGCTGTTTTTCGGAGAAGCAAAAGAATTAAATCCGGCTTTTTATACCGGATTAGGACTTATCTGCATATCCGTATTGCTACAAACCAGAGAGGCCCTCGTCAATAAGGCAAGGTGAACCAGAAACGAGATCCTTTACCGGGAGTTGAGCTTACACCGATATCTCCGTTCAATGCTTTAACGATCGTTTTGCAAATGGATAATCCTAACCCTGTTCCTTGTCTGAAAGAGTCCACTTTGGTGAAACGTTCAAAGATAGATTCAAGATGCTTGGCCGATATACCGATTCCGGTATCGGATATCTCAAACAGGATATGATCTTTTTTTAGAGTATAAGAAAGAGTAATCGAACCTTGTTCGGTAAACTTTATCGCATTCGACAACAAATTAGAGATAATCTGAGTAACTCGTTTAGGATCTGTATGGAGAGTTACATCAGGCAAAGCAGCCAGATCGCACACCATAGTCACCCCTTCCTGCACCTTTAGTGAATGTATCCGGTACTGTTCGCTACATATTTCTTTTATATTGACATCACTCAGCGAATATTCCATCACTCCGGATTCAATCTTTGAGAAATCAAGAATATCCGTAATCAGGCGAAGAAGCAAGTCGCAATTCTTGTTAATGATCTCTACATACTCACTTTTATCCTCTTCGGTATCCATCTCCGCAATAATGCCGGAAAAACCGACAATCGCATTCAGAGGAGTACGGATCTCATGGCTCATATTGGCCAGGAAGGTTGATTTCAGCATATCAGCTTCCCGGGCTTTCTGCATTTCCATTTCGTTCCTGCGTGATTCATCACGGGCTTGTTGCAACTTTTCCTCCAGTCTTTTTTCTTCCGTCAGATCAGTGATATAACAGATCACTTTACTGGGCTGCCCTTCTTTATTTATTTTATGGGCTTGTGCATTGATACGAATCCAGACAAGTTTATCTTCGACAGTTAGCTTATAGGTAAAACTACAATTGTTTATCTCTCCACGAATAACCCGCAGCAGAGGTAGCATAGTATTCTTCTCTTCCTCTCCGAACTGCCCGAGGTTGCGCAACTCCTGAATAGACAAGTAATTGTACATCTTCAGATAGTTGAACAAAGGATTATTTACCGCATGATCATTTAAAACCGGATCGATATACAACTCGTCATCCACGACATCATACTCACCCACAATAGAGCGCCCGGACAACAGGACAGCTTTCAGGATAGCCAGATTGTTTTTGGTCTGTTCGGCTTTTAGCTGGACATCCGTATTATCCGATATGATCACCAGATATCCTACCCGGCCAAATTCAGGATCATCCAGCCCGATACCCTTTATCTGCAGATACTTTATCTGATCGACAAAGGCGGAGGAGTAATAACTGGTATTTTGTATGGCACTGAAATCATAAACCAAAGGGAAACTGAACGGCTGCCCGTGTTTAACATTGGTAAGGATGTGGGGAGGAATCGCCGGATTGGCAAACAGGTCGATACCCAAAAGATCCTCCCGTGTGGTACCGAACATCCGGGCATCCGCCTCATTAAGGTCAACTAGAAGTCCTTCAGCATCATACAACTCTACCCCGACAGGAAGATTATTAAAAAATTGTTTAAACTTCGTGCTGAGTTCCGAAAGATGCTTTCTCGACTCTTCCAGGCTGCTTTGTGTTTGCAGCCGTTCTATAATGATAGAAAAGATACGGGCGATAATATGCAAGTCTTCAATATCTTCCGAAGTCCAGGTACGTTGAACCCGTACTGAGTCGAAACCAATAAAACCCTTCACCTGATTATGAAAAGAGAGCGGGATAATAAGCATGGATTTGAGACGCTGCATTTCGAGCAACTGCTTATCGACATGTGCCTCCGGCGGTAAATCCTCCATACTACACATTATAATATCGCGTCCGGCCTTTACTGTATCCATAATCCACGGGATCGTTTCGTAGGTTAGCTCGGAATGATCTTCCTTCGGGACTTCAACCCATTCGCTCATCACCTCGCAAGGGAAGTCTGCCGTCTTGCCATCTTCTTCAAAAATAGCCACATACCCCCAATCCGCCTCAAAGAAGTTGAGAAGTAATCTCATGGATTTCTCTATCGGCTGTTCTTCTTCGTTGAATAACAAGACAAGCACCTCCGATATAATCCGTTTAATATTGGGAAATCCGGAAGAAGTTCTGTTTACGTTGGCTTTCTGTTCTTTGTCCCGTGCTTCCAATAATCGTATTAGCTCTTCCCTGGATAACTGACTATATTTACTCTTAGTTAGCGTTGACATCATATAGGGTATCTCTTTATAAACGCAAAAATATGGAATTGTTTTGATTTTTAAGGCATTTCAAGAAATTAATTACATTACATCTATGTTAAAATTGAAAGATAACCGCCAGTACCGGCGTTTCTTTAGAACAATTATGTTTTTAATCATAAGTCTGTTCAGCGTAAAAAGTTATATTTGCATGTTCTAATGTAGACGATTTTAATATGTTGAAGCAACAGTTACAACAAAAGTTACAGCAAAAGCTCTCTCCGCAGCAGATACAGCTTATCCGGCTTCTCGAGCTTCCTGCCATCGAGCTGGAAGAGCGTATAAAGCATGAGCTGGAAGACAATCCTGCCCTGGAGGAAGGAAAAGATATTGCGGACGACTTTGAACGGACTGACGAAGAAGGTGGTGATGATATATCTACAGGCGAGACAGAGACGGATATCTCACTCGGCGATTATATGACTGAAGACGACATCCCCGATTACAAACTACGCGAAATAAGCGAGAAAACAGAACGTAAAGAAGATATCCCTTTCTCCGTCAGCCAATCATTGAACGAATTCCTGCTGCAGCAACTCGGGTTACGCGACCTTCCGGAAAAACAGATGAAGATCGCCGAATATATTATAGGTAATATCGACGACGACGGTTACCTGCGCCGCGAACTTTCCGCCATAGCCGACGACCTGGTCTTTCAGGCCGGACAGGATGTAGACGAAAAAGAAATAGAAGAAGTACTGGCAATCATACAAGACTTCGATCCCGCCGGAGTCGGAGCACGCAACCTGCAGGAATGCTTATTACTGCAACTCAACCGCAAAGAACCGACAGCCGGAGTAGAAATGGCTACCCGTATCCTTACGGAGTATTTCGAAGAGTTTACCCGCAAGCATTATGACAAGATCATGCGGGGGCTGAACATCAGCGAAGCGATTCTTAAAAAAGCTATTCACGAAATAATTGCCCTCGATCCTAAACCTTGCAGTAGCTGGGGTGGTTCTATGGAAGTAGCCATGAGCCAGGTGATCCCCGATTTCCTGGTGGAAGCTATAAACGGAGAGCTGATTTTAAGCATGAACAACCGGGATATTCCCGATCTGAGGATCAGCCGCGATTATGCGGAAATGTTTCAGGATTATGCGGGCAACAAGGCCAACCAGACATCCCAGATGCGTGAAGCCGTGCAGTTCGTCAAACAGAAACTCGACTCGGCCCAATGGTTCATCGATGCAATCAGGCAACGCCAGGAGACATTGCAACGCACAATGGAAGCCATCATTCTCCTGCAACGGGACTTTTTCCTGACCGGAGACGATGCCACCCTGCGCCCAATGATACTGAAAGATGTAGCCGAACGTGCCGGATATGATATATCGACCATTTCGAGGGTTAGCAACAGCAAGTATGTGCAAACCAACTTCGGCATCTACCCTCTGAAGTTCTTCTTCTCTGAATCGATGCAGACCGACAGCGGCGAGGAAATATCCACCCGTGAAGTGAAGAAGATTATGAAAGAACATATCGACAGCGAGGATAAACGTAAACCCCTCACCGATGAGGAACTCACCACCATCCTGAAGGAGAAAGGTTATGTAATCGCCCGCCGTACAGTGGCCAAATACCGCGAACAGTTGGATATTCCGGTAGCAAGGCTTAGAAAAGAAATATAAAGTTGAAACGTTATGAGATTGTTTTCAAACATAATATCCGGTATGTTCCACCCGTTGCTGATGGTAACGTATGGAGTAATACTGGTTCTGACATTTACATATCTTGCCATCTATCCCCCCACCATGAAACTGTTTCTGGTAGGCGGTGCGTTCCTGTCTACAGCCGTAGTGCCGGGACTGTTCATTTATCTGATGGTCAAGAACGGAGCGGCCGGCGACCTGGAGCTAACAGACCGTAAAGAACGAGTCGTTCCCTACCTGATCATCATCACGTCCATGATGGTCTGTATCTTTTATATGTATAAGATGATGATTCCTTTCTGGTTCCTTTCATTGCTGATGGGAGGATGCGTCGCGTTGCTGATATCCCTGTTCATCAACTTTTACTGGAAGATCAGTGCCCATACGCTGGGGATCGGAGGACTACTGGGAGGTATGATGGGCATCGCCCGTATCCACCTTATAAATCCTTACTGGGGCTTTATAATTGTGCTTGTGGCGGCCGGTTTGGTCGGTACGTCGCGTATCTTTTTAAAACGGCATACACCGATGCAGGTATATGCAGGCTTTTGTCTCGGATTTATATGTACCTTTGTAGCTTCATTATTAAGTTATATCTATTTATTCATCTAATAAAAACACTAAAATTATGAACTTTCCTGCTGATTTAAAGTACACAAAAGATCACGAATGGATTCGTGTGGACGGTAATGTTGCCTATATCGGAATCACTGACTATGCTCAGGGCGAACTAGGTGAAATCGTTTTCGTTGACATCACAACTGAAGGTGAAGTTGTTGCCAAAGAAGAAGTTTTCGGAACGATCGAAGCTGTAAAAACGGTTTCCGACCTGTTCATGCCGGTTAGTGGCGAAGTGATCGAAGCAAACTCGGAACTGGACGACAAACCTGAATTAGTGAACGAAGACGTTTATGGAAACGGATGGCTGATCAAGATCTCTATCTCTGATCCTTCTGAACTGGACGAACTGTTGTCTGCTGCCGAATACGAACAATTGATCGCAAAATAAATGACACCCGTAGTAAGTATTATCATGGGCAGCACTTCCGACCTGCCCGTAATGGAAAAAGCGGCCAAGCTGCTCGACGAGATGGAGATCCCGTTCGAAATGCACGCTTTGTCTGCCCACCGTACCCCGGCTGAAGTGGAAGCCTTTGCCAAAGGCGCTAAAGACCGTGGTATCAAAGTTATTATTGCTGCTGCCGGTATGGCTGCACACCTGTGTGGTGTTATCGCGTCGATGACTACCCTGCCTGTTATCGGTGTCCCCATCAACTCGACACTCGACGGCATGGATGCTCTGCTGGCTATCGTACAGATGCCTCCGGGAATCCCTGTTGCCACAGTCGGTATCAACGGTGCACTGAATGCCGGTATCCTGGCTGTCCAGATGTTGGCTGTCGGAGACGAACAACTTCAGGGCAAGCTGGCCGATTACAAAGAAAATCTAAAGAAAAAGATCGTAAAAGCGAACGAAGAGTTGGCTCAGGTATCTTTTAAATACAAAACTAACTAATCAGTTGACAGTTCACAGCTGACAGTTGACGGTCACAAGGCTGGTTCAACTGTCAACTGCGAACTGCCACTTGTCAACTATAAAAGATGGATTACTTTAATTACAGTCGCCGTAAATCGTCTGTTGTCAACATAGGGAACACTCCGCTGGGAGATGAGAATCCGATACGTATCCAATCCATGGCAAACGTTTCGACCATGGACACCGAAGCCGCCGTCCGCCAGGCCATCCGCATGATTGAAGCGGGAGCGGAATATGTACGTTTTACAGCCCAGGGTGAACGCGAAGCCCGCAACCTGGGAGAAATCCGCAAAGAACTGAACGCACAGGGATACACTACTCCTTTGGTAGCCGATATCCACTTCAACCCCAGAGCCGCCGATGCTGCCGCTGAAGAAGTGGAAAAAGTACGCATCAACCCCGGCAATTACGTTGACAAAGTAAAGACATTCGATCTTCTGGAATATACCGACGAAGAATACGCCGCCGAATTACAGAAGATACGCGACCGTTTTGTCCCTTTCCTTAACATCTGTAAAGAACACGGTACCGCCATCCGCATTGGCGTAAATCACGGATCACTGTCCGACCGCATCATGAGCCGGTATGGTGATACCCCCGAAGGAATGGTAGCCTCCTGCATGGAATTCCTGCGCATCTGCCGGGATGAGAATTTCCCGGACGTAGTTATCTCCATCAAAGCATCCAACACAGTCGTAATGGTGAAGACCGTACGCCTGCTCGTCCGGACAATGGAAGCCGAAGGTATGCACTACCCGCTTCACCTGGGAGTAACAGAAGCCGGAGACGGCGAAGACGGCCGTATCAAAAGCGCCGTCGGCATAGGCACCTTGCTGACTGACGGCATAGGCGATACGATCCGCGTCTCCCTCAGCGAAGACCCGGAAGCAGAAATGCCGGTTGCCCGTAAACTGGTCGACTATATCCTGGAACGCCAGGGGCACAAGCCGATCACTGCCAGCCTCACCCCCGGTTACGACCCGATCACAGCCACCCGCCGCGTCAGCCGTGTAGCGGAAGGCATCGGCGGGAACTTCCCTCCCATCGTGATCTCCGACCGCAGCAACGGCGACTTTGAATTCGATCATTTGTCCATGCCGGACTATATCTATATCGGGGCGGAAGATCCCGAAAACCTTCCCGACACGTTCCGCATGCTGGTCGACGCCCATTTCTGGAAAGAACGTCCGAATGCATTCCCTTACTTCATCGCCTCTGAAATAGAAGAGATGAAGAAGTTCAACTCTCCGTTGAAGTTCATACGTCTGACATTCAACGACCTGACAAGCCGTACACTGGAGATACTGAAACAAGACCCGACCGTCGTAGTCGTGCTAAGCACGCATCACCGGAACGCAGTAGGCTCACAGCGTGCCGCCATGCACAAACTGATGATTGCCGGTTGCGATGTCCCCGTCATTCTGCACCGTGAATATCATGAGACGGATAAAGAGTCGCTGCAACTGAAATCGGCTGCCGACTTCGGAACACTGTTGCTCGACGGTTTCGGCAACGGCCTTATGCTGCAAGACGACGATTGTGAAGCGACGACGACCGACAGCTGCATGTTCGGTATCCTGCAGGCTACCCGTACCCGTATCAGCAAAACAGAATATATCTCCTGCCCCAGCTGCGGACGTACGCTTTACGACCTGCAGACCACCATCGCCCGTATCAAAGAAGCTACTTCACATCTGAAAGGGTTGAAGATAGGTATCATGGGCTGTATCGTAAACGGCCCCGGTGAAATGGCCGATGCCGACTATGGTTATGTAGGTGCCGGACGCGGACAGATCAGCCTCTACAAAGGCAAGGAATGCGTACTGAAAAACGTCGCTGAAGAAGATGCAGTAGAACGTTTAGTTCAGTTAATAAAAGAGAACGGAGACTGGCAGAACTGATATTTGTACTATCTTCGTCCCTCAAAATCAAGATATAATAATGGAAGTAAAGATAATTAATAAGTCACATCATCCGCTGCCTGCCTATGCAACCGAATTATCGGCAGGTATGGATATCCGTGCCAACCTGACAGAACCCGTAGTATTGAAACCGCTGGAACGTAAACTGATCCCGACAGGGCTCTACATCGCCCTTCCCGAAGGATACGAAGCACAGATGCGTCCACGTAGCGGCCTGGCACTGAAACACGGTATCACTCTGCTGAATACGCCGGGTACGATCGATGCGGACTACCGTGGCGAGATCGGCGTTATCCTGGTCAACCTCTCTTCCGAACCGTTCACCGTGAACGACGGGGAGCGTATCTGCCAGATGGTAATCGCCACCTACAGCCAGATCGACTGGAAGTCGGTAGAGGTACTGGACGATACGGAACGGGGAGCCGGTGGTTTCGGACATACGGGCAAGAAATAGACCCTCCTTTTGACGGTGATCGTCAAAGGGCGTTGACGGAGGTCGTCACCCCTCGTTGACGGAGACCGTCAGTTACCGTTGACGACTACCGTAACAAATCAGATTAAAATAAGAACATAGAATAAGATATATGTTGAAACAATTAATATACGGGATACTCTTTTCACTCCTTCTGCTTACGGGCATCCATCCGTTGCACGCTGAAGAAGTAAAGAAAGACGCCCCCACCAAAGCGAACGAGCTCAATGCAGCCCAACAAAGGAAGTTCGATTACTTCTTCTATGAAGGATTGAACCTGAAGACGGCCGGTAAATTCGACGCTGCTTTCGACGCCTTTAACCACTGTCTCGCCATCGACTCTACGGCCGCTCCTGTATTGTACGAACTTTCATCGTTCTACATACAGCTGAACCGTCCCGAGAAAGCGGTCGATATGCTGAAACGCGCCGTTGCCAACAGTGCCGACAATTTCACCTACCGCATGGCACTGGCTACCATCTCCCGCAACCTCGGTATGTACGGAGAGGCCGCCGAAGAATACGAGAAACTGCTCAAAGCCTATCCCGGCAAGCCGGAACTCAACTATTACCTGGCGGAAGCCCTGACCCAGGAAGGCGAGATCGGACAGGCTATCGATGCCTACAACGCCCTCGAATCGTCGATCGGCATGAACGAAGCCCTCTCCATGCAAAAGTACAAGCTCTACAATTCGTTGGAGCAGTCGGACGCCGCCTTCAAGGAGATAGAAAAGCTGGCTGCCAAATACCCGATGGAAGCCCGTTACCAGATCATCCTGGGCGACCTTCATCTGGAAAAGAACGACACGATAAAAGCACGTGCCTACTACGACAAAGCGCATGAGATAGATCCGGCCAATCCCTACTATATCGTATCGATGGCCAACTACTACGAAGCAACCGGCAACAAAGACGCTGCCGAAGAACAGATACGTACCGCCCTGGTCAACGAGAAACTGGATGTAGACACCAAAGTAGGCATCCTCTCCCGTTATATCCTGAAACTGCAACAGACGCAGAAAGATACCGACAGTTCGAACGCCCTCTTCCAGACCTTGCTCGAACAGCATCCGGAAGATACCGAACTGAAACAGATGTACGGCAGCCTTCTTCTCTCGCAGGGAAAGACGGATGAAGCACGTTTCCAGTTCCAGCTCATCACCGAAATGGAACCGGAGAATGCCGGAGCCTGGCAGCAGCTTCTCAACATGTCGCTCAAAGCCGAAGATATACCGGAAGTGATCCGCATCTGTACCAAATGCCAGGAGCTGTTTCCGGATGCCCCGGAATATTATTTCTACCTGGGTATCGCTTACTACCAGCAGGAAAAGTATCAGGAAGCCCTGAACACTTACTATGCCGGTATCGACATCATCCCAGCGGAGAACCCGCGGTTGAAATCGGACTTTTACGGCCAGATCGGTGATATCTACTACCAGATGAAGCAAATGGATCAGACCTATAAAGCCTACGACGAAGCATTGAAATATAACGACAATAACATCGTCGTCCTCAACAACTACGCTTACTTCCTTTCTTTGGACAAAAAAGACCTGAAGAAAGCGGAGCGCATGAGTGCACAATGTATCAAACTCGAACCGGACAATGCCACTTATCTCGACACCTACGCTTGGATATTCTTCGTACAGGGCAATTACACCCTTGCCAAGATATACATCGAAAGTGCGTTGGAGAAGGATAAGACGAAGAGTGCAGAGCTGGTAGACCACTACGGTGACATCCTCTACATGACAGGCGATAAAGACAAAGCCGTCGAACAGTGGAAGAAAGCCCGCGAACTGGGTAAGGAAAGCGAAGTGCTCGACCGCAAGATAATCGAAGGCAAATACATCGAAGAGGAGGTAAAGAATGAGTAAAATAACAAAACTTCTCCCTGCACTCCTGATCTTTCTGGCAATCTTTTCCGGTTGTAAGTCATCCAAAAAGATCGGAACGATCGTATCCGGCGGAGCCAAGGCACACAACGAGTTCTTCGAACTGATGGAAGAACGGGCTTTTCAGTTCAACACCCTGACCGCCCGCCTGAATGCGGAGTTGAAGATGCCTAAAAACAATATGAGTTCCCGTGTAGACCTGAAGATGGTGCGCGACAGTGCCTTCCAGCTATCCGTACAACCGTTCCTCGGGATAGAGGTATTCCGTGCAGAATTTACCGTTGACAGTATCAAGGTAATCGACCGCATGAACAAACGCTACGTAGCCGAACGCTATGCCGACCTGAAAGGACAGACTCCGATCGAGTTCAACTTCTATAACCTGCAGGCATTGTTCACCAACCGTATCTTCCTGCCCGGTTATCAGGAGATCGAGCCGAAGCAATTCAAACGTTTCAAGCTGAACCAGGACGGAGATAAAGCCGAGATCAAGGTAAAAGATGCTCTCGGATTACTTTACACCTTCTTTGCCGATGGCGAGGAGAAACTGCTGTCTACCTATATCACAGACCCGTCCGAACAATACGCCCTGCAATGGGACTATTCGGATTTCCGTGTAACGGACGGACAACCTTTCCCCCAGCTGATGGACGTGAACGTACTGGCGAACGGCTCCTCACAGGGAGGTATCGCCTTCCGTTTCTCCCGTATACAGACAAATGTGCCTGTTAATCTCGATTTTTCTATTCCTGCTAAATATAAACGTATTACCTTTGCACAAATCATAAAGTCAATCAGTAACAGCCAGAAATAGAGATGAAGTATATTTGGATTGTCATATTCACGTTATCTGCCCTGACCGCCTTCGGACAGAAGTCCGCCCGGGTGAGACAGCTTGAAGAACAGCGAAAGAAAGCGCTGGCCGAGATAGAAATGACAAACCAGTTACTGAAAGAGACTACCCAGACAGCCCAAAACTCCCTCAACCGCCTGAACCTGCTCTCGCAGCAGATCCTTTCGCGAAAGAAAGTGATCAGCCTGCTCAACCAGGAAGTAAGTGAGATAGATAACCAGATCGCTGCCACCCGCCGCGAGATCAACAAGCTCGAAAAAGAACTGGGGGAGAAACGCACCAACTACGGTAAGTCCGCACAAAGCCTCTATAAACGTCGCAATTCGCAGGATAAGCTCTTGTTCATCCTCTCTGCCGACAACTTCGCCCAGTCTATGCGCCGTATGCGCTACCTGCGCGAATATTCCGACTGGCAAAAACACCAGGCTACGGAGATCATCGACAAACAAACGGAGATCAACCTGAAACAGCGGGAACTGGAAAAGACCCGTTCCGAAAAGAATACCTTGCTGGGAACCCGCGAACAGGAAAGCCAGAAGCTTCAGACCGAAGAAAGCAGCCAGAAAGTAGAGGTACAGCAACTCAACAAGAAACAAAAGCAACTGAAGGACGAACTCCGGAAGAAACAGCAACAGGCCAACGCCCTGAACCGCCAGATCGAAAAGCAGATCGCAGAAGAAATAGCCCGTGCCGAAGCGGAAGCCAAGGCCGCCCGCGAACGTGAACGCCGTGCCCGTGAAAAGGCCAATGCTAAGGCAAAAGCCGAAGGAAAAGAGCCTGTGCAGGAACCTATCCGCGAAGAGCGTGTAGCCGACACCAAAGGCGGTTACGCCATGACCAAGGCGGAGAAAAAGCTCTCCGACGACTTTGCCAGCAACCGTGGACGCCTGCCGTTCCCCGTATCAGGACGCTATACCATTGTCGGAACCTTCGGCGAACAGCAGCACTCGGAACTCAAATACGTCCGCACCAACAACAGCGGTATCGATATCCAGACGACACCGGGAGGAGATGCCCGCGCGATATTCAACGGTGAAGTGACCCGTGTATTCGTAGTGCCCGGTTACAACAATTCGGTGATCGTCCGCCACGGTAACTATCTGACAGTCTACAGTAACCTGAGCCAGGTCTATGTAAAGGCAGGCGATAAGGTCAGCACCCGTCAGGCTATCGGCAAGATATTCACCGATACGGAGGCCGGCAATGCAACAATCCTTCATTTCCAGCTCTGGAAAGAAAAGACGAAACTGAATCCTACCCCGTGGCTTGATTAATTTTCGTATCTTTGCCCCGATTTTAACAGGATTATTATGTATTGGACGCTCTTTCTTACTTTCCTCAAAATTGGTGTGGGTACAATAGGCGGCGGATATGCCATGTTACCGTTGATACAGCGGGAAGTCGTAGACCGCGGCTGGCTATCCAAAGAAGATTTCATCGACCTCTTTTCCGTTGCACAGTCGTTGCCGGGTATTTTCGCGGTCAACATATCCATCTTTGTAGGCTACAAGCTGAAAAAGAACATGGGAAGCGTGGTCTGTGCACTCGGTACGATCCTGCCCTCGTTCCTGATCATCCTGCTGATCGCCACATTCTTTACCCAGGTTCAGGACAACGAATGGGTGGAAAAGATATTCAAAGGGCTGCGTCCGGCCGTTGTTGCCCTGATCGCAGTCCCCTGTATTACTACGGCACGCTCCATCAAGCTCAACTACCTCACGATGATCATTCCGATTGTGGCGGCATTGCTTATCTGGATGGGAGGCGTTTCGCCGGTATGGATTATCCTGGCGGCTATTGCCGGAGGATTAGTGTATGGTTTAAAGATAAAGAAGAATTGATATGATCTGGTTACAGTTACTTTATGTCTATCTGAAGATCGGCATCTTCGGTTTTGGTGGCGGATATGCCATGCTTTCACTAATACAGGCGGATGTAGTAGACCGTTATAAATGGATTTCCCTGCAGGAGTTCACGGATATAGTGGCAATCTCGCAGATGACACCGGGCCCGATCGGCATCAATAGTGCTACTTATATCGGGTACACCGCCATTCATAACGCCGGATATTCTCCTGTAATGGCTGTTCTGGGCTCATGCCTGACGACGTTTGCAGTCTGCCTGCCCTCATTCATCCTGGTATTGGTGATCTCCTATTTCTTTGCCAAATTCAAGAACAACAAATACGTAGTTGCCGCTTTCACCGGCCTGCGCCCTGCAACGGTTGGACTGATCGCCGCCGCCGCATTAATGCTGATGAACAAAGAAAACTTCATCGATTACAAAAGCTTCCTAATCTTCGCTGCCGCCTTCATCCTCACCTGGAAGTTCAAGGTTCATCCTATATTGATGATCGTACTGGCTGGGATTGCAGGACTGATATTATACTGGTGATTACGAAAAGCCCAACGACATTGCTGTATTTTTCAGTTTATCTGAAATATCAAGTAATGCCGACTTTAATATATCAAGTTCCTCCGGTTTCAAACTGACTCTGCGTCCACGTATACTGTTCTCATGCAACCGTTGTGAGAGCCATCCGCGTGACTTACCGAAATAAGTCTTTGAAATTTCGGACAAGGATATAAAAGGTGAAACATTCTGAAGTTGTTTAAGTATGAGAAGCTCCTGCAGTTCCTCTACTGCGTTTTCTCCCGCTTTTATTGCATCATCAACATGTTGATTATATATTTCAGTAGGTTCGGCAGCAAACTGTTTTTGCTTTTCTGCCATGAACTTATCCCGATCAGTCTCATTCAGTGACTGATATACCAGGAAGTCCTTCTTCATTTCTTGGGTAGGAAATATTTTATTATTCAAATCTTCATTCATATTATGTGATATTTACTCCCTTTAGGAGTGTTGTTTTACTTCTTTAAATTCTTTAGCCGGGTTATTTCCTCCAGCAAAGTATCCTGTTTTATTTGTTGTTCTTTCTCCGAAAGTCCTAGTGCTTTATAATACTTCAGGAGATAAGGTATCAACTCTTTGCTTAGATACCGGATCTGTTCGTCAATCTCTTCATTTGTCATTGTTCAATTTTTTATAGTTAATGTTTTGTTCTATCAGACACTGCAAATCTACATATACGTTTGTATATACGCAAGCATTTAAGAACTTTTCTCTATCAATCTTATTAATTTAGCCTTCATGGGTTCATATACCATTACACAATTTGAATAACAATTCATCCGACATGAATCCACTTTCTGTTTTGCCTTCATTCCGGCTTCATCCCATCAGCCTTTTATTCTTCTTCCCGGGCATTACACAAGGCATCCGCAACCTTCTTCACCATCCCAATAAAATCGCTCATGAGAACTAAGCTCCCGGCACGGGAAAACTAACCTTTTTACTCCCTACAAATATTTCCTTTTCTCCTTACTTTTATATTAGAAATATATACTTTACAAATAAGAAAGGCATGCCTTACTTTTTAGAAACTCTAGCTTTACATATTCGTAAAGCATGCATTACTTATTAAAGATAGCGGAGTAAAATTATTAATTGTCCTATGCTAAGACCTTACTCTTCCCGAATAAAAACCTTAGCTTCCGGCACAGACTCAAAAGCAACGGAGCAGAGATATTGCCCAAGCAAAACAAGGACGGGACACAGTCAACCAAAATCAGGACGAGACATGAAGCCGAAATGAAAGCCGTATGAAGGCAAAACAAAAAAGCGGGTTCATCTAACATCAATTGTATATCAAAGGACATATTCCTATATGAAGGCTATGAAGGCTAATATGCCAAAACTTTTTACAATTGCCCCGTTAAACCTTTTCTTTTTACTCTTGTCTATATTCCGATTGAGTTGTGTATATTTACAAACCTATTGATAAGTTTTAAAGTAGATACCATTGAAAATATGACGAAGAGAGTGAAGTGGGGCGTAACCGCCGCAATCCTTCTGCTGATTGCAGGAATGATTGCCTATCCACAGATTAAGACCAAGTTGACAGCATCCGGTAAGGCAACCGAAGTTGTTCCCGCACCGGGAACAAGCGTAAGGAAGCAGGTACTTAACATTAACGCTGAAGTGTTGAAATTCCAATCGCTAACCGACAAAGTCATTAGCACCGGCAGTATCATTCCCGACGAAGAAGTAGACTTATCCTTCGAGTCGTCCGGGAAAGTGGTGAATATCTATTTCACCGAAGGTACGCATGTGAAAGCAGGCGACCTGCTGGCAAAGATCAACGACAAACCGCTACAAGCCCAACTCAGGAAACTGGAAGCCCAGATACCGCTGGCTAAAGACCGGGTATATCGCCAACGTACCCTGTTGGAAAAAGATGCCGTCAGCCAGGAAGCCTACGAGCAAGTTACTACCGAATACGAAAAACTGATGGCCGACATCGACCTGGTGAAGGCTAATATCTTACAGACAGAATTGCGTGCGCCGTTCGACGGTATCATCGGTCTGCGCTCGGTCAGTGAAGGCGCTTATGTCTCCCCTACTACTTTCATCACCAAGCTGACGAAGATATCACCGCTGAAGATCGAGTTCTCTATCCCTGAGAACTATGCGACCGACGTAACCGACGGTACTTCCATCGTGTTCCGCCTGGAAGACTCCAACGGCAAGATGCGTGATTACAACGCCAAAGTATATGCCGTAGAAAGTAAAGTGGATATGACGACCCGTACCCTGAAGGTGCGTGCCACTTACCCGAACACCAACGAGTCGATCTTCCCCGGACGTTATACTTCGGTGGAGATCACCAAACGCGAGATAAAGAATGCTTTGGCCATCCCGAGCGAGGCGCTGATCCCTGAAATGGGAAAGAACGTGGTCTACCTGTATAAGGGTGGAGTGGCCGAACCGGCCGAAGTCACGATCGGGCTGCGTACGGAAAGCCGTGTGCAGGTGCTCGACGGTGTACAGCCGGGCGACACATTGATCACTACCGGTGTGATGCAACTTCGTACCGGTATGAAAGTTACTATTGATAATCTGTATTAAATTCCCCTATGGCAAATATATCGGAAACCAGTATAAACAGGCCGGTTCTCTCGACGGTAATGATGCTTGTCATCCTGCTGTTCGGTATGATCGGCTACAAGTTCCTGGGGGTTCGCGAGTTCCCCAGTGTAGACCAGCCCATTATCTCGGTCAACGTTTCCTATCCGGGAGCGAATGCCGAGGTTATCATGAACCAGATCACGGAACCGTTGGAGCAGAATATCAACGGTATACCGGGTATCCGTTCGCTGAGTAGCGTCAGTAGCCAGGGTAGCAGCCGTATCACCGTCGAGTTCGAATTGTCGGTAGATATGGAAACGGCTGCCAATGACGTGCGCGACAAGGTTTCGCGTGCCCAACGCTACTTGCCGCGCGACTGTGACCCGCCAACCGTATCGAAAGCCGATGCCGATGCGTCGCCGATCATGCAGATCGGTATCCAGAGCAACAGGCGTTCGCTGATGGAACTGAGTGAGATCGCCGAGCTGACGGTAAAAGAGCGCCTGCAAACGATCTCGAATGTGAGTAGTGTGGATATCTGGGGACAGAAACGTTATTCCATGCGCCTGTGGCTCGACCCGATCAAGATGGCGGGTTACGGTGTCACCCCGCTGGATGTGAAGAATGCGGTGGATGCGGAAAACGTGGAGCTGCCTTCCGGTAGTATCGAAGGAAATACGATAGACCTGTCTATCCGTACCCTGGGATTGATGCATACGGCAAAAGAGTTCGACGACCTGATCATCAAGGAAGATGGCAACAATATCGTCCGCTTCAAGGATGTAGGGCGGGCGGAACTGGCACCGGAAGACCTGCGCAGTATATTACGTAAGAATGGCGAGCCGATGGTGATCGACGTGATCGTCCCCCAACCGGGAGCCAACCATATAGAGATTGCCGACGAAGCTTACCGGCGTATCGAACAGCTGAAGAAAGACCTTCCGGAGGATGTCACGATCGAAATGGTGTACGACAATACCCGTTTCATCCGTGCTTCTATCTATGAGGTGGAAGAGACGATCTATGTGGCATTCGCTCTGGTGGTGCTGATTATCTTCCTGTTCCTGCGCGACTGGCGTGTGACGCTGGTGCCGTGTGTCGTTATTCCGGTATCGTTGGTCGGTGCTTTCTTTGTGATGTATATCTCCGGCTTCTCCATCAATGTATTGACTATGCTGGCCGTCGTGCTTTCGGTAGGGCTGGTGGTGGACGATGCGATCGTGGTGGCCGAGAATATCTATGTCCGTATCGAAAAGGGGATGAACCCGAAGGAGGCGGGGATAGAAGGTTCGAAGGAGATTTTCTTTGCGGTAATATCCACGACGGTCACCCTGATTTCCGTATTCCTTCCCATCGTGTTTATGGAAGGTATGACCGGACGTTTGTTCAAGGAGTTCAGTATCGTGATCGCCGGTTCCGTTGCAATTTCTTCCTTTGTGGCATTGACCTTTACGCCGATGCTTGCCACCAAGTTGCTGCGCAGGCGCGAAAAGAAGAACTGGCTGTATGTAAAGACCGAACCTTTCTTCGAAGGGTTGAATAATATATATTCCCGGTCGCTCAACTATTTCCTGAGCCATAAATGGTGGGCTATCCCTATCGTGGTGATCCTGTTCGGTTCGATCGGGTATTTCTGGACGACGATCCGTTCGGAACTCTCCCCTTTGGAAGACCGTTCGTCTATCTCGATCAATATGCGTGCCCAGGAGGGAGCCACCTTCGAGTTTATCCGCGATTATTCCGACCGGATAGCGGAACTGGCCGACTCGATCGCTCCCGAACGTAAGTTCCTGACCAACCGTTCATCCAGCAGCAACGCCAATATCAGTGTGATCCTTCCGGATATCCAGGAACGCGAACGTTCGCAGATGGAAATAGCCGAGAAACTGTCGGCCGCCGTAAGGAAAGAGACGCAGGCGCGTGCATTCGTACAGCAGCAGTCCACTTTCGGAGGACGACGCGGAGGTATGCCCGTGCAATACGTATTGCAGGCGCCGAGCCTGGAGAAACTGGCGGAACACCTGCCCGAATTCATGCTGAAGGTAAACGAAAGCCCCGTATTCCAGATGGCAGACGTGAACCTGAAGTTCACCAAGCCGGAGACGCGTATCGAGATCGACCGCGACAAGGCTTCTTCCCTGGGAGTTAGTACCCGCAACATCGCTCAGACATTGCAGTATGCGTTAAGCGGGCAGCGTATGGGTTATTTTTATATGAATGGTAAACAATACCAGATATTAGGCGAGATCAACCGCCAGCAGCGTAACACGCCGCTCGACCTGAAATCCATCTATGTACGCAGCGATAACGGAGAGATGATCCAGCTGGACAACCTGGTAGCACTGCATGAAGACGTGGCCCCGCCACAGTTGTACCGCTACAACCGTTTCGTTTCGGCAACCGTTTCCAGCGGTCTGAACAAAGGCTATACGATCGGCGACGGTCTGGACGAAATGGATCGTATCGCATCAGAGACATTGGATAACAGCTTCCGTACAGCCTTGTCGGGCGAGTCGAAGGAGTTCCGCGAGAGTTCTTCCAGCCTGATGTTCGCCATGATCCTGGCATTGCTGATGATCTATCTGGTGCTTGCCGCCCAGTTCGAGAGCTTCAAAGATCCGCTGGTGGTGATGTTCACCGTGCCGCTGGCTATTGCGGGTGCATTGATGTTTATGAGTTATTCGGGTATCACGATGAATATATTCAGTCAGATCGGTATCATCATGCTGATCGGACTGGTGGCAAAGAACGGTATCCTGATCGTGGAATTTGCCAACCAGCGCCAGGAGGCGGGACTAAGCATGGCAGAAGCGATCCGTTCGGCTTCCACACAACGTTTGCGTCCGATCCTGATGACCAGTGTATCTACGATCCTCGGACTGGTTCCGCTGGTATATGCAACAGGCGAAGGGGCACAGGGACGTATCGCGATGGGTATTGCCGTTGTAGGCGGTATGTTGGTATCTACCTTCCTTACCTTATTCATCGTCCCGGCAATGTATAGTTTTATCTCAACAGACAGAGCAAAGAAAAAATGAAAAGAGTAGCAATGATCATACTGGCTGTTTCCTGCTACCTGGGCGTACAGGCGCAGGATGTATACAGCCTCAGAGAATGTATCGAAACCGGACTGGAACGCAACTACTCCATCCGGATCATACGTAACGAACAACAGATAAGCGATAATAACGCCACACCGGGCAATGCCGGCTACCTGCCTACCGTAGATATGAGCGGCGGTTTCAGCGGATCGGTCAACAACAACCGCAACAAGCTGATGGACGGTACTACGGAAAAACAAAACGGCGTAAACAGTGAAACTGGCAATATCGGCCTGAACGTGAACTGGACTGTGTTCGACGGTTTCGGCATACAGGCCGAATACTCCCGCCTGAAGGAATTGCAACGGATGGGCGAACTGAATACACGCATGACGATAGAGGATTTCGTGGCCGACCTGTCTACCGAATATTACAACCGGATACGCCAGAATATCCGCCTGCGTAACCTGCGTTCGTCCCTCGATCTTTCCCGCGAACGTGTCCGTATTGCAGAAGAACGCTACCATATCGGTTCCGGTTCGCGTATGGACTTGCAGCAGGCACAAGTCGATTTCAACTCCGACAGCTCGAAGGTGCTGAACCAGTTGGAAGTAGTCAACACCTCACGCATCCGGCTCAACGAACTGATGGCACTCGAGAATGTAGAGGAGAATATCGCAGTCAAAGACTCGGTGATCTATCCGAATATCTTCCTGGATGAAGTGGAGCTATGGAAAAGCACGATCGAGTCGAACGCTTCCCTGCTGATCGCCCAGAAGAACAAGACGCTTTCCGAACTGGATTATAAAAAGGTGAAAAGCCGCAATTACCCTTACGTCAAACTGAATGCCGGCTATGGCTACACCGCCAACTGGTATGAAGTAGGTACCACCGACCTGCAGCAACGTTTGGGTCTGAATTACGGTGTAACCGTCGGACTGAGCCTGTTCGATGGATTGAACCGCCGCCGCGAACGCCGGAACGCCCGTATCGAGATCGAGAACAAGGAACTGCGCATGCAGGAACTGGAACTCGCCTTACGTGCCGATATGAGTAACCTGTGGATGGCTTACCAGAACAACCTCGACCTGTGGAGCCTGGAAAAAGAGAATCTGGTTGTCGCACAGGAGAACTACCGTATCGCCATCGACCGCTATAAACTGGGTGAGCTGTCGGGTATCGAACTGCGTGAAGCACAGAACAGTTTGCTGGAAGCAGAAGAACGCCAGTCTATCGCGGAATACTCTACCAAACTTTGCGAAGTATCCCTGCTGCAACTGAGCGGCCAGATACTGACCTACGTGGCTCCCGATCCGGAGAAAGCCAGCGAATGATCGTCACCGGTATCAATTGAACATATAACGTATGCCGATCTGCATCTGCCAGCAGTTACTGCTACTCTGAACAGCACTAAAAGTTTGAGTGGGAAGCAGTAACTGCCCGTCTTCCACATAGTGGGTCATATTGTAGAGGGGAACGTTATCGGCCGTTACGCCCTTACGTTCCAGGATACGACCGCCACCGGACTTGGCCGCCGACTTATAAAGTCCCCATGAGTTGTTAAGCAGGTTGCCCACATTCAGTATATCAAGGCTGATCTGCAATGTATTGTTCTGTTTGCCGGCCTGCACACTGAAGTTTTGCAGGATACGCAGGTCAAAACGATGCGCCCAGGGATTAAAAGCAGAGAAAGCCTCGGCATATTCCCCTTTATGTTTGCTGAGATATGGATCCTGGTTCACGAAGTTCCAGAAAGCATCCGCCTGCTCTGCTGCGGTAAAGATTACTTTGTCCTTATCCTTTTTATCCGTAAAAGTCAACTCATCCTTTGTCTTGGGGATATAGAGAAGATCATTGCTCACTCCGTCGTTATTCATATCGCCGGTATAGCAATAGGTGTAACTGCCAGTACGTTCACCCGTATAGATCAGAGCCACCGAAGTAGCCATATGCTTGCGGGCATAAGGTATCGTATAGTTGGCAGAAGCAACCACACGGCTAGGCGAAGCCAGGAAAGACGGGTTCTGAAGGAAGAGGTTATTAGGGCCGTCGACAGACATCTGGTTCTTCCAGGAAGATATAGGGTCATTGCCCTGGTTATAGAACAGGCTCTTGGAGCCGGTATACGTGTACGACACAAGAAGATCCAGGTTCCGCACAGGGCTGGCCTGCAAGGAGGTATTCAAGGTGTAGCTGTATCCTTTGGAGGTATTGCTCATCAACAACGCATCGCTGTTATCCGCCAGCACCTTATTATCGGCACCGCCGGGATAGAAGTAACGGGTATCAGGGCCGTTGAAACGCTGCATCTTCTCGTTATCCAGCGAGATCACATTATAATTACTCTGCACAATCGCATTGATATCCTTTATAAAGATGCCTTCGAACGTGAAGTTGGCATCGAACGGGAGTGGCAACCGGTAATCAGCAGCAACAGACGTTTTCCATACCTGAGGGAGCTTGAAATCTTTGTCGAGCGTAGCCAGGGAGTTGACAGTACCGGGCTCTGTGGGGAGATCGAGCAGTTGGATCACCTCGGAAGCGGAACGGATACCGCCGGCCAGCTTATCGAGTGCAGCCTGGTTATCCTTTTCGGTATAAGTAACGGTATTTTGTATCATACCGCTGTTACTCTGTATATTGGTAAGAAATACGAGCGGCATGCGTCCCGTAAAAATACCTGTTCCTCCACGTAGCTTAAGCGACTGGTCGCCCAAGATATCCCAGTTAAAACCTACGCGGGGAGAGAATAGCACCTGGGTTGCAGGCCATGCATCGGCATAAAGACGGCGGCCGTCAAAGTCGAGTCCGGCTACGGCCGGGTTAAGCAGCTTATCACTGAGGTAGATCGGCAGGTCGATACGGAGGCCGTAGATCAGCTTCAGGCGGTCGCTCACATTATGCTCGTCCTGCAGATAGGCGGCAAACTGCCCCATTTTGACCTCGGCGGTAGGACTGTCACCACCGGTAAGTGAGTAAGTAAGCGTATAAACAGAGGGAGCTGCCTCATTCACAAAATCTTCGTAACTGTTGTAACGGTAATAACCGAGTCCGCTCCTCATATAAGAGTTGGAGACATTGATCAGATCGAACGAAAGTCCGGCAGTCAGGTTATGTCGTCCCAGGTTATAGGAAAAGTTATCGTTTATCGAAAGAGTTTTATCGAGCACACCATTATTCCAGGCATACTGGTCGTAACCTGCATTCATAAAGGTATAAAGGCTTCCTCCCTCGATAGGCTTCATGATATCGATAGTAGGAAAAGGCCCTCCGTCGATCGCTTTCCGGCGATTATTCTCGACAGAAGTATAGGAAATGGAGAACTTGTTATATTTATTTCTTCCCAGCGTACTGTTAAGTTCAGCCGTGAGAGAAAAGAGATTATTATCGACCGTGTAACAGGAGTTGCGGAAAGACATACTGTACGGACCGATACGGGCACCGTTCATGGCTACTTCACCTCCGCGGCCATTGCTGTAGACAGGATTATAAACGCTGTTTTGTGTATAATTATAGCGGAACATCAGTTTATGAGCCTGATTAATGCTCCAGTCGAGGCGCACAAGAGCCCGGTAGGCTTTCTCACCACCGGAGAAATCTGTCCATGAACCGGTATTATAGCCGTAACGGTTCTTCAAAACGGAGGAAAAGGCCGCCATATCAGCTTCTGTTACCCGCGAAATAAGGTTGGCATCATCCCTGACCCCATCCGTCGAATAGGTGTACTTGGTCATCGGCTTAGGGGAATTATCCATCTCACCATTGATGAAGAAGAAAAGTTTGTTCTTAATGATAGGACCGCCCAGCGTCACCCCATAAATATAAGCGGCTTCTTCCGCACGTTCGCCGAGATCGAATCCGTCTACCGTATTCCCCCTCAATTTCTCATTCCTTATATAGGTATAACCACTGCCTTTGAACTGGTTGGTTCCGCTTTTAGTGACAGCATTAATACTACCGCCCACAAAGTTGCTCTGGCGCACATCGAAAGGGGCGATATTGATCTGTACCTCTTCCAACGCTTCAGTAGAGATCGGTTTACTGCCTAACAGGAAATTTCCCAATCCCATATTATTGTTGAAGCTGGCTCCGTCGACAGTAAAACTGTTCTGGCGCTGGTCGCGTCCACCAAAAGCATAAGTTCCCCCATTGGCATAAGCAGAGTATTTGACCAGTCCGTCCAATGTCTGCCCGATATTAGGAGTCTGTGCGATCTGGCGGGAGTTGATATGGTTGGAAGCACCTGTCTTCGTACTGGCAAAAGGACGTCGGCTGGCAGTAACAACCACCTCCGACAGTTCGGTCGATTCTTCAAGGGATACATTTAGCACATACGTCTCGCCCAGAACAAGCCGCAAATCGGTATAGCAGCCCGATTGGCATCCTACATAGGAAACTTCCACCTTATAAGGCCCGCCTGTATACAAGCCCTGAAGGAAGTATTGCCCTTCCAGGTTAGTTACCGTCCCATAACGGGTACCTGTCGGCTGATGAACAGCCAAAACCGTTGCGCCGGCCAGTGCTTCCCCTTCAGAAATTACCCGCCCGGACAAACCGGAGGTAGTGACTTGCCCCGTTACTACCTGAAGCATACAGATGAGACATCCGATGATTAAAATAAATCGCTTTAACATACCCCCTCAATCATTTTCTTGTTTAAACCGAAAATCAAGGGGCAAATATCTTTATAAATCTTTTAATACACAAGTAAAATCAAAGGATCTTAAAAAAATAAGAATATGCCAAAAAGCCTTAAAGCGAGAGATAAGCTTGCCATCACAGACGTACAACCAAGTACTATTCATAAAAATACTTGAGAATACTTACCTAAAGCAAAAAATATTTCTATAATTTTGGAACAAGATAGCACTGCGTAATGAACACCATGACATGATAAAGATATTACTGTTAACCGATTTTTCCAGTGGCTATAGCAGATCACTTCTGGAAAATGTAGTCAGATATGCAAAGGAAGTAGGCCCCTGGGCTTTTTACCGGATGCCCTTGTATTTCAGGGAGCTTTACGGTGATGAAGGAGTCGTGGAGTGGGCAAAGAAATGGGGAGCGGATGCCATCATCGCCCAATTCACAGATATAGACCTGTCTGTACTGAACCAGTTGCACATACCGATCATTGTCCAAAATTACAAAGAACGAAGCCCCGGTATCTCTAACCTGACCGGTGACTATTTCGGAACCGGTGTAATAGCAGCAAACTTTTTCCTGCACAAAGGATATAAATCGTTTGCCTATTATGGGCTGACGGATACAGTATGGGGACGTGAACGAGGCGAAGGCTTTAAGAAAGCTGTCAGTAATCAGGGTTATGACGTTTATGAGTTCAGTAACCGGAAACGGATACCCAGTGAAAAGTGGAGTTTTGATGTTGAACTCGTAAGCAAATGGCTACAAAGCCTACCAAAACCGGTAGCTCTTTTCGCTTGTGACGATTATTATGCATTACAAATCACTGAAGTCTGTAAAATGTATGATATAAGCATTCCGGAGGAAATTGCAGTCCTGGGAGTAGATAATGACAAACTGCTGTGTAATATTTCTGACCCTCAATTGTCATCCATAGAACTGGATATCGAAAACGGAGGTTATGAAGCTGGGAAACTGATTCACCAGTTCATCGAAAAAAAGATCGTTACCCCCGTCGATATAATCATAAAGCCAGTACGAATCGTCCCTCGTGCTTCCACCGAACGCTTTGCCGTTTCCGACAAATATATTGACCAACTGTTACATTATATAGATAACAACCACCGGGATCCCCTATCTATAGACGACCTTATCCGGATGGTCCCCTTTTCAAGACGTGTTCTGGAGAAAAAGTTCAAAAGGGAAACAGGTACATCTGTCTGCCAGTATATTCAGGAACTGCGTATAGAAAAATTTGCCGATTTATTGGTTACAACTGATCTACCATTGGTAGAAGCCGCTGCTAAAGTCGGTTTTACGGATTACAAGAACATTTCCCGAACATTTACAAAGGTAAAGGAAATGACTCCCTTTCAATATCGGAAACGATTTACTTCTAAAAACAAATAAAAGATGTACCGACTTTCTACTCGGTCCGTTCGTTTTTTGAGGATTTTATTTCGCAATCAACACATAAAAAGAAGATTCATTCTACTTACTTTGTACTGTTTGAACAATAAAAACAGTGCCATATGAATACAATATCAGCATCACGCGAGAAAAAAGTAATCCGCAGGCTCATCACCAACGGAAAATTAATCCAGATCGACAAGATTCTGGAAGATGGTTATATCATCATTGAAAATGATAAGATAACTGCTATCGGCACAGGCCATCCGTCATCGGATGATATCGATGAAATCATCGATGCTGACCAGCAGTATATATCTCCCGGATTTATTGACCTTCATACACATGGAGCCGGAGGTGCCGATTTCATGGACGGTACGGTAGATGCTTACCTGACCGTAGCCAACACACATGCCCGCTATGGTACAACCGCCCTTTTACCCACCACGCTGACCTGTCCTGACGAAGAGCTCTTCCACACATTTGAAATCTACCGCCAAGCAAAAAAACAAAACACGAAAGGAGCAAAGTTTCTGGGCATTCATCTGGAAGGTCCGTACTTCGCCTATAGCCAACGTGGTGCGCAAGATCCCGCCAATCTGAAGGCACCGACTCCCGAACATTATACCAGCATATTGAATGCCACTAACGATATCATTCGTTGGAGCATAGCACCCGAACTCGACGGTGCCCTCTACCTGGGTAAACTATTGAAAGAAAAACAAATAATCCCATCCGTCGGACATACGGATGCCATTTGCGAAGAGGTCATGGAAGCCCATAAGGCCGGATACTCCCTGATGACGCACCTCTACTCAGGTATGCAGACCGTTACCCGCCGGAATGCACTCCGTTATGCGGGCGCTGTAGAAGCCGCTTTCTTACTGGAAGATATGGATGTAGAAATCATTGCCGACGGCATTCACCTCCCCAAAAGCCTGCTTCAACTTATACATAAATTCAAAGGAGCAGACAGAATAGCATTGGTTACCGATTCCATGCGCGGCGCCGGAATGCCGGAAGGGGTATATAAATTAGGAAGTTTAAAGGAAGGACAAACTGTAATGGTAGAAGAGGGAGTTGCCAAACTACTCGACCGAAGTGCTTTTGCCGGCAGCGTGGCAACGGCAGACCGTCTGGTCCGGACAATGGTTCAACTAGCGGAAGTATCTTTAACAGATGCAGTAAAAATGATGACGGCAACGCCTGCCCGTATTCTTCATATGGAAAATAGGATTGGTTCTTTAGAAGTAGGTAAAACGGCAGATATTCTTTTATTCGATAATCAGATCAGGATATCACGTACCATCATAAATGGACAGACAGTTTATCAGACATGACTTCTTCCCGAACATTATTACTAGGTTCTTTATTCTGACGCATTTTGAGGATTTTATTTCGCAAGATGGGAGAAAATGAATAATTCATCCTTTTACTTTTGTCATATTGAGATTCATTAAAAATTAATCAGTATGACAACGAGACGCAGTTTTATAAAAAAAGCAGTAGCTGGTACGGCTATGTTATCATTCGGTGGCGTGTTGCCTGGATTCAGTGCAAAAAGTTATGCAAACATAGCTGGAGCGAACGACCGGATCCTAATCGGTTGCATAGGAGTGAACTCCCGCGGAGCCGCTTTAGCCCGGAATTTTACCAAACAAAAAAACTGCATCGTAAAACACATTTGCGATGTCGACTCCAGGGCCTTAAACAAATGTATCGCAGAAGTCACAAACATCAGCGACACGACTCCGAAAGGATATAAAGATCTGCGCCTGATGCTTGAAAAGAAAGACTTGGATGCTGTAGTAATAGCAACTCCGGATCATTGGCACGCCCCGGCTGCCTTACTGGCAATGAAAGCCGGAAAGCATGTTTATCTTGAAAAACCATGCAGTCACTCTCCCGAAGAAGGCGAAATACTAATCCAAGCCGCACAAAAATACAACAAGGTCGTACAGATGGGAAACCAGCGCCGTTCGTGGCCCAATGTTGTAGAAGCGATCAATGAGATCAAAGCCGGAACAATAGGGAAAGTTTATTTCGGCAAATCATGGTATACGAACAACCGTGCCCCTATAGGCAGAGGAAAAGAAGTTCCCGTCCCCGACTGGCTCGATTGGGACTTGTGGCAGGGAGCGGCTCCACGGACAACCTACAAGGATAATATCGTTCATTATAACTGGCACTGGTTCTGGCGATGGGGCACCGGTGAAGCCTTAAACAACGGAACCCATATGATAGACCTGCTACGATGGGGTATGGAAGTGGACTACCCGACTTCCGTGCAATCCACGGGTGGACGTTACTATTATCAAGACGACTGGGAAACTCCTGACACGCAAGTGATCAGTCTGAATTTCGGAGACAAGAAGTCAATGATCTGGGAAGGACACTGTTGCAATGCTTTTAAAATAGAAGACAATTCCGTCGGTGCACTTTTCTACGGGGAGAAAGCCAACCTGCTGATCGGAGGAGGTAATTATTACAAAATCATGGACCATAAAAACCAAATCATCCGCGAGGTGGAAAGTAAAATACAAACCGATCCCCGCAACCGGATGGATCCGGCGCAGCAATTGGATGCAATCCATATCCAAAACTTCTTCGATGCAATCAAAAAAGGAGAAAAGCTGAATGCGGGAATAGAGTCCGGGCACATAAGTACATTACTCGTCCAGTTAGGGAATATAGCCCAGCGTTCAGGAGAAAAACTGGAAACAGACCCGGCTAACGGACATATCAGAAACAAACAAATTGCGGATAAATACTGGAGAAGAACTTATCAGGAAGGATGGGAGGTAAAATTATGATAAACAATCATCATACAACAGAAAAAAGGCAAGTCATAACAGGAATCATTATCATCGGAATTGTATTCTTTATCATCGGCTTTGTATCATGGGTCAACTCGATACTGATTCCTTACTTCAGGATTGCCTGCGAATTGACAAATTATCAATCATATTTTGTTACATTCGCTTTCTATATAGCCTATCTCGTCATGTCGATTCCGGTTTCCTATCTATTAAAAAAGACGGGATACAAAAAAGGAATGATGTACGGTTTCTTTTGTCTGGCCGCAGGCGCATTGCTATTTGTACCCGCTGCGCTGGACAGAACATACTGGATATTCCTTACCGGTCTGTTCACGATGGGTACAGGATTGTCGGTTCTGCAAGCTGCCGCAAATCCATATATCACGATCATCGGTCCTATTGAAACAGCAGCCCGGCGCATCAGCATAATGGGTGTATGCAACAAGTTCGCCGGAATCGTTTCACCTATTATCTTTGCTGCAGTCGTGTTGGGGAAAAGCCAAAATATCCTGACATCCGTCGAATCCGGGCTCCTCAACGGCATAGAAAAGGAAGCAGCACTCAATGAACTTATGCGTGGAGTAATACTTCCTTACAGCATACTTAGCCTCATCCTTCTCACAATCGGATTGTTTATCTATAAATCAAAATTACCGGATATCAACCCTGAAGAGGAGAATGAAGAGATAGCAACCGCCAATTGCGGAAAAACCTCCGTCTTTCAATTCCCCTACCTGCTACTCGGCGTATTGGCCCTGTTCCTGCATGTTGGGACACAAGTCGTAGCTATAGATACGATCATCAGTTATGCAGGTTCTATGGGCGTAGGACTTTTGGACGCCAAGTTCTTTCCTTCCTATACGCTTGGAGCGACAATTCTGGGTTACTTGCTCGGAATCCTGTTAATCCCGCGTTTTATATCCCAGAAAAATGCATTGATCGTTTGTACAGTTTTAGGGTTAATCCTCTCTCTAGGAGTAATTCTCACCCATACGAATATTTCCCTATTGGGACACAATGCAGGTTTATCCATCTGGTTTCTGGCTTCCCTCGGTTTACCGAACTCTTTGATATATGCAGGTATCTGGCCCCACGCCATCCGGAATCTAGGGCGTTTCACCAAAATTGGTTCATCCATGCTAGTTATGGCATTGTGCGGAAATGCCATCCTTCCCCTTGTTTACGGCAAACTGGCAGACATAACTTCTTTGCAAACCGGATATTGGGTATTGATACCTTGCTATTTATATCTAATATGGTATGCCGCCTGGGGATATCGCATCGTAAGTTGGTCATCAAAAGTATAAATACAAACACCGACTTCCTATAGCCTAATAACAGTTTCTTCCTAATGAAACTAATGTTTCACCTAAGAGGAACAAATGTTTCACCAGTATGAAACAAGTGAAACAAACGGAAAGATCACGTTTGCTAACAGTATAAATCAAAAATAATCAATATGATAAATTTAAAAAAGAACAAGCTTACTGTACAGGTATTCCCTGACAGGCAATCTATGGGAAAGAGTGCAGCATCGGATGTTGCGCAGGCTATATGCAAATTATTAAAAGAGAAGGAAGAGATCAATATGATCTTTGCTGCTGCTCCCTCACAAAATGATTTCCTGGCAGCACTCACAGTCGATAAATCGATCGAATGGAACCGTATCAATGCTTTCCACATGGATGAATATATCGGATTGAAACCCAATGCTTCGCAGGGATTCGGCAATTTCCTGAGTGAGCATATATTCACAAAAGTAGCCTTCAAACAGGTCTATTATATACAAATGAAGAAAGACGATTTTGAAGCCGAATGCGAACGCTATACCCGCCTGCTGTCAAAACGAGCGATCGATATCGTTTGTATGGGAATAGGAGAAAACGGACATATCGCCTTCAACGATCCGCATGTAGCCGATTTCAACGACAAAGACTGGATGAAGGTAGTCGACCTTGCCCCCCAATGTAGAGAACAACAGGTGCACGACGGATGTTTTCAATCTCTTGATGAAGTTCCCACACAGGCATTCACGCTCACCATCCCGATTCTGATGTCTGCCGCATATACATTCTGTATCGTTCCAGCCTCCACAAAGGCAGAGGCTGTTTACAATACCTTATATGCTCCTCTATGCGAAAAGTATCCCTCTACGATCCTGCGCGAAAAAGAAAACGCCC